>Ga0070735_10002890_pt1 | contig 15277 bp, 11 predicted proteins | sample Coa_R1_FD_66443 | JGI IMG/M metagenome (GOLD analysis project Ga0070735, IMG submission 66443) | Surface soil microbial communities from Centralia Pennsylvania, which are recovering from an underground coalmine fire - Coalmine... | ecosystem: Environmental > Terrestrial > Soil > Unclassified ... | reverse complement strand
GCGTTCGCCGGGCGTTCGCTGCGCGGGCGCCTGCCTCGCAACTCCTGACCGCGACCTTGTTGAGACAGGCTTGACACAGGACGCCTCGCCCGCCAATATTCAGAACATGGCACATTCCTTTTTGATTTTTGATTTCGGCGGTAACGAAGAGGCCGCGCAGCAGGCACGGCATCGCATTGAAGGCTGGAAACAGGGTTTCCGGCTGGACAAGAAGCTTCAAGTGAAATTTGATCGTAAGGAAACGGATGGAAACCAGGCCGCTCCTGCGCCGAAAGCGGCAAAGCCGGCCAAGAAAGAGAAAGGCAAATCCGGCGCGAAGTCGAAATCCAAAGGTGAATCCGAATCCGCCGGCGATTCCGAGTCAACCGCGCCGGCGCAAGTCCACCTGATCGTACGGCTCGATTTTTCGGATCACGAAAAGCTCTCTCACCAGCGATGGCTGGAACGCATCCCCTCAGAGGAACCTTTCAAAACGGCTCATCCACGAGTGGTTCGCCCCGGCGAACCGGATTTCAAAACCACTTCCGATTTATTCGATTCCCTGGATTGAAGCGGAATCAGAAATTTTAGCGGGGCAAAGAGCGGGAGACGCTCAGCGGCGGGAACGCCTGCATCGACTCGACAGTGGCAAATACGTAAGAGAGAAACTGATCCCGCCGGGCACGTTCGCCGCGGCCAATCAGCGCGCCCAAACCGAGACCCATTACCACGGCAACCAGCGACCAGGTTCCAAACAATTCCAGGATGATGACCGCCATATTCGCCTCCAGGTTCGTTCACACCTGATTAGGTATGGCACCGCGATAGCCAAACATGCGCTTGGACATCGTTTCGCTAAACCCTGCAAATACCGGGAAGTAGAAATCACCCGACGAACCCGCGGCGGAATTGCCCGACCGAAGACCCGGTAAACTCTATACAACTCGGGATTAGTTACATCCCGAGCGCGTACTATAACTTACAGTACTCCGCCACGCAATCGCCTCATTAGAATTCTTTCATCGGCGGTGGAAATTCGCGCCGCACCCGGTTTTTTGCGCTGCCCATCCGTACGGCTACTTTCGCCGTCCCAATTCTGTACCTCTGACCAGCGTTTAATTCCAGCTTTTGCCGATAGCCTTGTGTGTGGATTTACCTCTGCCTTGACCGGCGGTGCAGATGGAAATGCGCCGGAAAAACGCAGACGCCTGGTAGTGCGAAAAAGGTCGGAGGCCTCGTTATGGGTGTGGGCCGCTATCGGTCTGTGTTTACTTTCGGATTAAGCCTGTTGCTATCGGCTTCTGCTTACGGCCAGTCGTGGCGCCAAGTCGGGCCGCCCGGCGGGGACGTACAATCTCTTGCCGCCGCACCCGGCAGTGCGCGCACGCTCTTTCTTGGCACCTCGGACGGGCACGTATTCGGTTCGCGGGACGGCGGAGATCACTGGGACCTGTTAGGCAGAATCGGTGAGCACCACGACGATGTGATTATGTCCATGGCCGTGGATGCTCGTTCGGCCTCTACTCTCTATGCCACCAGCTGGACGCTCAGTTCACACGGGGGCGGGGTTTATCGCAGCGCGGATGCCGGACATAGCTGGCAATTGATCGGGCTCGAAGGGCTGGTGGTTCGCGCCATCGCGCAGTCGCCGTCCAATCCGGACATCCTGATTGCCGGAGCCACGGACGGTGTATATCGCTCGGAGGATTCCGGAAAGCATTGGGCGCGCATCTCCCCGGAAAAACATGACGACCTCCGCAACTTCGATTCGATTGCCATCGATCCGCACGATCCCAACATCATCTACGCCGGCACGTATCATCTGCCATGGAAAACGGTGGACGGCGGCAAGAATTGGGCGCCGGTTCACCAGGGCATGGTGGATGACTCTGACGTGATGAGCATCACCATCGATCAGAATGACGCCTCGCACATTTTTGCCAGCGCCTGCTCCGGCATCTATCACAGCGCCGACGGCGCGGCGAACTGGACCAAGTTCAAAGGCATTCCCAAGGATTCCCGGCGCACCGTTCACATTCTGCAGGACCCCAAGCGCGCGGCGACCGTTTACGCAGCGACCACTGAAGGGCTCTGGAAAACTGCGGACGACGGCGCAAACTGGCGCCTGATCACTCCCGTTTCGTGGAGCATCCTGTCGATGATCATCGATCCGGAAAATCCGGATCGTCTGATTCTCGGGACCGAGCGCCTGGGCATTCAGGTGAGCGATGACGGCGGGCAAACCTACCGCGCATCGAACCAGGGCTTTTCGCATCGGCGCATCGTCGATGCGGCAGTTGACCCGCATCATCCAGAGCGCGCGCTGGTGGTGCTGACCAGCAATTTTGAGCCGGTTCTGGAGACCAACGACTCAGGGCGCACCTGGACCGCTCTCGCCACGGGACTGAAGTTCGGCCCGCCGCGGCACGTATTCGCTTCGCCCGACGGCTGGATGGCAGCTCCCGGGCCCGGCGGTTTGCTACGCTACGATTCGTCAAAAAATTCCTGGGTTCCGGTGAATCAAGTAACTGAGAAGGCTGTGCCGGCGCGGGCGGCTTCCGCTTCCGTCGTGAAAAAAATCTCGGCTCAGAATCCCAAAACTACTGCGGCCAAGGCGGGCGCGAATTCAGCGGCCACCGCAGCCATAAAATCAACCCTTCCTTTTCACGCGAAAGTGAATGACATGGCATTTGGGCGCGACGCCTGGTATGCAGCGACGGACGACGGATTGTTGGTGTCCCGCGATCGCGGCCTCGATTGGAGCGTTGTGTCGCTCAGTCCTGTGCCGCAACCTGCTACGGCATCTCCCGCAAATACAACCGCGATTCGAGCGGTGCGAACGGGCGGCGCGGATTCCTCCCTGTGGGCGCTGACGTCGCGGCAACTGGAAGTCTCCGGCGACAGCGGCAAGACCTGGGTGGCGCGGACTTTGCCGTTTGAGCCGCGCGGTTCATTGCACCTGCACCCGACCGATGACAAGACCGCGGTGTTGGCCAGCGACCACGGCGTCTTTGTCACTCGCGACGCTGGAGAGTCCTGGCAGCAAGCCAACCTCTCCGAACTTTCAATCGACGATTTGGCCGCGGTCCGCGATGCCGTCGTTGTGTCGACGGCCCAGGGCGCACTGTTCCTTTCGCGCGACGCCGCCAAGACATGGCGGCGCATGGATGGGCCCAATGCCGACGGCAATTTTTCCGCCTTGCGTTCGCGCGAAGCGGGAAACCAATTAGTGGCGGCGTCATCCACGGAAGGTCTTTTTGTGCTGGAGATGGACGCGGCCTCGTCGGCGTCCGCCGATGCGGTGGCGGCCACGCCGGCAGCGCGGCACTAGCCGTTCGGAAGATTTTTTGAGATTGCTTGCGCACCTTCGCTGCCGCGATGGAGTGCGCTCGCAATATGTCGGCGCTCATCCCCCCCGGTTGCGCCGTCATTTGCGCGGTGAGCGTTCCTAGCCCAGCACCACACCCTGGGAGGGAACGCTCGCCGCGATTTTTTTTGGCTCCGGGAGGGGTTTCGGACGCCGTTTCCGTTTGGCCGGGCAACCGTCATCCGGTAGGATACTTTTGCGAAATCGGTTCCGGCTGTTCATTCGCTCGCGCGCCGGCTTCGGATATAATAAGGTGTACTTCCGAAACTGGCTGACCTAGCAGCCCAAGGTGATTCGGATGCACGTGCAGGCACGCCCGAAAACCGCGAAAACAGTCTCCGGTCCGTATCGCGGCCTGTCCCGGGGGGATCTTCTTCATCTCTATCGCATCATGTATCTTTCACGGCGAATCGACGACCGCGAAATCCAGCTAAAACGGCAGAACAAGACCTTTTTTCAGATCAGCGGTGCGGGGCACGAAGGCATTTTGGCCGCGGCCGGCCTGGTGCTGCGTCCGGGCCATGACTGGGTGTATCCCTACTACCGCGACCGCGCGCTGTGCCTGGCGCTGGGCGTCACGCCGCTGGAGATGTTCCTGGCAGCCGTCGGGGCCAAGGACGATCCGAATTCCGGCGGGCGGCAGATGCCTTCCCACTGGGGCATCCCGCGCCTGAATATCCTTCCACGATCTTCATCGACCGGAATGCAGTACACGCAAGCGGTTGGCCTGGCGGAGGCTTCCCTCTATTTCAAAAAGTTTCCCGGGGCGCTGCAGAAGGCACAGCAGGCGCCGCTCGGCGAGCACGCGCGCTTTGAGAGCGATGAAATTGTGTACGTATCGGGCGGAGACGGATCGACCAGCGAAGGAGAATTCTTCGAGGGGCTGAATTCGGCGTGCCTGCGCAAGCTTCCGGTTCTTTTCATGATCGAGGACAACGGATGGGCGATTTCCGTTCCCGTGGAATTTCAGACGCCGGGCGGAAACATCGCGAAACTGGTGTCGACTTATCCGGGGCTGCACATCGGGGAGTGCGATGGCACCGATCCGCTGGCCAGCTACGAGGCCGTGCATCGCGCGGCGGAATATTGCCGGGCGCGAAAAGGTCCGGCGCTGGTGCATGCCCAGGTCACAAGACCGTACTCGCATTCGCTTTCCGACGACGAAAAGCTCTATAAGACCGACGCGTTGAGAGAGCAGGAGGCGCATCGCGATCCTATTCCCAAGTTCGGCTTGTTCCTGGTCCGCGAGCGCATCGTCAACGAAAAGGAATTGGAGAACATCGAGGCGGAGGTGGACGCCGAGGTTCGCGAGTCGTCGGACCAGGCGCTTTCAGCGGAATTGCCCGCAAAGGAATCTATTCTTGTAAATCAGTATTCTCCGGACGTCGATCCAACCTCGTCGTCCTTTGAATCCGCGCCGCAGTTTTCCGGCGAGCCGCGAACCATGGTGGAAATGATATCGGCCACGCTGGCCGATGAAATGGCGCGCGATGAACGGATTGTGGTGCTCGGCGAGGATGTGGCCGATTGCAGCAATGAGAGCGACCTGGAATGCCTGAAAGGGAAGGGCGGCGTCTTCAAGGCCACCATCGGCTTGCAGCGGCGTTTCGGATACGAGCGCGTGTTCAACACGCCCATCGCCGAGGCGGGCATCGTTGGCAGCGCGCTGGGCTTGGCGGCTCGCGGGCTAAAGCCCGTCGCCGAGATTCAGTTTTTTGATTACATCTGGCCGGCGATGATGCAATTGCGGAATGAGTTGTCGCTGGTTCGCTGGCGCTCGAACGGAGCTTTTAAGGCCCCCGCGGTGATTCGCGTGGCGACCGGCGGATACCTGACCGGCGGGGCGATCTATCACAGCCAGAGCGGGGAAGTGCTGTTCACGCACACGCCGGGAATTCGCGTGGTGATGCCAGCGACGGCTCTCGATTTGTGCGGCCTGTTGCGCACGGCAATTCGCTGCGATGATCCGGTGTTGTTTCTGGAACACAAACATCTGTACCGCCAGCCCTATAACCGGTCGGCATATCCCGGGCCGGATTTCACTATTCCGTTCGGGCGCGCGCGGGTTGCGAAAACGGGCACGGACGTGAGCATCATCACGTACGGAGCGGTGGTTCACCGCGCGGAGGTCGCAGCGGCCCAACTGGAGCGCGAAGGCATCTCGGTGGAAATTATCGATCTTCGCTCGCTGGCGCCTTTCGATTGGGAAGCCATTGCCGCGACAGTGCGGAAAACCAATCGCGTGATCGTCGCGCACGAAGACATGCTGTCGTGGGGCTACGGGGCGGAAATTGCCGCCCGCATTTCCGAGCATCTTTTTGACGAACTGGATGCTCCGGTGAAACGCATCGCGGCGATGGATACCTTCTGCGCGTACCAGCCGAAACTGGAAGATGAAATCCTGCCGCAGACCAGCGATCTGGCCCGGGCCGTGCGCGAATTGATTGCCTACTGAGCTCGCTCGCCGTTCTTGCGCACCCTGTCTGACACGAACGAACACTTTTTCTGCGCGTTACCTCCGTTGCCGGCGGCCGTCATCCGCCGGGGAGTTCGGATTGCAAACCGAATCCTCGGCTGTTAGTTTGCTTGTGATTCCCAGCGGAGGGCGCAATCGTAACGTGTGAAAAATGCGGAGCGGATATTCCCGAGGGCGCCAGCATCTGCTCGCATTGCCAGACTCCGGTAAGCGTCGCACAAATCGGACCGGTTTATGTTCCGGAGAGCGCCCAGGCTCCGCCCGCCTTTCCTGCGATTCACACGCTGGCTGACTTGCCGCCGCGCCCGGCGTTCGCGGGCTTTTGGCTGCGGGCCATCGCGTGCTTGATCGATACCATGGTGCTGGCGTCCGGCTTTATTTTGTGCGCGTCGCTGTTTCCCGCTTACTTTTCCAAGATGCTTCCACCCGATCCGCCTTCATTGGCCTCTATGCCGCAGCCGTCCCTGCTTCTGATCGTAGTGTTCGCTTCGTTGGGATGCCTGTATTACACGATTTTCGAGGCTTCCAGTTGGCAGGCGACGCCGGGGAAGCGAATGCTGCGGCTGTACGTCACGGACTTGAACGGCCAGCGAGTGACCTTCGGGCGCGCGCTGACCCGGAATTTGGCGCGTCAGCTTTCGGGTTTCTTTTTTATCGGGTACCTGATCGCTGGATTCACGGAGAAAAAGCAGGCGCTGCATGACCTTCTTTCCGGCTGCCTGGTGTTGCGGCGGTAGCCGGATTTTGGCGCGATGAAAATCTACTTATCCGATTGCCAGATTGGAATCGGCTTTCCCATGCCTTGCGCGACTGCCATTTCGTACACGCGGACCGCTGCGGCCAGGTCCCACGTGGCGATTCCGTTGGACTTGAATAGCGTGACTTGATCGGCGCTGGTTCTGCCCGGCGCTTTGCCCGCTACAATCTGGCCAAGCTCCTGGACCGCGTTCCATCGAGAAGCATCCTCACCGAATGCCTGGATCAGATCCCCGGCTTCTATTTTGGATTGTTCGATGGAGTCCACGACAATTTTGTTTGCGCGAGCGACCGCTGCGGCGTCCAGTTCGCGTTTTTGCGCGTAGTTCGCGCCCATCGCGTTGATATGCATTCCGGGCGCGACCTGCGCGCCTTCGAGCACAACTTTCATGGCCGAAGTCGCGGTGATGACGATGTCCGCGCCCTTCACCGCTGCCTCGCCGGACGCGGCCGCTTCCACGTGGACGCCGATGCGCTCGCTCATCTCCCTGCAAAACTTTTCGCGGCGTTCCGGATCGCGTCCGAAGGCGCGAACGCGCTCCAGGCGCCGCACTCCGGCGACGGCTTCCAGTTGCGTGCGCGCCTGGTAGCCGGTTCCGATGATGCCTGCCGTCCTCGCACCGGCATTGGCCAGATATTTCGTCGCCACACCGGTAGCCGCGCCGGTGCGAATCTGGCCGAGTGCGTCCGCCTCAATCAGCGCCGCCAGCGCCCCGGTCGTGGAGCGAAACAACGGCACAACGAATCGCGCCGCGCCGCGCACGACCGTGTACAGCTTCATTCCGATGAATCCACGAACCGGGTCGCCGGCCGCCATGTAATTGAGAAGAGCATTGTCCGGCAGTTTGATCCTCTGCCGCGAGTGCAGAACGAGCTGGCCGTTTCCCTGTTCGCGCAGGGATTCTTCCACCACTTCCAGCGCGATGGGCATGGTCAGAAGCGACCGCACATCCGATTCCGTCAGCAGCAGCGTCATAGCGGCTCCTTGGACTCCAGGTGCATGCGAAACCGAAAAACTTTGGGTGTGGCAGGATCGAACACCAGCAGTTCGGAATGCGGCGTCACGGCGATTTGCGGCGCGGCAATCGTTCCTAGGTTGGCGCCGAGGTCGGCGTCGAGCTTGTGTTGTCCGTCCGTGGTCCAAACGCGAATCTGCGAGGACGAAGCGGCCATCGTAAATACCAGATCGCCGGCCACAGCAAACCCGGTAATCGGATTGGATTCCGACGACGCAGTGCCGGCGGCCGCCCAAGCCGTGGCCGCGGCGCCGTCGGAGGAAAATTTCTCGATGCGGCCGGTGCTGAAATATGCCACGAAAACGAAGTTGTCAGGCTGCGCGCAAACCCACGAGGGCCGTTCGTCCGGGGAGACTGGTTTTTGAGGAGCGGTCCACGATTTGATGAGATGCCCGTGATTGTTGATCTTCAGGACGTGAGAATTCGCCGCATCCGGAACGTATAGAGTTCCTTGTTCGTCGGCGCTCATGCCCAGCGCGCCGGAAAAATGGCGCTGCGCGTTGCTGCGCCAGGTTTGAAAAAAGGTTCCGTCGGGGAAAAAAACGTGGATCGCGCCTTGCTGAGCATCGTTGACATAAATCGCTCCGCCGGCGTCCACCGCGATGCCGGAGGCGTGGCGCAGGCGAGGGTCTTCAAAGGAAAGGAGCGGAGTGCCCTTGGACTCAAATTTGTGAACAAATCCGGCGGCTGGGTCGGCAAAGAAAAGATCGCCCAACGTGTCAACCGCGAAGGAAACTGGGCCGTCGAGTTGTCCCGGGCCGTTGCCCTTGTCGCCCCACGCGCCTAGAAATTCAAAGGGGGGAGGAGGCGGAGCCTGCGCTTTCGCGGCGGCCGGATTGGCGCGATTGCCGCAGGAAATCAGGAAAAATACGGCCAGCAGCGCGATGGTTGTAATCTTCGAGGGCAGCGCAGAATGATTTTTGTTGGCCATACGACGAACGTGTGTCCGCAGATCGAGAAAACTTTTCGATTACAATACGCAACTTAAGTTCGAGGTCGCCTTCAGATTCGCGTTTGCGTTGAGGAGGTCCGACCTACAGGTCGGACGTAAAGAGGCGTGTGAGCGAGGCCTTTAGGCCCTGAAACTTCAGGGGCTAAAGCCCTCCCGTACACAGCCCTGAACGTCGGGGCTGAAAGCCCCGACCTCCTGACGGCCGGACTCACTGCGACCATACTCAAATCGTAACGGCACTACGTAACGCTACCTCATAACGCTGCTGCGTAACGCCACTTCGTAACGCTACTTCGGAACTTTCGTTCTTAATGTTCGGCCAATTTCGTACGCGCCGGATGCGATCCTGCTTCCCTCACTCTGCGAACGGCCGTCTGCACCATCACGTACTTTCGATCCACGCTGCTGTCATCCAGATCGGCGAATCCGAATTCCGGACCCTTCGCGCCGTTTGAAACGCGAATAGGCAGCCGCCCGCACAAATCGCTCTCCACGTACGCGGTTTCGTAGCGCTTGCGCGCCGTACCCCAGGTGTACACGCGCAGCATGGTGAAGTCGCACACCTGGCCCTCGCCGCCGTGCGTGCCAGCAACCAAATACTGTGGCGCTTCTCCGCCACTGCCGTCCGCCACGCGATTCAGTTCAAACCACGCCACAACGTGCAAATCTGCGGAGCTGGCCAAATCTTTTACCGGCCCAGGCAAATCGAGTTCCACGAATCTCGCCAGCACCCAACCGGCAACCAATCCGGCCGGCGCAGAGGTCCCCACGCCGCTTTGCGATAGGACTGGGCCGCCGCTGACCACGTCGCCGGTCGAGCGCTTCATCTTCGCGGTCGCGCTGTCCGGCGGCGGCGTTATGCCATCGGTGATGGGCGGCGCATCGATCGCGCGCAGCACGAGCAACCAGTCTTCCTGCTTCGCTTTCTGCGGCGCGTCCGTCGATGTGATTTTCTCGTCTTGTGAATTTTCCTCGGGCCCGGAAGGCGCGTCCGCCACCGCGCGTTTTAAAATCAAGACGGGCGTTCCACGGCCAAACTGGAAAATGCGCGGCGCATCGCGGCCGGGCTCGACGCGCAAGTTGCTGAGGGTTTTGGTGCGGCCGGTGGCCTGGACCGGCATTGTGCGGGTTTTCTCCAGGAGCGCCGCGCTCTTCGTCCACAGGTCGGAGTCCATCATTTGCCGAGAGTCGCGCATCCAGCCAATCGTGCCGGAAGAAGTGCGCACCTGCATGGCCGGACCTTCGACGCGCACGACTTCCAGGCGGTCGCCGTAATGCACTTCGCCGACGGACTCGCGCACCTGCGCCAGTGTATTCCAAAGAATCACGTCGCGATCGGCGACATAGCCGACCGAGATGGCCTTGGGAGGCCCGGAATGAAGTTTCCAGTACAGCAGCGCGCCGAGGATGAGAAGGACTGGAATAAATCCCAGCTTGCGCGCGATACGCCAAAACATTTTTTAGTGATCTCCGAAAGTAATGCCGACCGCCCGCGCCGTCCGAACCATACTGCCTTTGGGATCCACCAGCCGCACTTCGCCCACCGCCTCGTCCAGCGTGACCGATTCAATTTCACCGGATCGCAGGCAAACCATGCGCCCGAAATCGCCCCGCGAGACCAGTTCCACCGCCTCCACGCCAAATCGCGTGGCCAGGATACGATCAAACGGGCTGGGCGATCCGCCGCGCTGGATGTGGCCGAGCACCGTGACGCGCACATCCTGTTTCAGGCGCGCGTGAATGGCGTCGCCAATCAGGATCCCAAGTTGGCCGGGACGCGGCGCGGGATTGCGCTTCTCGACGAAATCCCGCGGCGGCAGTTTCACGCCCTCGGCGACAACCACCAGCGAGAATTTCTTTCCGGTAGCGGCGCGTTCGCGCAGCTTTTCGCACACCGTCTCGATGGTAAAGGGAATCTCCGGAATCAGAATTACATCCGCGCCTCCGGCGATTCCCGAGTGCAGCGCGATCCATCCGGCGTCGCGTCCCATCACTTCGATGACCATCACGCGGCCGTGCGATTCCGCTGTCGTGTGCAGGCGGTCGATGGCGTCGGTGGCCACATGCAGCGCGGTATCGAATCCAAAAGTAACTTCTGTGGCGGACAAATCGTTGTCGATAGTCTTGGGCACGCCGACGATGGGAAGACCCAGCCGCCCCAGGTCGCGCGCAATGGTCAGCGTGCCGTCGCCGCCGATGGCAACTACCGCGTCGATGCCCAATTCTCGGGCATTCTCAATGCAGCGCAGCGAATAGTCGTGCTCCACCGTTTTGCCGCCTTCGTCGACTTTGTAGTGAAACGGATTTCCACGATTGGTGGTGCCCAGGATTGTTCCGCCGCGCGGCAATATCCCGGCGATGGATTCCACGGTGAGCGGCATGGTGCGCTCGGGCCAAATCAGCCCGTCAAATCCATCGTTGATTCCAATGACGCGCCAGCCGTGTCCCAGAATGGCCGCCCGCACCGCCCCGCGAATCACGGCGTTCAACCCGGGGCAGTCGCCTCCTCCGTTCGCGATACCAATGGTCTGGATGGTCTGATCCATAGGACCTCTGTAAGCGGCAGGCTACAGGGCCTGAAACGCGAGTTGCTATTCTACACCATCCGCGAAACGCACCCGCGCAGTTGAAGCCTATCCGCCAAGAGACGCGGGAACCGCCAGGAGATGTGTTCGCGCGCGTGTGGGAGCATTGCGCCGCGGTCGGCGAGGCACGCCATCCGCCTGTTCTGGATGAAACCCAAAATGCTTTTCATAACTCCATAAAGTGGTATCCTCCGCGTTGAAACGTGAGGGGCCCGGACCTTGACCGCTGATTTCTAGGAGCAAATTCGATGGAGCGAAAAAAAGCGAAAGAATTTCCGCAGGAGTTGCTGGATCATTTTGACTTGTATGTGCACGGCGATATCAGCCGCCGCGAATTTCTGGACCGCGCCAACAAGTACGCAGTGGGCGGCATGACGGCGATGGCCATTTGGGAAAGCCTGCGCCCGAATTATGCCTTCGCGCAGCAGGTGCCCAAGGATGATGAACGGATCAAGGCGGAATACGCGACGGTGTCTTCGCCGCAGGGAAATGGCAGCATCAAGGGATATTACGCGCGTCCCGCGAAGGCCGCGGGCAAGCTTCCCGGCGTTTTGGTGATTCACGAAAATCGCGGGCTGAATCCCTACGTCGAGGATGTGGCACGACGCCTTGCAGTCGCCAATTTTCTGGCGTTCGCGCCCGATGGCCTGACTTCGCTTGGCGGCTATCCCGGCGAGGAAGAAAAGGCCCTGGCGCTATTTCCGAAAGTGGACGGTGGCAAAATGTTTGAGGACTTCGTGGCTTCCTACGGGTGGTTGAAAGCGCGGCCGGAGTGCTCCGGGAAAATGGGCGCGGTGGGATTCTGTTTCGGCGGGACCACCGTGAACAAGCTGGCGGTGCGGTTGCCCGATCTCGCGGCTGCTGTCCCGTTCTACGGCGGACAGCCTTCGGCGGAAGACACCGCGAAAATCAAGGCGCCGCTATTGATCCACTACGCGTCGCTGGACACGCGCATTACCAGCGGCTGGCCGGCCTGGGAAGAGGCGCTGAAGGCCAACCACGTTACGTACACGGCGTACATCTATGACGGCGCGAATCACGGATTTCACAATGACACGACGCCGCGCTATGACGAGGCCGCTGCGAAACTGGCCTGGCAGCGCACCATCGAGTTTTTCAACAAAAATTTACGGGGCTGATGGGTTCGGAGATTATCTTTTTTGTAGCGCCCGCCTTCAGTGCGGGCATTGTGCTTGCACCGGGGATGCCCGCCTGAAGGCGGGCGCTACATTGGTTCCGAGCGAACTCGCGCAGCCCGGGCTCACGAATGGAACCCCACAGGCTGAAGCCTGTGCCACTTTCTTGCATCAATTTGTTGCCGGCAACCGGTATGCGATCAACTCTCCGGGATAGCCGGGGCCACTGACCGCCACCACTACGTATTGCTGCCCGTTCAACATGTAGGTCATCGGCGAGCCGCTTTGCGGCGCGGGCATGTAGACTGCGCCGGCATCTTTTCCGGTGGCCTTGTCATAGGCGCGCAGCATTGCCCCGCGCGTTCCGGAGGGCAGCGTCACGTTGATTGCTTCTCCTGCGATCACCAGGCTCTTGGTGGTGAGCACGCCGATCAATCCGGTGCTCCCCGTGCGCGGAATATTCAGGCCGGCGAGTGCCGGGCTGTTGCGGACGTTATCCGGAGTTTGGCCGTGCGCCACCTGCCAGACGATTTCGCCCTTGTCCAGATTGATCGCCGTGATGCGGCCGTAAGGCGGCTTCAAGAGAGGCAGACCTCGCACGAGCAAGACCGGCTCGCCGCTTTCCGGATTCGCAGCGGGAAGCGGTGGCGCGCCCATCGGTCTTCCGGCGTGCGGCTCGAATCCGGCTGTGCCCTGGACGTATTCCATGTCGGAAATTTTTGCGTTGGGCGATGGGACGAGGCCCAGCGCGGAAATGTCGCTGCGTGAGTAGACGTACACTGTGTGGGTTTCGGGATCGTAGGAGCCGCCAGGCCAGTTCGCTCCGCCGAGCGCGCCGGGCGAAACGATGGTTGCCAGCGGGCCTCCCGCTTTGCTCACAGAGGGCGGCGTGAAGAGCGGCCCGATTCGATATTTGGAAACAAGGTCTTCGGCTTCCGCGTGCAGCGCCGGCGTGAAGTTGATCAGGCTGTCGCTCGATATGCCCTGGTTGTCGAACGCCGGCGGCTTGCTGGGAATCGGCTGGGTGGGCGAGTACCATTCTCCCGGAACATCGCCCTGGGGTACCGGCGTTTCCGGCATCGGCCAGATGGGCTGGCCGTTTTCACGGTTAAAAACGTAGAGGTAAGCCTGCTTGGTCGGCTGCGCCACGGCTTTCACTGTCCGGCCATTGATCGTGATGTCCGTGAGGATCGGAGCGCAGGGAATATCCATGTCCCACAGGCCGTGGTGAACGAGTTGAAAATGCCATTTGCGCTTGCCGGTCTCCAGATCGAGGGCCACCAGGCTTTCGCCGAATAGTCCGTTGCCCGGGCGGTCGCCGCCGAAATAGTCGCCGGTCGGCAACTCCACAGGCAGATACACCAGGCCAAGATTTTCATCCACGGAGATCTGTCCCCAGACTCCGGTGTTTCCGGTGTAGGCCCAGGACTCCTTGAGCCAGGTCTCGTTTCCGAATTCGTTGGGGAGCGGGATGGTGTGAAAAATCCAAATGCGTTTTCCGGTGCGTACATCAAATGCGCGGACATAGCCCTTCACATTTTTTCTGCTGTGGGGCACGCCGCCGGTGAGATGCGCGGCCCCGACGATCACCAAATTGCGCGCGACCACCGGAGTGGAATGCAGCCCGACTTCGCCGGTAATCAGGTCGATGTTCTGATCGTCGTCCTTCTTCAGATCCACCACGCCATCCACGCCAAACGAGTGCACGCGAATTCCGGTCTTGGCATCCAGCGCGATCAGCCGGTAGCCGGGCGTGACGTACAGAATTCGCTCTTCCTTGCCGTCTGTCCAATAAGCCACGCCGTGTCCCGAGAGTTGCCGCGGGGCGTTGGTCGCGCGCTCGCCTTCATTTTCGCTGTGCATCCACAGGAGTTCGCCGGTGGCCGCGTCCAACGCGAAGACCGCGCGCCGCGTTCCGCCCGTCGAGTACAGGACGCCGTGAACCATCAGCGGCGTGGATTCAAATTTGAATTCGGGCCGCGGGCCGAGCGAGTCCGTTTTGAAGCGCCAGGCAATCGCCAGCTTATTGAAATTGTCCGCATTGATCTGGTCGAGCGCGGCGTAGCGCGTGCTGGCGAGGTCGCCTCCGTAGGTTTGCCACTCGCCATTTTTCGCGCCGGTCTGCGCGCCCGCGGGCAAGGCGGCGGCAAGCGAGAAGAGAGTGAAAGCGCACGGCGCAATCCATCGAGAGGCCCGGATCATCGACTTCCTCCTGGGTAAGGAACGGTTTTCGATCTTTCACACCAGCCCGGTGTGGCAGCAAGTTGCGCCCTATTCTGTGCCGATTTTACGTTGTAGACAACAGATTAGTCCGGCGCAGGATTTTTTTCTGCTCAGGCGGAGACGGAGGGATGAACGCCGGTGAAATACGCTCAGGTGGTCTTGGTCTTACGGCGGAAGCGCTCCAGCAGCGCCGAGTGCAGGCGGCTGCGGACATCTTCGGGAAGCGGAACAGGTTCGGAGTTGCAGAAAATCTGGATGGTCTTGCGGCAGGTGTCTACTACGATGCGGCAATCGGTGCAGCGGCCCAGGTGCTCCTCGAGGTCGGTTCGCATGCTGGAGTCGAGGGCTCCATCGAGATAGCTGGACAATTCGAGAATTACTTTCTTGCAGTTCACTGCGTTTCGCTCCGTCGAAAATACTTGTTGAGTTTTTGGCGGAGCTTCAGCCGCGCCCGCAACAGGCGCGATTTTACCGCCGCCACCGAGATGCCCAGAATCTGGGCGGTCTCTTCCGTGGAAAGGCCCTCCACATCGCGCAGCAGAAAGGCGACGCGGAAAATCGGATCGAGTTCTCCGATCACACTGTTGAGAATTTCATTGAGCTCGGTCTGGGCGAACTTTTTCTCGGGGGAAGGGCCCCAGTCTTCAATCTCGCGGAAGACGGAGTCTTCACCGTCGGTTCCAGGGACGGGTTCGTCGAGTGAAACCTGATTGGGGCGGCGCTTGCGCAGCTTCATCAGCGCTTCGTTGACGGCGATGCGCACCAGCCAGGTGTAAAAGCGGGAGTC
>Ga0070735_10002888_pt1 | contig 15279 bp, 13 predicted proteins | sample Coa_R1_FD_66443 | JGI IMG/M metagenome (GOLD analysis project Ga0070735, IMG submission 66443) | Surface soil microbial communities from Centralia Pennsylvania, which are recovering from an underground coalmine fire - Coalmine... | ecosystem: Environmental > Terrestrial > Soil > Unclassified ... | reverse complement strand
ATGTGCACATGAGTGGGGGCCTGGATTTCGGCCAGTTGCAGGAGCACCGGCTTCTTCGTGCTGCCCACGCCGACCGCGATCAGCCGCACCTTATTCGCCACCGCCGCTTCGGCCGCCGTCAGCGGATCGACTCCGGCATTATTGCCGCCGTCGGTGATGACGACGATGCCCGATAGTGTATCGCCGCTCTCTTCGCGAATCACCGCCAGCAGCGCTTCGCCCAGGCGCGTCTCGCTGCCGCGCGGCCGCAAAATCTCGCCCCAGTCGAGCGGTTTTCCCTGCGGCGTCTGACTTGAGGCGGCGATGGCGGCCGAGCTTGTATCGGCGTCTTGCAGATGGGCCGCCGAGCCGGAACTTTGGATCGACTTCGGCGCAGGCCATTTCTGCAAGAGCTGATGGCGAACGAGCTCGGAATCGAACGTCTCGATGTGCACGTCGTGCGTCTTACGAAGGTCCGAAACGAGCGGCGACTTTTCAAGAAGCGCCTTCACAAGCTCAGACCGCGACGGGACGCGCTTTTCAGAAGTCGTCCCCGCCCGCGCGGGAGCGTCGGCATCCTGGCGTGTCATCGAGACCGACGTGTCGGCCAGAATGACGACCTCCGAATGCAGCGCCTTGACCTCCGATTTGCGCTCTTGCGGAACAAGTGCCACGACCAAAAGCGCCAAAATCACGGCCAGTCGCAAGCCCCACAGCCAGATTTTCCAAAAGGGGTGCAGCGCGCGGGTGTCGCGCCGATAGAGCCAGAGGGCCGCCAAAAACAGCCCCGCAAAGCCGACGACCCACCACGTCTTGACTTCCCGCCCGAATTCGAGCGTGCTCCAAAAAGACTTCCAGGCCGTCCAGTTGGGAAACAATTTGACCAGCCAGTCGTTCATGCGCGGGCCCCCGGCAGCGTGGGGTGATAACTCAGCTTGAGGGCCATGGCCTGTTCGGCCAGCAGAATCACCAAGAGCAGCATCAGCACGTAATCGTGAATCTCGCGGGTTGATTCTTCACCGTGGACCCAGTTGAAATCGCCCACCTCCTGGATTTGGACCTTCACATCGGGACCCAAGCGGCGCTTGATCGTTTCGGAAGAGATCAATTTCAGCCGGCTTTCGGCTTCGGCCACGTTGTAGGCATAGCGCCGCGCTTCTTCACCCGAATCCTGCCGCTTCAAAACGAGCGCATAGACCCCCGGCTCATCGGTGTTCTTGTAGGGCTCTTCGTAAGTCAGCCTTTCGGCTTCCCCGGCGCCACGATCTCCCGGTGCAGGGGTCGTATCTTTCGCATCGCCAGATCGGATGCCGACGGTCAGCGGCACGCGGCTTCCGTCCGGCGGGTGGACTTCGACCTGGGGCGAGTAAAGGGCCGCGTCGAGCGAAATGAGGAGCGGCTCGCCGACGGTCTTGAGATGGATTGTTCGATGTCCCTGCGCGAGCTCGGTCGCCATCTGCAACTGAATGGGAACGAACGCATCGGGAACGCGCGGCCAATTGGTCCAGGCCGTTCCGCACGCGGTCAAGCAAGTGACGACTCTGCCCCTTCCAAACCGATGTTCGAGAAACAGCGGCGCCTTGTTGCGCAGCGACGCGATCACGCGTACGCCGTCGGGCGCCTTCCAATCTTTGGCGACCGCGAAGTAGCGCGTGACTTTGGTGTAGTTGAGCAGCTCGCTGCCGGCGCCGCGAAACACGTCGAGCACCGGATGATTCGTGACGGCGATGTCGGGGGCGGGATTGGTCTCATCGGCGAAGAGATCGGCCGTGCCGGCCAGCTTCGCCGGGAACAAGCCCTCGCCGTCCTTGTAGAGCTTGTCGTTATAGAACGCGGCTCGAACTTGCGGTCCCAGATACCAGCCCAATCCTCCGCCGTCGCGAACATAATCTTCCAGCGCCTTGATCGCATCGGGCGCCAGCTCCGACACATTGAGCAGAAAAATGCTCTGAAATTTGTCGAGAGGGCGGCGCTTCAGAGAATCCGGCCGGTCGAGCGTGGGCGAGAATCCGGTCTTTTCGGGGACGGCCCCCAAGGCATCGATCAGATAAAACGCTTCGCTCTCGTCGGAGCCCCCGTCGACGACCAGCACCGGATTCGTGTCGGGGACTTGAATCGACAAAAATCGGACGTTGTCTTGTTCGAGCGCGTCGGCAGGAAGCGCCACCTGCACGTCATGAGGGCCCGTTTTGGGGAACTGCTCGTCGAATTCGATCGTGCGTTCTTTGCCCGGCTCGATTTGCTCGATCATCTCGGTCGCGGGACGTTTTTGCCCGTCTACGAGCACCGTAAGCCGCACGTCGCGGGCGACCTGATCGCCGTAATTCATCACCGTTACCGACAATCTCAAAGGCACATTGACGGCGGCCACATCGACCGACCCCGAAAGATCGGTGATTCCCAGGTTGGCGTGCGATTCGGCGACGGTCTTGATGAGGTTCACGGTGATCTTGTCGCGGTCCATCTCGCGCAGAGCAGCCGCCAAAGCCGAGTTGTTTTCCCAATCCTGTTGCCGGAAGTCCGAGACGAGATGAAAATTGCGCGCCGCACCGCCCAGCTCGGCCAACAGCTTTCGGGCGGCCTCGGCGCCGGCCGCCAGGTCGAGGGCGCGGTGCGAGCATTTGAGGCCCTTGAGTCCCGATTCCAGCCGGCCCACGAATTCTTTATTGAGGTTTTCCTCTGTGTAGAGGGGCTGCGCCGGGTTCGACAAAATCAACAGCGTGATCGTTTGCGTATCGGGTTTGCGCTCGCCCTCGGCGGCGATTTTGCGAATTACGTCGAGCCCCGCGCCGAAAGCCGTCGCTTCGTCCAGGCGGTCGCGCATCGAGCCCGAATCGTCCAAGAGCACCAGATGATGCGTCTTCTGCCCCTGGAAGAGAGAGAACTTCTCGGGATCGACCAGTGGCCGCGCCACGAGCGCCACGAGCGCCGCGACGACGAGAATTCGAAGCAACAGCAATAGCAGTTGCTCGATCAACAGCCGCCGCCGGTTGCGCTGCTGGCTCGCCAAAAGGAATTCCATCGCCGCCCATTTCACCCGCCGGAACCGCAGCCGATTGATGAAATGAATGATGATGGGCGCCGCAATGAGCGCAACTCCCGGCAAGACGAACCCGGGATGAACGAACAGGCTGGTGAGTGAACTGGTCAGCGATTCAAACATTATCCGAAAGCGACGAAGGGGAGCGCCTTTACGAGCGCACCGTTTGCCTCATGCCGACGCGGTGATTCAAATAATGCGCCAGCGCCGCGTCGAGGTGTTCGCTGGTGCGAATCGTCTGGAAGTCGATCGTGTTCTTCGAGCAATGCCGGCGCAGCTCGTCGAGAAACGACTGCACGGCCGCGAGGTATCCTTCGCGCAAGGCCCGCGGATCGCAAACGAGATCGCCGGCGGCCTCGAGGCCCTCGAAGCGCGTCGTCCCCGAATAATTGAAGTCGAGCTCTTCGTCGTCCATGATGTTGAAGATCATCACGTCATGTCCGCGGTGACGCAAGAGCGTCAGCCCCTTGAACAATCCCTCCCGCGGAACGAACAGGTCTGAGATCAGGACCACCATCCCGCGCTGCGACTGCTGATCGGCCACCTCGGCCAGGATCCCGTAAATGTCGGTTTTTTCAGCGGGGTTTTGCGCATCGAGCGCCGCCAGCACGGCATGCAGATGGTTGCGCTTGCTGCGCGAAGGCACGACCAGCCGCACGGCCGAATCGAAGCTCGTGAGACCCACCGAATCTTGCTGCCGCAGCAAGAGATAGGCCAGGCTTGCGGCAACCGCGCAGCCGTACTCGTACTTGTTCAACGGCTGCGTACCGAACTGCATCGACTCGCTCACGTCGACGAGCAGCGTGCACCGCAGGTTCGTCTCTTCTTCGTATTGTTTGATGTAGTACTTGTCGGTCTTCGACCACACTTTCCAGTCGATCTTGCGCGGATCGTCGCCGGCCACGTATTCGCGGTGCTGCACGAACTCGACCGACTGCCCGTAATAGGGGCTGCGATGCAAGCCCGATAGAAACCCTTCGACAACGTTTCGAGCTTGCAGCTCCAGCCGCGATATCCGCGACAGCGCTTCAGGCTGCAAAAATCTTTTGGAATCGCGGGTCACGCGTCAGCTCGCCTTCCTTCGAGGGAGTTTCGTGGATCAGCCGCTCGATCACCTTGTCGGCCGAGATGCCTTCGCTTTCGGCCGAAAAATTGGTGACGATGCGATGCCGCATGACCGGCGCGGCCAGCGCCGCGATGTCTTCGGTCGCCACATAGGTGCGGCCGCGCAACAGAGCCCGGGCCTTGCCCCCCAAGAGCAGGTACTGCACGGCCCTGGGTCCCGCGCCCCAGCTCAGCCAGTCGTTGATGAATTCGGGAACTCCCCCCTCGCCGATGCGCGTTTGCCGCACGAGCGCCAGAGTGTATTCGACCACATGGTCGCTCGCGGGCACCTGGCGCACGATCTTTTGCAGTTCCAAAACTTCTTGTCCCGAGAGCACCTGGTTGACGTCGTCGGTGGCGAGCGCCGTCGTTCGCCTGGCGATTTCGAATTCTTCGCGGAAGCTCGGGTACTTGACGAACACCTTGAACATGAAGCGGTCTTGCTGAGCCTCGGGGAGCGCGTAGGTCCCTTCCTGTTCGATCGGGTTTTGAGTCGCCAGGACGAAGAAAGGATCGGTCAGCGTATGCCGCACGCGACCCACCGTCACCTGCCGCTCTTGCATCGCCTCTAAGAGCGCCGCCTGCGTCTTGGGCGGAGTGCGGTTGATTTCGTCGGCCAGAATCACGTTGTAAAAGAGCGGCCCCTCGATGAAGCGGAATTCCCGACGCCCGGTCGTCCGGTTTTCTTCCAGCACTTCCGTCCCCGTGATGTCAGCCGGCATCAGGTCGGGGGTGAATTGAATGCGGCTGAACGTCATCGACAGGCTGCGCGCCAGCGTACTGATCATCAGCGTTTTGGCCAGGCCAGGAACCCCCTCCAGAATGCAGTGCCCGCGGCTAAAGAGGGCGATCAGCAGTTGCTCGATGACTTCATCTTGCCCGACGATCACCTGAGACATTTGACTCTTAATCGAAGCGTAAGCTTGTTTCAGCTTGTCGATCGAGTGCTGACTTTCAGCCGTAAACGGCAGATCTGGCATGATTTGCTGATTGCTCCGGGAACGAAACGTGGCACAACATTCGCAGATCATTTATTTTACCCAGCCGGCAGCGCCTCGGCGACGGGTAAAATGGAAAAAGCAGTTTGTTGCCGGCAAAGCGACGCTGACTTTGCAGCCGCCGCCGGTGAAAGGCCCAGTAAAACTATAATCAACCCGATCGCGGCCAAAGAGTTTCTCAATTGCCGCCTGCGAAGGGTCTGACGCCTGTGCTCAAGAACCTCATACTCTCGGCAAAGCAGGTCGATGGAATTCCATAGCCACGGATGAGTTTGTCGGGAAATCCCGCCTATCACCGTTTCCGCAGATTGCCTACAATTCCAGCGCAAGGCCGATCGTATGTGGCCCCCGCCTCGAAGCTGCGGATACTTCGTGGCGCCGCGCTCACTCAAAGGAACGACGCGATGAAGGGAGTCTTGTCGGGAATCCGCCTGGCTGGCTGCGCCGCACTTCTGGCCGGCTGCATTACGCCGCAAAACACGCGCCTGCCGACTCTCGGTTACGGCGATCCGCGCGCCGAGCGGCAGTCGTACACGTATGCCAATCCGCTGCCCGACCGTGAAAGTGGCCCGGCGATCGAGCGACCCCGCGGCTTTGAATTCCAACGCGCCGAACCGGTCCGCAGCCAGGAGCGCAGCGCCATCACCAAAGATATCCTCGGGACGGGCGGCGCCGCGCCCGCGTTGAACCCTGCGGCGTCCAGATATCCGGACAGCATCAGTCCCTGATGTCGATCGTTGAGGCCTGGCACGTCAATCCGCCCACACAAGCGAGACGCTTATGCTAACGCGTAGAGCAAGCGTCTCGCTTGCTCGTCAAGAACCAACGCCCGCCTTTCCAGCATGGCAGGTGTTCAACTTCGTTCAGTCGAATCTGCATTCGGGCAGCGCCTTTTGCAGCCGCGCCACTCCATCGGCCGTTAGGTCGGTGTTGCGAAGCGTAATCGACCGCAAGTTCTTGAGCGGTTCCAGCGAACCGAGCGCCTCATCGTTCGCACAAGCGAGACGCTTATGCTACGTCGAATGTTGGGCCGCGCTGCGGGCTTGCGAGATTTCGCGGCGCGACGAGAGATAATAGCCCCCTCCGATCGCGGCGATGGCCACTGTCACCACGCGGAAGGCGATCGCCGCCATGAGTCCCGCAGCATCCGCCTGGTCTTCAGGAACTGCGTCGGGCTTTAAGAGGACGTAGGCCTTCTCGATGGCAAATTCCAGCGTGCCGACTCCGCCGGGGGTCATCCCCAAGACGCCGATCAATTCGGCGTTGGGCATGAACACAAAATGCGCGGTGAGATCGGGGACCCACGGCCTTTGCATCCATAGGGCGCAAAAGTAAAAACCAGTGATCAGCCCGGCATGGCCGACAAGGCTCAGCCCCAGTGCCGCGAGCACCTTGAACGGCTTCGATTGATAAAGCTTCACGCCGTGGATCAATTCGCCCACGATGTGGCCGACTCCGGGGAGCCGCGGCAGCCGATTGACCCAGCCCCAGCGGGTCGTCGCCGGAATGAGCATGAGGGCCAATCCCACAAGACCCGCCGATGAGCCAAGCCACAAAAGAACGGTGTTCACCTGAAGCTCACGGCTCTCATGAAAATGATGCGGCAACAATGTGGCGACGACACCCACGAGAAACAGGGCCAATAGACCCAGAATCCGATCGAGCAGCACGGTGGCGACGGCGACCGCCCGGCGCGACGACTGATCTCGTGCCAAAAGCCAGGCTTTGAACAGGTCGCCACCGACTGATCCGGGAGCGACATAATTCGTGACCAGTCCGACAAAACCGTAGCGCACGGCGTCACGCAGCCGGAACGGAAACTCCTGGGCACGCACTAAGAGATACCACCGCGCAAATGTCACCAGATTCGAGCCGCCGATCAATGCAAATGCCAAAACGGCAAACGTCCAGTTCTTGGGAGCGGCGGCGATCTGCGCCAGAGCAACGCGATTGCTGTAGTAGAGCCACGCCAATAGGCCCAACCCGACGGGCCACTTCAGCCATTTCCACGACTGGCCCACAATATGGGCCGCCCTCGAGGCCAGGCGGCCGTCTCTTGATCGCAGGCCGTCATCGGGGCTCGAAGATTGATCGGCGGCATCCACAATGAGTTCCATGTTCCCATCACCCATACGTCGATTGCAGGCTGAAAGGGGGAACGCTATAGCCGAATCGGCGGCTGCGCACAAGACGACTCGATATCTCGATATGAAGATCAGCCGCCGCTATCGCCGTGCAGTGGCCTGGGGCGCCGCGCTGCAGACCCCGACGAAAATGTGTTCGTATTGGCCCAGCTCGGCCAACATCAAGCCGGCGGGCAATCGTTCGCGAAGCACGTGCACTTCAGTGGTGTTGGCCAGCACGATGAATTCGCCTGGACCGCTCAGCGCGCTCACGGCCGCGTCAAGCTCGCTGAACTCGTAATTCTGCAATTGGCATCCGCCCAGGCGGAACGCCATCGAATCGGCTTCATGCGAAAGAGAGAAACAGACGACGGGAGTCGACCGGTCGATTTTGGAGTGACACAGGTCGACGACCGGGGCGACTTTCGAACGTTTTGTCGCCACGCCGGGATAAAAATCGAGATTGGCGGCCGCCATCGAGACGACAGCCAGCACGCCGGCCGCCGCCCAGGCTTTCAACCGGCGATCGAGTAGGCCCTTCCAAGAGGCGATCGCTGCGGCCGTCCCGCCCAGCACCAGAATGGCCCAGTGCGCCCCCCGACCCGCGGCCAGGCCCTCGAGTATCCAAAGATCGATCGCACCGCAAATCATGCCCGCCGAGAGGAGGATGCCGATGAGATGATGCGGCGAGCGCTGTCGCACAAAGTAGAGAAACCGGTTGTCGAGCTTTCCCGAGAGAATCGCCTCGAGCCCGCGGCCCACGATCAGGCAAATCGCCGGAACGGCCGGCAACAGATAGGGTGGCAATTTGCAGCTTGCCAGTGAAAATGTCAGCAATGTCCAGCCCGAAGCCAATGCCAAAAAACCGATGTCCCACGAGCGCCAAAGCCGCGTTGTGTTCCCCCGATCGAACAAAAATGCGGCGATCGCCGGAAATAAAATCGAGCAGGGGAGCATGCCCACGAGCAGCACCGGCAAATAGTACCACCACGGTTCTGCGTGACTGAGTCCCGAGACGAAGCGATTGAAATGATGCGTCCAAAAGAAGTCGGCGAGAAACCCGCTTTGTCGCGCATTGACCAGCAGAAACCAGGGAACCGAAACCAGTCCCACGATTCCGGCGTAGGCCAAAGCCTGTTTGATGCGAATCCCGCCGCAGCCAGTCAGCCAGCGCCCGGCAAGCAGCGGAGGCACGCACAAGACGACTGCCACCGGCCCTTTGGCCAGAACGCCAAGGCCGCAAGCCATTGCTGAAATCGACCACCACCAGAGGTTGATGGCCGGGCGCCGGCACGCGATGCGCCCGGCCAGAAGGGCCACCGTCGTACACAGGGCCAGCAGCGTGTCGATGAAGACGAACCGGCCCGACAACAGAAACCCGCAGCACGAAAGCATGGCGAGAGACCCCAGCCAGGCCGCCGCGCGCCCCACGAGCCGCGCACCCAAAAAATACGTCGCCATAATCGTCAACAGCGCCGCCAGCGCCGGCACGAGCCGCGCGGCCGACTCGGATACGCCGAATAGTTGAAAACTGCCGACCGTCAACCAATACAGCAATGGCGGCTTATCGAGATAGGGCTTGCCGAAATGCGTGGGTACAAGAAGATCGCCTGATTCGAGCATCTGGCGCGAGATTTCGGCGTAACGACTCTCGTCCGGGTCGACGAGCGGGAACGAGCGATTCGGCAACAATAAGACCGACGCGACGACTGCAAGCAGAATGCCGGCCACCCAACGAGTTCGTCCGCTCAGTGTCGTGCCGGCTTGCGTCTCCGGCCGGGAGAAGAGGACGCGCGACCACCAGAATAGCAGCAGCATCCTGAAAACAGGAATCGTGTGCCAGATCGAGACCTTGCTTTCGCCACCGCGGCGCGGATAGTGGCTGACTCCCACCTCGGTGACAGAAAGTCCCGCCAGGCGCGCCTTGGCGAGCAGCTCGGCATTGATAAAGAAATCGTCGGATTCCAATTCGAGGGAGTGAATTTGGTTTCGCCGAAAGATCTTGAGCGCACAATCGCAATCGCGCACGCGCGTTCCCAACAGCGAACGCACGAGCAGATTGTATCCGCGCGAATAGAGCTTTCGCGTCCAGTGGTCTTGGCGGTCGATGCGGTAGCCGCAAACGAGGTCGAATTTCTCTGCGCGCGCCAGCAGCCTCGATAACTCGCGCAAATCGAACTGCCCATCCGCGTCGGTGAACGACAAAAGCTCGAATCGGGCTTCTCGAAAACCGAATCGCAAGGCGCCGCCATAGCCCACGTTTTCCGGGGTCGAGATCACCCGCACGTGCCGTGTTTCGCGCGCCGCTTCGCGGGCCCTCGCCAATGTGTCATCGGTGCTGCCATCGTCCACGACGATGATTTCATAAGGAATGCCCAGTCCCTCGAGCGCGAGGGCCGCCGACTTCGCCGAATCGGCGATCACCTGCGACTCATTATACGCCGGCAAGACGAGCGAGAGACCGGGAAGGCTCGAACGTTCGATCACCGACGCAACACCGGACAAAACTTCGGCCGTTAAGGGGCTTCGGGCGGTGCTGGACATCAGGGTTATCGTGCCTTGGATTGGAAATTCCGCGTCGGCGACCGGACTAACGCCGCTCGTTTGTCTCGGGAACGATCAGGCGTCCCTGGTGGCCGGTGCGGTGTGTTACGCCAAACAGAAAATCCGGTCAAGACGGAACAGCGGGGCAATTTGGGTGAGCCGAGTTGATCTTGACCTTCGGCGGGCTTGGCTCTATACGCCTTGGGCCGATATTGCCGTCTGACACGCGCCGCCTGATTTCCATGCGATTTCTTCCCCTCCTGCAGCGCTACGTTCTAAACGACCTGCTGCGCGTATTTGGAGGGGCGATCTTCGTTCTGACGGCGCTGCTCGTCTTTATGGGAGTTGCGGGCGAGGCGTCGAAGAACGGCCTGGGTGCCGAGCAAATTTTCAAGATCATGCCCTGGATCGTCCCCAGTCTGCTTCCCTACACCATTCCCGCCACGCTCCTATTAACCGTATGCATCGTCTACGGCCGGATGGCCGGCGATCATGAGATCGCCGCCATCAAGGCCGCCGGCATCAACGTCATGGCGATTCTTCTTCCGTCGTTCATCGTGGGGGCCATCTTGAGCTTGGGCACCTTTGTGCTGACAGATCAATTTATCCCGATGGGCCGCGCCAACATTGAACGGGTGATTACGCTGGCCATGGAAGACATCTTTCTGGATCTCTTGAGAGCCAACAACAGCTACAGCGACCCGGCTCACGGAGTGTCGATCATCGTCTCGCGCGTCGACGGGCGCACGCTGGTGGGGCCGATCTTTCGATATAAGCTGCAGGATGGCGACGTGGCGACGATCACGGCCCGCGAAGCCACCGTGCGGTTCGACATCCAGAAACAGAAGGTCATTTTGGCCTTGCGGGACGGACGATTTGAGACCCCCGGAGGGGACAATGGCGCCCTCAAGCAAGAGGAATTGCCGCTCCCCATGCCCGTCCCCACCGATACCTTGAAAGCCCCGCGCAACATGACCATCGACAGCATCCGCCGCGAGCTGGCTACGCTGATTCGCGAGCGCGACGAGCTGTCTCAGCGGCACATCGTCAAGGCCGTGCTCGCCCTCTCCGAAGGAGCGTTCGACCGGCTCCTTTCGCCACAGCAGCCCTCGGAAATGAAAGAGCGGTTGCGGGCCGAACGCTGCAACAAACTTAGGACCGAAATTCATGGGCGCGTGGCCCTCTCATGCAGTTGCTTTTTCTTCGTCTTGATCGGAAGCCCGTTTGCCATCGTGCAGGGCCGGCGTCAGTTCCTCACGAATTTCGCCATTTGTTTCATGCCGATCCTCGGGGTGTATTACCCGATCGTCCTGCTCACCATGAATTTGTGCCGCGACGGCATCGTCGAACCCGCCTGGGGCATGTGGATCGGCAACGTGGGCCTGGTCATCACGGCCGCCTTCGTGCTGCGCAAAGTGTTTCGGAATTGAACACAATTGTGGCCGATCTCCAGGCCGATGTGCAGCACAACTCCGGTTCGGCGCTGGTCTCCTGACCACGCCGCGAGCCCGACCACAGGCCTCCTGCGCGTGCGATGAACTTGCCGGTTGACGCACAGAGACGTTTGGGAGACCTGCGGTCGGGCGGTGTGGCTCGGTCGGAGACCGGCCACAACGCCGATGTTCAGGCACCTGACTGCCACTCGTCGATCATCTGGATGAGCTGCTCTTTTTCTTCGAACTTCGCCCACACCGATTCGCCCCCCTCCAGCGCTACTTCGTGCAGGCCTTCGCACTGGCATTCCGGGTCGCCGCAAAAATGCGGCGTGGCCCCGATCCACAACACCCGATACAAGGGGACTTGTTTATCGTCGATGCGGCAAAAAATGCTCATCATGTCTCCCGGCATTCCAACAGCGCAGTGACCGGCCCGCGAAACGATTGGCCGGAAAAGCCGGGCCACAGATCGAGGAACTCGGTTCTGGCGTGATCCCGCTGCTGGGCGCAAGCCAGGAGCACGCCGTCCATGCCGCCGCGCAGCTCGCGCCAGCGAAACGCCGTCAGCCCGCGACGAGCCCATGCTTTCGTCCGCCGCGCGCGTTTCCATTTTTTTCTGGTGCGGCCGAACGAGCGAGTCGCCTCGTCGGCGTCGTGGAATTCTCCCAGCAAGCTTTGAATCTCTTCGAGTTGCGGGTAAAAGTCCTCGCGGAACGCGTCGGGAAGAACGGGCATAAAGACTTCGACCGCATATCGCAAGTGCTTGCCGGCCAGGCGCAACTCGTGCAGTGTGGCCGTCGAATCGAGGTCTTCCGCAGCCAGGTCCCACAGGGCCGCAAGCTCCTTCGCCAGGATCCGGCAGCCGGTCTTGCCGAACGACGAATACTGCTCGGGCGCGTCGCCCTTGAATGCGCCCAGCGCGATCAAGAGGGCTTCTCCGGCGTCGCGAAGCTCGTGTTCGAGCTGGGCGAGCCTTCGCCGCAACTTCGTTTGGGCCTTCTCGCGCCGGCGCGTGACCGTTTCACACAGGAATTCAACCGCGGCGGCGTTTTCAACCGAGGCCCTCCGCAGAAGCGATTCCAAAAACGCCAGCCGCACGTCGAGGTCGCGCGCTTTGCCGCAACGACGTCTGATTGTTTCGATTAGCGCGCGCAGCGCCTTGCGCTTGGCCCCGGGGAGACTTTCGGCTACCACGTCGAGCACGACCGCCAGACGCCGACACGAGACGCGCAGTTTGTGAACGTACTCGACGTCTTCGCCGGCGCGATCGGCGGCCAACGGCAAATAATGCAAAACCGCTTCAAGCCGCTGCCGGAAAATGAGCTCCAGGGCATCGAGAAGGGGCATTTCGCCCGAAAGGCCGGCGATCCAGCGCCCCGGCGGCTCCCATGGCGCATCCTGATCTTCCGTGGCGTCGTCGCGAGACGTCAGCACAGCGATTCATCCTGAAGAGGTCGTATCGAATTGCGGCAAACCCAAAGCGGGCTCCGCCACGAGCCTCTCCAGCATACCCGAAACGGTTCAGGATTTTCCAACGAACGTCATTCGGTCTTGTCGCCCCATTTCCTGCCTTCGCGCCGTGCGGCTTTGGCGACGCTGCGCTCACGAAGAAAGGAGGCCAGCGGATTGCGGCGGCCGGGCGACCCGAACAACTCTCCTCGCACGACGCGCACGCCTTCGGGCGCCTCGATCCCGATCTTTACCGTATTCCGACCGATGTGAATCACCTTGACGATGACACCCTCGCCGATCTGCATCATTTCCTGTCGCTTCCGTGAAAGAACCAGCATGGTCCACCTCCTTGAATGCTGTAAAAACCAGAGACCGATGGGAAATCGGTTTTGATTCGATTTGACGCGGCCAGCTCCAAACGATGGGCGGCTGTCGCGCTGGGAAACGAAAGCAATGTTCATGCCACGCAGAAGGCAGTCGGCGCCGACTTTACGCAACTGGCCGGACCGACGAGTGTTGCGTTCCGAGCGCCCCTCGAACGAGCGTCGTCGCGATACACGCATTTTCGACCGGTGATGCAGACTTTCTTACAACAACGAGTGTTGCCTTCCTGTTCGAAACCGCTATACTTTTGTTCTTCCAAACAGAGAGCAAAGACCGCGATTGCGTCCCGGAGTTGATTCATGCCTCAACGATGTGAACTGTGCCAAAAAGAACCATTCCGCGGCAATCAGCTTGCGCAGCGCGGTAAAGCAAAATATCTGGGCGGCAACGGCCGCAAGACGACCGGCATCTCACGCCGCGCATTCCGTCCCAACTTGCAGCGGATCCGCGTTCAAGAGGGAGACCGGGCCGTGACGCGGCGGATTTGCACACAGTGCATCCGCAGTGGCAAAGTGGTTAAGGCGGTGGTTCGCAAGCCATTTACGATTCCCTCGACGTGAATGCGCCGTGTCCGGAAAACTCACTCGCGCCGATGTTCTCAAAGTCGCCACACTCGCGCGGCTGAAGCTCACCGACGCCGAAGTGGACGACTATACGGCCAAGCTGGGCGGCATTCTGGATTACGTCGCGTCACTGAACGAGATCGACACCGAAGATGTCGATCCCATGGTTCACGCCGTCGAGCTGTCCAATGTCTTCCGTGCCGATGAAGTGGCGCCGTCGCTTTCGCGCGAAGCGGCGCTCTCGAACGCGCCGAAAACCGACGGCCAGTTCTTTCTGGTGCCGCAGATTCTGGACGCCCAATAGCTCTCCAGCACTGGCGGGCGGTGCACAATGGCGTGAGCGGCATATTTCTCAGCGCCAGATTGATCCAGGCGAGCCACGGGCGTCAGCCCGTGGGTTAGACGGCCGACGAATCGGAATCGCAGCATCAGTCCGGTCATGTTCCTCAATAATCCATCGCTCTGATCGCGGCGCCCAATAAAAGAAGGCGTCCTATGTGGCACCCGCCAGCGGCTCTTTACGCTCAGTGATCTGCGGGCATTTGGGGGCCATCTCGGCATTGAGCGCGATGTAATCGCGCCATTGTTCCGGAACATTATCTTCGTGAAAGATGGCCTCGACGGGGCACTCGCTTACGCACCCGTCGCAATCAACGCATTCGTCCGGATGGATGTACAGCATCTGTTCGCCCTCATAAAAGCATTCTGCCGGGCAAACCACGACGCAATCGGTGTATTTGCACCCAAAGCATGGCTCGGTAACGACAAACGTCATGATTTCACCTCCAATACTTTTGTTATGATGGGTTACGCGTGCTGGGCCAAAGGCCTAATGCCATTTCGGGCCCGAGACCGGACACGAAATCCGAAGTTGAGACAAATTTTTTCGAGCAGTTTATGGATGAACCGTCAGTCGAGCTCTTGGTCAAGTACCGGGCGGGGGACGAGCAGGCGGCAACCGAGCTATTCCGGCGGTACGTCAGCCGCTTGACGGTTTTGGCGCGGGCCCGCATGGCGCCCAAAATTGCGCGGCGGTTCGATCCGGAAGATGTCGTTTCATCGGCGTACCGCAGTTTTTTCGTGCGGGCCCGCAATGGCGAGTTTTCGCTGGAGCGCAGCGGCGATCTGTGGCGACTCCTCGTCGGCATCATGCTCAAGAAGCTTTCTCACCAGGTGATGCGTCATACCGCGGATAAGCGAGCGGTTGATCGCGAACAGCCTTTGCCGGCCGGAGGCGATTCGGCCTGGGAGCCGCTATTGCCAACGAGCCGCATGCCCGGCGCCGAAGAGGCCGTTGCCATCGCCGATCTGGTCGAAACGCTCATGTCGCAATTGGAACCGGCCTCGCGGCAAGTGCTTCAAATGCGGTTGCTCGACCATACGCTCGACGAAATCGCTGCAACGACCAATCGCAGCGAACGAACCGTGCGGCGCATCCTCGCCGATCTGAAGAGCCATCTCGAGCAGTTATTACCCGATTCCGGCAAGCCGCGAACTCACCCGTTCCGCGCCGATGAAGCGCCGCGGCAGGCGCGCGAAGCCGCGGTCGAAGAGAGGGAGCAAGTGCACGCGGCAAGCCACGGGCCGATCGGCGCTTCACCGGCACCGCCGCCGGGGACCAGCCCCGCTCCCGATGGCTCGCTTCCTGCAATCCTG
>Ga0070735_10002887_pt1 | contig 15279 bp, 10 predicted proteins | sample Coa_R1_FD_66443 | JGI IMG/M metagenome (GOLD analysis project Ga0070735, IMG submission 66443) | Surface soil microbial communities from Centralia Pennsylvania, which are recovering from an underground coalmine fire - Coalmine... | ecosystem: Environmental > Terrestrial > Soil > Unclassified ... | reverse complement strand
TGCATCACAGAAATACCCTCCCACGCCGCTTCGGCCCTCGCCCTGATGCTTTGCCCTAATGCAGAAAGGCCTTTCCCGCTCGTCTGGAATTTTGCGCCGGAAAGTAGCTATGCTTCACACAGGACCGAGTTGCGGGAGCGTCTGCTCGAATAGATTGCGCTCCAGGATTATCCGCACACGCGGCGAGACTGCTACAGTTTGGGGCTTTCTGAGGACCTCGCGAGTGCTGCTTTGCCCATCGCTTCGAGGCTGCCCAGTGCTGCCGCCATTGTGCCTTTGCGCATTTGATACTTTTCGTTGCCGGGCATACAATGTGAACCAACATGGCACTCGCAGAAGCTGCCCCCCTCCGAACGCCGCCGCAGACTGGTTCCGCATTTTCTGGTGAGCGGCTGTACAGCGTCGATGCGTTTCGTGGCTTCACTATGATTTGCATGATCGGTGAAGGCTTTGGTCTGGGATATTTTTTGACGCATCCCATTATCGGGCCCATCGCACAGCAGTTCCGCCACACCGATTGGCACGGGATGACGGCATGGGACCTGATCCAGCCATTTTTTATGTTCATCGTTGGCGTGGTGATGCCGGTCTCATTCGCGCGGCGCTGGCAAAATGGCGAATCGTGGAATCAGAGTCTATTACACGTGTTGAAGCGGTGCGGCCTGCTGATCTTCTGGGGGCTGGTCGCGCGATCCATTCAGGCGCACCGGCCGGTGATCGACGTCATCAACGTGCTGGCGCAACTTGCGTTTACGTATCTGGTCGCGTTTCTGGTGCTGCGCAAATCGTGGAAGGTTCAGGGCGCCGTCGCACTGGCATTTCTGGTTGCCGACTGGGCGATTTATCAGTTTGGAAGCGCGCCGGGCGTCCTGGGCCCCTGGATAAAGGATGCCAATATTGGCGAATGGCTGGACAAGCTGATTTTCCACAAGAACTGGTCGGGATCGTATGCGACAATCAACTTTATTCCGTCGACGGCAAACACGATTTTTGGCGTGATGGCCGGAGAGTTACTGGTAAGCACCCTGCCGCTGGCGCGAAAAGTGCGCACACTGGCCATCGTAGGTGTAAGTTGCATTGCAATCGGGTTTGCGCTTGATCCGGTCATTCCGATCATTAAAAAGATCTGGACGCCATCGTTCGCCATCTTCAGCACCGGTTTCACTCTGCTGGCATTACTGCTGTTCTATTGTGTCTGCGATATTTGGAAGAAGCGTGCATGGGCGTGGATCTTCGTCGTTGTGGGCTCGAACTCTATTTTCATTTATCTCTTCCATGAGATTCTCCACAGTTGGATTGAGCATACCGGCCTTACGTTCACCGGCTGGATCGTTAGCTTTTGGGAACCGGGCGGCAAGGCGTTCAATCTGCTGCTTGCGATCGCGTTTCAAATTTACGTGTGTGTCTGGCTGTATCGGCGCAAAATCTTTTTCAAACTCTGACCTGAGGAGGAAGGCAATGAGCAGAATACCGGTGATAGTGGCCGCGCTCGCGATGTGCATCGAGTGTCAGGCAGCCGTAAGTGTACGGGTGTTGCTTGGATTAACGGATCGGGAATCGGCCAAGTGGGACGGATCGGTGACGGCGCATGGGACGACAGTGACCAGCGTCGAGCCATGGCGATTCGAGGAGCAAGACGAGATAACGGGCGACTCGTGGCGCTGCTCGACACACGAGATCCGGCTTTTCGGCGGTGGCAGATTAGCGCCGAGGCCGGTCGTGGCAAACGGAGTGATCGTGACACTGGCCGATGCAAATGGCGATAGCGAACTGGAAGTGAAGACGGCACAGGGGAACTTTACTGTCCGGCTGGCAGACATCCCGTACGGCAAAACAATGCATGCCCTCAGTGGGCGCGCGATGGCGGATCGCATTCCCGCGACATCGCAAATTACCAACGATCCGGAAGAAGAAGACTATCCCGCGGCGGCAACCGACAAAAACGGAAACGTGTGGATGGCATACGTGGAGTTCCGCCACAATCCGGATCACAACAAACTGCGAGAGAGCCTAAAAGAGCCGCTGACCGACTTCTCACCACTGAAGGCGCCGACAGGCGGCGATCAAATCCTGGTCCGCGAGATGTCGAATGGACAGTGGGGTGAACCCATCGCAATCACGGAGCCGGGCGGCGATTTGTTCCGGCCGTCTGTTGCCGTGGATGGTAACGGACGCGTTTGGGCGTTTTGGTCGCAAAACGACAATCAGAACTTTGATGTGTATGCGCGGCCGGTGGAAAACGGGAAGGCGGGCACAACGATACGGCTAAGCAAGGAGCCTGGATCGGATGTCAGCGTGGTCGCGGCAACGGATTCGCAAGGACGTGTCTGGGCCGCTTGGCAGGGCTGGCGCGAAGGCAAGGCCGCTATTTTCGCCGCCAGACAGAATGGCAACGAATTTTCGCCACCTGCCACTGTATCTTCTTCTGCGGGAGATGAGTGGGACCCCTCCATCGCCGCGGACTCGAATGGGCGGGTCACCGTAGCTTACGACTCCTACCGCAATGGCAACTACGATATCTTCATGCGTACGGCGGTGAATGGAACCTGGGGCAAAGAAAGTGCCGTGGCAGGAACGTTGCGCTACGAGGCATATCCTTCGATCGCCTACGATCGCTCCGGCCGTTTGTGGGTTGCATACGAAGAGGGTGGTGAGCGCTGGGGCAAGGATTTCGGGGCATACGAAACCACCGGATTATCGGTTTATCAAGGCCGGGCCATCCGCCTGATCGGATTTGAAACAGATGGGCGGGCTGTGAAGACGCCGATCGATTGCGGCTCTGTGATGCCGGGAGCATCGGTGCCTCGCATGCCGTCGGTCAAAGCGGATTCGACTACGCGCCAGAACGATTCCGAGGCATGGCTCACTCCGAATCCAAACGATGCCAAGGACCGCAAGCCAAGCAGTGCGGCGGCGAATTTCGACGCGCCACGCAATACCATGCCGCGTCTCCACATCGATTCGTCGGGGCGTATATGGATCGCGTTCCGCAGCTCATTCCCGATCTGGTGGAATCCGCTGGGAACCGTGTGGAGCGAGTATATCGCCTCGTTCGACGGGAACACATGGACTGGACCGATTTTCCTGGCACACTCGGATAATCTTCTGGACAACCGGCCCGCGCTCGCTTCGACGCGCGGCGGCGAGTTGCTGGTGCTGGGATCGTCGGATGGCCGACGTGATTTCCAGCGGATCGAGCGGCTAGAACCAGAGGCTCCTAACAACATTGCTAGCTGGAAGCACGACCCATATAACAACGATTTGTTCGCAAATACGATCTCGCTTCCTCCGGCTTCGGGCGAGATGCGCGTAAGTGGCGCGCCTCGTCCGGAGGTCGCCGGGCCGACACCGGAGGTTCGGGCGGAACGGGCCTCCATCGCTCTTATGCGCAGTTACCGGCGGGAGGGGCTGCGGCTGCTGCGTGGCGACTTTCACCGGCATAGCGACATCTCGATGGATGGTGGCGGCGACGGAGCACTCGCAGACCAGTGGCGCTATATTATCGATGCGGCGTCGCTCGATTGGGTCGGCTGTTGCGATCACGACAACGGCGCAGGCCGTGAGTACTCCTGGTGGTACGAACAGAAGCTGACCGACGTCTTCTATTCACCTGGACACTTCTCTCCGATGTTCAATTACGAGCGCAGCGTTCCGTATCCGGAGGGCCATCGCAACGTGATCTTCGTGCAGCGCGGTATCCGAACGCTCCCGCGATTGCCGATTACTAAAGCGGACCAAGTGGAGCACGCCCCGGACACCCAGATGCTCTACGGCTATTTGAAATTCTTTGACGGCGTAACGGCCTCGCATACCAGTGGCACCAACATGGGCACGGACTGGCGCGATAACGATCCGAATTCCGAGCCCGCCGTCGAGATTTATCAGGGTGACCGGCAGAACTACGAAATGCCGGGCGCGCCTCGCTCTAATTCCGCCGACGATTCAATCGGAGGCTGGCGGCCGAAAGGGTTCGTCAACCTGGCGCTCGAAAAAGGGTACAAATTATCGTTTGAAGCCAGTTCCGATCACATCTCGACGCACATGAGCTACGGAGTGGTTTTCGCCACAGCCGTTACTCGCGAAGCCGTCCTGGAGGCCCTGAAGAAGCGCCATATTTATGCGGCGACCGACAACATTTTTGCAGACGTTCGCAGCGAGGGGCACATGCTCGGAGACTCCTTCTCGAGCTCCAGCAGGCCTGTCCTGCAGGTGAAAATCGACGGCACGGCGCCATTCACAAAAATCAATATCGTGAAGGATAACAAATACGTCTATTCGTCCCAGCCCAACAAGGCCAAGCTGAGCTTCTCCTGGAAAGACACTGGCCCGGGGGCGGGTAAAACCAGCTATTACTACGTCCGGGGCGAACAGCAAAATGGCGAAATAGTCTGGATTTCACCAATGTGGATCACTTATACCGGCAAATGACGAGGCGGAGATTCCTGCGGCTATCCGCACTACCGGCACTTGGTGGATTGGCTCCGGCGCAAACAGCGAAGCCGAAGTTGAAGCTTTCCGTTCGGGTAGAACCGCTGTTCAAGCACATGAAGCTGCCGGAGCAGATGCAGAAGGTGGCGGAAGCAGGCTATCAAGGCTTCGAATTCGGGAACTGGCGCGCATGGGATCCGGCCGTCATTACTCCGCTCGCGCACAAATTGGGTATTGCGTGTGCCTGCATTGTGGGCAACGTCGGCGTAAATCCGAAAGGAATGGGTCTGACCAATCCGGCCGAGCGCGCAGGTTTTCTGACGGAAATCAAGGCGTCTTTGGAGGCAGCTAAGCGTTTTGAAACAACGCAGATGGTGACCCTCACAGCGAATGCGGTTCCAGGCATGGCACGCGAGGCACAGCATCAGAGTATCGTTGCCGGGCTAAAGGCGGCGCACGATATTGTGGCGCCGCATAAAGTCACGTTGATTGTGGAGCCGCTGAATACGCTGGTGGATCACAAAGGCTACTACTTGAACCACACCGCCGAAGCGTTCGAGATCATGCGCGAGGTGGACAGCCCGTTCGTGAAAATCCTGTTCGATATTTATCACGTGCAAATCATGGACGGGAATCTCATCGACACCATCCGCAAGAACATTGGCTACATCGCCCATTTTCATGTCGGCGATGTCCCGGGCCGGCACGAGCCTGGAACGGGCGAGATCAATTACCGCAACGTATTTCGCGCGATCCACGATCTTGGCTTTTCAGGATTCGTGGCTATGGAATACAATCCTTCGAAGGATCCAATGGAGACGCTGGCGGAAGTGAAGGAGATGGCGTGGAGCTAATGTACGGCCCAGCCTCTCAGAGTGCACTCTTTCCTCATGGACGGTGATACCGCTGCTGTCCGACAAGGGGAACAGATTGATATTGATGCGCTCGCTGCCTACTTGCGCGGGCGGATTGAAGGCGTGGAGAGCGGTCTACTCGTCGAGCAGTTCCCCGGTGGGCATTCCAATCTCACCTATCTCTTGAAAGCCGGGAGGCGCGAGTATGTTCTGCGGCGCGGCCCGCTGGGGCCGGTTCCTCCGAAAGCGCACGATATGGCCCGGGAATACAAGGTGCTTAGCGCCGTCGGCCCACTGTTCCCACCAGCGCCGCGCGTCTATGTGCTTTGTGAGGATCCGTCTGTCATTGGTGGGGTATTCTTTGTGATGGAGCGCCGTACGGGTATCGTGTTGCGCGATCGGGTGCCGCCTGAGATCGCCGGGCAACCGGATTATGCAGCCCGCATCAGTGCGGCGTTTATCGATTGCCTGATCCAACTTCACGCGATTGATATTTACGCGAATGGGCTCAGCATGCTTGGTAGGCCTGAAGGATTTCTAGATCGCCAGGTGCATGGGTGGGCGGACCGTTGGGAGCATTGCAAGACGGAAGATCTGCCGCAAATGGACAACACCATCGCCTGGCTGGCCGCACACAAGCCAGACTCGCCTTCGCCGGCACTGGTTCACAACGACTATAAGCTCGATAACATCATGCTTCTGGCCGCGGATATCGACCGGATCGAGGCGGTGCTGGATTGGGAGATGGCGACCGTAGGCGACCCACTAGCCGATCTTGGTTTGACTCTGTGCTACTGGATAGCTGCCGCCGACCCGGACGTGAGTTCCGCGGGTGTGCCCGCGATCAGCGCAGGTCGCGGCTGGTATACACACGATCAACTTATCGAACGCTACGCGCGAAAAACCGGGCGCGAGGTTTCACGAATCTCCTGGTATGAAGTGCTCGGGGTATTCAAGTTGGCCGTCATCCTGCAACAAATCTATTTCCGCTTTCACTGCGGGCAGACCTCGGACGAGCGGTTTCGTCACTTCGACGCACGCGTCCGCAAGCTCTCAACCTCTGCCGCGACGCTGATCGATAAAGCCCCCGCGTGAATATTAACGCCTTGTTGTCACGCGATCCGTAATAGTTACGAATCGGTGCCGCAGCGCCGCGCCCAATCCCCATTACAATAGGCTTGATGATACCCAAGGTCCGAAAGGCCGTCTTTCCCGCAGCCGGGCTGGGCACCCGCTTTCTTCCGGCGACCAAGGCGCAGCCGAAGGAGATGTTGCCACTCGTGGACAAGCCGCTAATCCAGTACGGCGTTGAAGAAGCAATCCACTCCGGCGTGCAAAACATCATCATCGTCACGGGGCGCGGAAAGACCGCTATTGAGGATCACTTCGACGTCAGCTTCGAGTTGGAGCAGACCCTGGAGCAGAAGGGTAAGAAGGATCTGCTCGCCGTAGTGCGCAACGTGTCTGACATGATTGACCTCGCCTACGTGCGGCAGAAAGAAGCGCTTGGTCTAGGCCACGCCGTTCAGTGCGCGCGCCAGATCGTAGGCCCAGAACCTTTCGCCGTGGTTCTCTCAGACGACGTGATCGACGCCGAAGTCCCTTGTCTCCGCCAGTTGCTGGATATTTACGAATTCTATGGCGCGTCCGTGGTGGCGCTGATGGAAGTCGCGCCCGAAAATATCTCCGCCTACGGTGTCGTCGATGCCGAACCGGTCGAACACAACGGCGGGAACAATCGTCTCTACCGCGTCCGCAACATGGTGGAAAAGCCAAAAGCGCAGGACGCTCCGTCGAATCTGGCCATCATCGGCCGTTACGTCCTGACCTCTGAAATTTTCGATTCGATTGAGGCCATCGGTCCCGGCAGTGGTGGAGAAATTCAGCTTACCGATGCTCTGAAGCACCTGCTGCGGAATCGTCCGATTTATGGCTATCGTTTCGAAGGCGCTCGTTACGACGCTGGCGACAAGCTGGGCTTTCTGAAGGCAACGGTCGAGTTCGCTTTGAAGCGCTTCGATTTAGGCAGTCCATTTCGCGATTACTTGAAAGGGCTGTCTTTGTGACCGGATAAAGAAACGGTGAGGGATTCTGGGATTGACCGCAATACCGATTGAACTGCCGGTACGAGCGAATGAGAGTGCGGCGCTAGCAGACCTGATTTTTCAGCACGCCGAAGGCAAGCCTCTGACCGAAGAGGCGCGCAACCGACTGGCGACGCGCGCTGCATCTCTGCGGCTCCAGAGCGTCATTCCATATTTCGGTTCGCTACAGCACGATCCGGTACACCCATCGACGTACTACATCGCGGTGGACGCACAATCCGGCGGGAAAATGCGCCATCTGCTGCTGCACCTCGCGCTGGCATCGAGTCCAGCGAGCGCTCTATTCCCACATTCCGTGCTGATCGGGCGCATGAGGATTGGTGGCGGACCCGAAATCGTTGCCAATGCGATTCCGTTCGCCCACACGGATCGGAACGCGATCCGAACGTTCGCTGAAGAAGTTGACCGTGATTTTCTGCCGCGTTCGCAAGGCACACGACCAGCCATTTCGGCCGGCGATCAGCATCCCGACATTAGCCTGCCAGCCGCGTTTCAGGCCTACCGGACGTTACTGAAATCGGCGAACGTGAATCTGGCGGCGATTGTGGGTGTCTATGACAGCGGGTTGTGGGCGGCCATCCGTTCCGGTTGGCGCGAGGGTTACACAGCCGAGGCGGAGCCAATCGTTATAACGGGCACGACGAACGAGGAAGTCGCGCAATCGGTCAGCGCTGCGAAGGATCGTATCGAGAGCGCCACGGGCTTCACGAAATTCTCGATCGATGCGTCCGCGCTGTTTGATACACGCGCCGACACGCACCATCCCGACGCGTGGAGCGATACTGTCGTGGCCGAACGCTTCGAGCGGCTGTTTACAGAAAAAGAGCGCCATTGGATTCGTGGCGAGTTCGCGCAGCTCGATCCTGCCGTCGTGGTCCGAATAGCTATCAAATTCGGCCTTGGTCTGCGGATAAGTGAAGAACTCCACGATACCATCCGGCGCAGTCGGGCCACGCAGGAATCCTGGCGCAATTTCGATTTTGAGCTCGTCCTCGGCGGCGCTCAATTACCCACTACGCCGCTGGAGTTGTCCTTTTGTCTCCATTGGTTGAAAGCGCGTGGCCGGGCTGCTCAATTTATCGCGCCCAACCTTGGTCTTGAAAAATCTCGTTACCGCTTCGAAGTACTTCAGCCGCTCGCGCACGAGGCGCGGCGGTTCGGGGCGACACTTAGCGTCCGATCAGGCTTGCATGTCACAGAAGACGTGCTGTCACAGATCGGCAAAGCAACCGGCGGGCGTGTACACTACAACATCTCGGGCGAGTTGCAGCTTCAGATATTTGACGTTCTCGCGGAGCAGCCTCCGGGTTCTGAGTGGCGCGCGCTTTTTGACCGGATGCAGGAACAAACCGGTGACCGCTCCGACTCGAGATCCTTGGGCGATCCATATGCCGGGCGGGCCGATGGTAATCCGATACTTGCTTCGCGGCTGGGCGAAGTAGTTGAAGAACGCGATCACAATGCTCCGGATGGCGACGAACGCACCTTCATGGAAAAACTGGGGGATTTGCCGCCGAAGTTAATTTCTGACGTGCGCCAACGCAACACACGGTACATTCTTTGGCTGGCGGAAAACCTTCGTGGATAAAATGGGCGTGGATCCGAAAACGCAGATGAGCAGACGAACTTTTCTGGTGGTTGCGGCCGCCGTACCTCTGGCCGCGCAACCGAACGTCCGATTCGGTATTGACCTGTTCAGCATTCGCGATCAGGGCTGGGGTCCGTTCGAATATCTCGATTATTGCGCGCGCTGGAAGGCCAAGGTGGTGCACTTCTCTGAGATCCGTTTCATCGGCGGTCTTGAAGACGAACATTTGAAGCGCGTGCGCGAACACGCCGAAGGGCTCGGGATTCAGATCGAAATCGGAATGCGGTCCATTTGCCCAACCTCGACCCTGTTCGATCCCAAACAGGGCTCCGCCGAAGAGCAATTAACGCGCATGCTCCACGCGGCGCGCGTGGTTGGATCGCCGATCGTACGCTGCGTGCTCGGCAGCATGGCGGATCGCCAGCCACCCGTCTACATCGACGGACATATCCGGGATACGGTACGCGTGCTTCACAACATCCGATCCCGGGTGCTCGATAGCGGCCTCAAAATCGCGATCGAGAATCATGCCGGCGACATGCAGGCCCGGGAGCTGAAATCGTTGATCGAAGATGCTGGGCCGGATTTCGTGGGCGCCTGTCTCGATTCCGGCAATCCGTTGTGGACAATTGAGGATCCGCATCTCACGCTCGAAACACTGCACCCGTATGTCCTGACAAGCCACGTTCGCGATTCGGCCGTCTGGCGCGTGCCCGAGGGAGCGGCCGTGCAGTGGGTCCGGATGGGCGAAGGCAACGTCGGCATTGACGACTACGTCCGAAAATACGCTACCCTCTGCCCGGGCCGCGCGTTATCGCTCGAAGTTATCGTCACGCAGCCACGCGTCTTTGCATTCCACCAGCCGAAATTCTGGGACGCCTACCGGCACGACCCTGCCTGGGAGTTCGAGCGTTTTCTGGCATTGGCGGAACGCGGCACGCCTCGCCCGCCCTCGCCGCCGCTATCGAAAAGTGAAGCCGTCGAGCGTCAGCGGGAAGACCTGGAAGCAAGCATCCGCTATGCGCACAAGCTTCTCAATTTATGAGCGATCTGGAAGGGAGAGTTGCGATCGTAACGGGCGCCAGCCGCGGCATCGGTAAAGCGATCGCGCAAGTGTTCGCCCGCGAGGGAGCTTCCGTTGTAATCTGCGGGCGAAAGCAAGAGACCCTGGATGCCGTTGCCACTGAGTTCTCCGCGTTGCGTGGCCGCATTGTTCCGCACGCGTGCCATGTCGGCCGGCTCGAGCAACTCGAGCAACTGGTCGCATCCACCACGCGCCAGTTCGGCCACATCGACATCCTGGTGAACAACGCCGGCACGAATATCGCTCAGGAGCCGTGCCTCGATGTGGATGAAGCCAAATTCGACAAAATGGTGGAAATCAATCTGAAAAGCGCGTTCCGGCTAATCCGCCTGATCGCGCCGGGCATGTGCGAGTGCGGCAACGGTTCTATCCTGAACATCGCGTCCGTTGCTGGCCTCCGGCCACAGTTGGATGGCTTGCTGTACAGCATGACCAAAGCCGCGCTCATTATGATGACCAAATCCTATGCAGCCGAACTTGGGCCTAAGGGAATTCGTGTAAATGCGATAGCGCCGGGTCTCGTGAAGACAGTGCTCAGCGAATATTTTTGGAAGGACGAAACCAGGTTACGGGAGCATCTCGCGAATCAGGCTATCCGGCGTCTCGGAGAACCTTCTGAGATCGCTGAAGTGGCGCTGCTGCTGGCGAGCGATCGTGGGTCGTATCTCACCGGCCAGACGATCGTGGTCGATGGCGGCCTACTGCTATTCTGAAATTGAGATGAGGTCAATTTGCCTCGCTATGGCGCTGCTATCGGCATCCTTGATGCGTGCGGACATTCTCGTCGATGTGCGCACAGCCCTTGCAAGCGGGAATTTGCCGATGGCGGAATCCCAGCTGCGCACGTATCGCACGCACTATGGCGTGACGCCGGAGATGCTTGAAGCGCTCTCGTGGGTGAGCCGCGGAGAACTGGCGGCGCACCAAGCCGACAAAGCGGATACGGACGCGCACGAAACGGAAAAGTTATGCGTTGACCAATTGCGTAAACGCTCGCTCGACGCTGAGCCCCATCTGCCTGCTGCGCTGGGCGCGGCAATCGAGGTGCAAGCGGAGGCGATGGTAGCACGGGGCGCGCGGTCGGAGGCTGTCGATTATCTTCGCCAGAGGCTAAAGACTTATTACGCGACATCCATCCGCATTCGTATTCAGAAAAACATTAATTTGCTCAGCCTGGAAGGTAAGCCTGCGCCGCCGCTGCAAGTGAGCGAGTATCTGGGTCCCAAACCGAGCCCTTTGTCGGCCTTGCGCGGCAAACCGGTCCTGCTTTTTTTCTGGGCGCATTGGTGTGGGGATTGCAGAGCGGAAGCGCCGTTGCTTGCGCGCATCAAATCCCAATATGCCGGGCGTCTCCTCATCATGGGGCCGACGCAGAGGTACGGGTTCATCGGAGGGGGCGACGAAGTTCCACCCGAGTTGGAGCTGAAATACATTGACCGTATCCGTCACGAATTTTATTCCGGCCTGCTGGACGTTCCCGTTCCGGTGAGCCAGGAAAATTTCAAGAATTACGGCTCCAGCACAACGCCAACGCTCGTCTTAATCGATCGCCGTGGGATCGTTCGGCTGTATCATCCCGGTAATTTGAGTTACGAGGCGCTGCGGGCGGATATCGACGCGTTGGTATCGCCCTCGCATACGGATTAATCAGCTTTCAAGCCGAAAGGGCCGAAGGTGGCGGTGGGAGTGAGATTCGAACTCACGGTTGCCTTACGACAACGGCGGTTTTCAAGACCGCTGCCTTAAACCACTCGGCCATCCCACCACACATCGACCATTGTATGCGAGCATGGCCTGCCACGACTGCCTCAACGTGGCACCGGTGCCAGCAGCAGTGTATTATGAGCGGATATCCCTGGAGGGGATTGGGACCCGATCCCGATGTGCTGCGGTTTGCGCGTATCAGGCTTGGGAGAAGGAGAAAACAATATGGCGACGATGCAACCTCCGAATCCGCAATACGGTGGGGCCCCCATTAAAAAGAAGACGAATCCGCTGGTATGGATCCTGATCGGAATCGTAGGCCTGTTCATGTTTATTGGACTGGCGCTTGGCGTAATCACAATTTTCGCGGTTCACAAAGTGAAGCAATTCGGTAATGAGATGAAGTCGAATCCCGGCCTGGCGATGACCAAAATGATGGCTCGGATGAGTCCGAATGCCGAGATCCTGTCGACCAACGACTCCAACGGCACGATCACGGCAAAAGATAGGACCAGCGGCAAGGTTATGACCATGAAATTCGATCCGGATACGAAGAAGATGGTCATGATCGGCGACGACGGCAAGCAAGTGGAAATCAGCGCGAGCGGGAACGGACCGAATGGAAACGTACAAATTAAATCGTCGGACGGCACGATGAAGTTCGGTGGAGGAGACAAAGCTCCGGCGTGGGTGCCAGCGTATCCGGGATCTTCACCGCAGGGAAATTTCAGCGCCCAGGGACCGGAGGGGTCGACGACCACATTCTCGTTCAAGACGAAGGACTCGCCGGACAAGGTGCGCTCCTACTATGCGGATGCGGTGAAATCGGGCGGGCTGAAGGTGACGAATACCTACAGCGGCCAGGGCGCGACGGGTTCTAGCGCAATGATGACGGCGGAAGACAGCGACAAAAAGCGGACCCTGTTGGTCATGATCGGTACCAGTGAGGGAGATACTACCGTCAACGTAACGGCATCCGAGAAGAAGTAACCCGGGCAGCCATGGGGCTGTGCTAGGCTGGCACAGGCCCTTTATGTTACGAAAAACCGTTATCTGCCTGTTTGCTACCGCTGCACTTATCGTCGCCTGGGAAGCACGGCTGTTTCCGGTCCTGAAGAGTAACGCCCGCGCTGGCCGCCAGGAGTTGGGCTTCTATCTGCTGCCGACGAACCAGCTTCTGCGGCCCTGGGGCGAACAGACGCTGCTTCCGGGTCGTCCGGTGGACATCGCGTTCGATTCTCACAAACGCCTGATGGCGGTGCTCAATATGCGGGCCGTGGATGTGATCGAGGCGGCCACTGGCGCGCGGGTGGCGGAGATTCGCTGCCGCGGGACATCCTATTCAGGTATCGCGTTCCGGCCCGGCGATCGCGAGATCTGGGCCAGCGAAACCACGCGTAACGGTCCCGATAGTCTCATCGTGGCGCCGATCTCCGAAAATGGAAAACCAGGTGAGGTGGAGCGGATCGGCTTACCGGAGCACCCGGTCCCAGCAGGCATTGCTTTTTCTAGCGATGGCTCCCGCGCATACGTGGCCTTGAGCCGCAAAAACAGCCTGGCTGTGATTGATACCGGCTCGCGCAAAGTGATTCGTGAAATCCCGGTGGACATCGCCCCTTTTGCGGTCGTGGTGTGTGAGCCGTGTGGGAAGGTATACGTGTCGAACCGCGGTGGGCGGCGGCCGCAGCAGGGCGATACCGTCGCGCCGAGCAGCGGCTCGGAAGTAGTAACCGATCCAGTAACCGGAACCGCCACTACAGGCACCATCAGCGCAATCGATCTTAAGACATTGCAACCCTCCCGGATCGAGGTCGGGCGTGCGCCATCGGGTATGGCACTGAGCCCGAATGGGAAAATCCTGGCCGTCGCCAATGGGCATGCCGATTCGGTGTCCTTCATCGATACTGCCACAGCGACGGTACGTGAAATCAAGATTCCTACGTGGCCTGGGAGCGTGATCGGCAGTCAACCCGACAGCGTGACGTTTTCTCCCAGGGGCAGCACTCTGTACGTCGCTTGCGGCGGAAATAACGCGATTGCAGTCGTGGAGCGCGACGGCGCCTCGTGGAAAGTGGCCGGAGCGATTCCCACCGGCTGGTTCCCATCGGCGATTGCGGTGGATGCCAAAGGCGATCTGCGGATCGTCAACATCAAAGGCGTGGGCCACACCGCGAATAAGAAAGGCACATTCAACTCCAAGCAATATGAAGGCTCGATCCTGGAAATGCCGCAGCCGGCGCCCGCCCAGATCGCCGCCGGCACACGCGAAGTGCAGGCGGCCAACGAGCCGAGGTTCGAGCCATCCGGCGGCGTCCGGAATCTCTCCGCGCTGGGCATCGAGCATGTGCTGTTTATCATCAAAGAGAACCGCACCTACGACCAGGTATTCGGCGACATCGGCAAAGGCAACAGCGATCCGAAGCTGGTCATGTATGGGCGCGACGTCACGCCCAATCACCACGCGCTGGCTGAAAAATACGTACTGCTCGACAATTTTTACACCGGCGGGGCGATCAGTTTCGACGGGCACCAATGGCTGATGCAGGCATTCGTGAGCGATTACGTGGAGCGCGCGTTTGCGGCTTCGCCGCGCGGCTACGCCTGGAACATGGCGGACGCGCTAACGGTTTCGCCGGCGGGCTTTTTCTGGCAGGGTGCGACGCGTCCGCTGAACGTGCATATCTATGGTGAATTCTGCCTGCCGGCCCGCTGGAATCCGGAGACCCAGAGCGTGGTTGACATGAACGAAGACCAGTACAAAAATTGGACCGAGATGTGGCGGCTTTACAAGGAAAACAAGTGGCAGAACGAGGTTGGCTGCCAGGCTGGCGTTCCGGCCCTAAAGCAGATCATGAGCCCTCGTTATCCGAACAACGGGCTGAACATTCCCGACCAGATTCGCGCGGACGAGTACATTGGTGAGCTGGCCGCAATGGAAAAATCCGGTCAGATGCCGCATGTCACTGTGATGACGCTGAACAGCGATCACACAGCGGGAACGCGGCCGGGATCGCCAACGCCGAAGGCCATGGTCGCCGATAACGATCTGGCGCTGGGCCGCATCGTGGAAGCTGTTTCACACAGCAGATTCTGGCCGAAGACGCTAATCCTGGTCGTCGAGGACGACGCACAGGACGGTGTCGATCATGTGGATGGCAGGCGTACGGTGGCTCTGGCGATTGGCCCGCATGTCCGTCGTGGAGCCGTCGATTCCAACCACTACAATCACACCAGCATGGTGCGGACGATTCAGGAGATCTTCGAAATTCCGGCGCGAACCCGGTTCCTTACCAGCGCGCGAGCCATGAACAGTGTATTCACCAAGGATCCGGACAATTCACCCTACCAGGCATTGACGCCTAAGATTCCTTTGGACGAGATGAATTCGCCGCTGAAGGCGCTGAGCGGGCGGAAGCTGTGGGCTGCCAGACGTTCGCTGCAGATGAATTTCACGGATATCGATGAAGCGCCCCATGACGTGCTCAACCGGATCCTGTGGTGGGACAGTAAGGGCTA
>Ga0070735_10002886_pt1 | contig 15280 bp, 10 predicted proteins | sample Coa_R1_FD_66443 | JGI IMG/M metagenome (GOLD analysis project Ga0070735, IMG submission 66443) | Surface soil microbial communities from Centralia Pennsylvania, which are recovering from an underground coalmine fire - Coalmine... | ecosystem: Environmental > Terrestrial > Soil > Unclassified ... | reverse complement strand
AGTACTTCGAGCGCAGCCTGGAGCGCACCGTCGGTGGGTTGCTGCCATCCGGCCGCACCGTCGAGGAGAGCTACCTATGGGAGACCTGGATGGATACTCCCCACACGCCACGCGACGGTTTCCCGGTCGAGATCCAGATGCTGTGGCTGGCCTGCCTGCGAGCCTTCCGTCCGCTGCTGGCAACCGAAGCTCCCGCGCTTGAGTTGCGCATGGCGGCAACCGAGGCCGATGCCTGGCGGGAGCTACAGCGCTTCTTTGTGTCCGGCATCCCGGTCGACAGCCTCGATCGTGAGCTGCAGGCCCGCGACCTCCTCACGCCCAATCCGTACTTCTGCTTCGGGCTGGGCCTCGATCTGGGAGCCGAGGTCGAGGGCGCGATGCGGCGTGCCGGTCGAGAGCAGCTGGCTGGCCGGCACGGAATCGTGACGCTCGCTCCGCGTGACTGGCAGCATGTCTTCCCCGCCGAATTCCTTGGCGACCGCCGGCACGTACGCGGGCGGCGAATGCGCAGCACCGGCAAGTTCAATTACCACCGCGGAGTCGAATGGAACTGGCTGTCCCAGTTCTTCGTCCGGGCCGAGCTGAAGTACGGCGAGGCCGATGTCGCTTACCGCCGCTTTCTGCGGAATCAGGTCACCAGCGCTCTGGACCGCGGCGGCATCGGCGGCATCAGCGAGCTTTTCGACCTGACGGGCACGCGCGGTCCGGAGTTCCAGGCGTGGAGCATGTCCGGCTTTCTGGAGGCTTTGCATGCGTTTGCCGGCGTGGAGATTGACGTTCCGGGGCGGCGGATTGTGGTCGCCCCGCAGCTGCCGCGCGACTGGCCCGGCCTTGCGCTTCGCAAATGGTATGGCCGCATCCCCTTCGACCTGACCGTCCGGAGAGAGGCGCGGGGGACGCGTGTCCGGCTCGAATTCCCGTGGGGTGAGGCGCCGGACGCGGAGATGGAACTGGCACTGATGCTGCCGGAAGGCAGCGAGCCGCGCTACGTCGAGGTCTGGCACGACGGCAGGCCAAATTTGCCGGCCTGGGACGTCGAGCCGGTGCCGGGCATCGGGCGCAGACGGATGCGAGTGAGTATGCCGGCCGCGTGCTGCATCGAGGTCGAAGTTGCGATCAGGCGCGCGGCGCGCGGAGTGGCTCGCAGCGCCTGACGTCCGGCGCTCACTGTCGGGCACGGTGGCTATGACAGCCCGCGTCCACGGCGTCGTGAACGCTCGGGAAAACGATGCCGGGTCTCGACCGATCGGGCCCGAGTCAGGACAGCGGGTTGACCACGATCCGGCGAAACTCCTCGGCATAGGCGAAGCCGTGCTCGACACCGATGACCGCGGCCAGCTCGCGCTGCTGTCGGATGACTGCTTCACCGTTCTCGGGCCAGAGCCGGATCTGGCTGGCGTGACGGCGCAGCGCCTCGAAGCGGACCTCCAGCGTCGCGCCGACGTCCACCCAGTAGTTGGGCCGTTCGGTCTGGGTCAGGAGAAGCTCGGGAACCTTGTGGGGGCGCAGGCCGGCGCCGAGCTGCTCCGGAAAGTAGGCGGCGTTGCTGGCCTCCGGGTAGAGCGCGTCGAGCGCCGCCATGCCGAGCATGCGGTGGTCGCGATGGTTGACATAAGAATTGCGATGAATGACGGTGAGGGGATCCATCACCACCACGACATCGGGCCGGAAGCGCCGTACCTGCTCGACCAGCGTGCCGCGTAGCGCTTCACCGTCGGTTAGCTCGCCGTCGGGGAACCCGAGATGCACGAGGTCCGAGAATCCGATGACGGCGGCAGCGCTTTCCTGCTCCCGGCGGCGGGTCGCCGCCATGGCCGCGGCGTCGACTCCCTCGTGCTTGCCGCCGCGGGCGCCGTCGGTCGCTACTACCAGGACGGCTCGGTTTCCCTCTCGCACCCAGCGCGCGATCGAGCCCGCACACGTCAGCTCGGCGTCGTCTGGATGGGACATGATGACCAGAAAGGTGCGCGCCATGTTCCTCGCTGCCGTGAGCTGCCTCAACTGGCGGTGGTGTCACTCAGGAAAGCAAGAAGCCGGGCCCTGGCGCCCGGCTTCAAGTAGTACGCGACTCTGGTCTGACTACCAGCTGCTAGAACGGCGAGCTGCCGGTTGGTAGCAGTCGGAGCAGTAGACGGGCCGGTCGTTGCGCGGTACGAATGGTACCTGCGCCTCCCGGCCGCATCGAGAGCACGTGGTCGTGAACATCTCACGCCGCGGTCGGTCGCTATACCCGCCGGACGAGTAGCCACCGCCACCGCCGCCACCACCGCCCTGGCTGGCGCGGCGCTCGGCGCGGCACGTCGGGCAGCGCTTGGGATCCTGATATCCCCGAGATGCGTGAAACTCCTGGTCGTCAGCGCTGAAGTTGAACGAACTGCCGCACTGCACGCAGGTCAAGGATCGGTCGGAGTAATTCATGCCTTTTCTTCCACCTCTGGTCTGGACAACGAAGAGCGAGCGAACGCTAGAGCAGAGCTGGAAGAACGCCAGGGACAACCCAGCCTGTGCCTAGTGCCTTGCTACACAGCAAGTGTAACAAGGTTGCCGGCAAATTGCATGAAGCGGAGATGAATGCGGGCGGAAGGCAACGGCCCGGAAGTTCTGGTACGATGCGGACATGATTTGGAGACATGGCGCCGCGCTGCGCCTCACCGGATGGAGCAAAACAGGCGGAAGGATGGCACGGTGGTGACCGCTACCTGGGTGGGTAGGGGCATGATGGCGCTCGGACGCTGCCCGAAATGCACCGGCAATTTGTACTTTGAGGCGGACGTCGGCGAGGGGCTCCTGCTGCGCAAGTGTCTGCAGTGCGGCCTGATCGAGTCGTACTACTGGGTCGAGCGGTCGACTGGCCGGCTGGTATACCTGCCGGTTGAGACCGGTCCCCCAACCGACGACTTCTGAGGACGCGGTGCCCAGATGAGAATCGGGAGGACGTGATGAGCTACGAGGCGGCCGCGGCACGGTACGAGGCCATGACCTACCGGCGCAGCGGGCGAAGTGGTCTGCTGCTCCCCGTGATCTCTCTGGGACTCTGGCAGAACTTTGGGACGACGCGGCCGCTCGAGGTACAGCGCGCGATCCTGCGCCGGGCGTTCGACCTGGGCGTTACTCACTTCGATCTGGCGAACAACTACGGTCCGCCCTATGGATCGGCCGAGGAGAACTTCGGCCGGATCATGGCAACTGACTTTCGGCCGTATCGCGATGAGCTGATCATCTCGACGAAGGCAGGCTACGACATGTGGCCCGGTCCCTACGGCGACCGGGGGTCGCGCAAGTACCTGCTGGCCAGCCTCGATCAGTCGCTGCGGCGCATGGGTCTCGACTACGTCGACATCTTCTACTCCCATCGGTTCGACCCCGATACGCCGCTCGACGAGACGATGGGAGCGCTGGACACGGCGGTACGCTCCGGCCGGGCGCTCTACGCTGGGATCTCCTCGTACTCTCCCTCCAGAACGCGCGAGGCAGCGGCGCTACTTCGTTCCATGGGAACTCCGCTGCTGATCCATCAGCCCTCGTACTCGATGCTCAATCGCTGGATCGAGCCCGAACTCCTGGACGTGCTGGAGGCCGAGGGGGTGGGCTGCATCGCCTTCTCGCCGCTTGCCCAGGGGCTCCTCACCGACCGGTACCTCAACGGTGTCCCGGAAGGCTCGCGCGCCAGCGAGAACGGCTCCCTTTCGCGAGGCCAGCTATCCGCCGAGAATCTGGAGCGCACCCGGGCCCTGAACGAGATCGCGCGACGCCGCGGCCAGTCGCTGGCGCAGATGGCGATCGCCTGGGTGTTGCGAGACCCGCGGGTTACGTCGGCTCTGATTGGGGCCAGCAGCGTCGCGCAGCTCGAGGACAATCTGGGAACGCTTCGCCGGCTGAGCTTCACGCCGGAGGAGCTGGCTGAGATCGACCGCTACGCCGCCGAGGGACATATCAACATCTGGGCAGCTTCGAGCGAGACGTAACAACGTCGTGCGTTCCAGGACAACGTAGCCGGGTAGCCGGCAGCGAGCCCCGGGACCGAGCTGGTCCGTGCCACCCGGTCTGCAGCGTGGGGTGTCGCGCGACCGGCTTAGCAGCGTCAACCACACGGGCTACGCTGGTCGTCGCGGCTACTCAGCAGGCGAGGTGGCCTGCTCTCCCTGGGCGGGACCGACCCAGATGGTCTGGACGTTGGTGAACTCGCGAATCCCGAAGTGCGAAAGCTCGCGGCCGTACCCGCTCTCCTTGACGCCGCCGAATGGAAGGCGCGGATCGGAGGCGGTCATCCCATTGATGAAGACGTTGCCGGACTCGATCCGCCGGGCAAGCTGCTTGCCGCGCTCGGTGTCGCGCGTCCAGAGGTTGCCGCCCAGCCCGTACGGTGAGTCGTTGGCGAGCTCGACGGCCCGCTCCTCATCGCCAACCCGGATGACGGCGGCAACCGGTCCGAACGTCTCCTCGCGGAAGGCCGGCATCTCCGGCTGAACCTCGGTGAGCACGGTTGGCGCATAGAAGTAGCCGGGGCGATCAAGCCGCTGTCCGCCGGTGGCAATGCGCGCACCCGCCTGGACAGACTCCAGTACCTGCCGGTCGAGCTCATCGAGCAGATCTTCTCGCGCCAGCGGACCGACTCGCGTCTGCCGGTCGAGCGGGTTGCCTACCGGGAGTGCCCGCACGGAGTCGGCGAAGCGGCGCTCGAACTCGTCCGCGATCTCCTCCACGACGATGAAGCGCTTGGCGGCAATGCAGCTCTGGCCGGTGTTCTGGTAGCGTGCCTTCACCGCGAACTCTACCGCGCCCTCGAGATCGGCGTCGGCCAGCACGATGAAAGGATCGGAGCCGCCCAGCTCCAGAACTGCTTTCTTGAGCACGCTGCCGGCGGCGGCTGCCACCTTGCGGCCGGCGGCGGAGGAGCCGGTGAGAGTGACGGCGGCGATGCGTGGGTCGGCGATGACCTTCTCCGCCGCGCCCGACGAGATGAGAAAGGTGCGAAACACACCCTCGGGAAAGCCGGTGGCGCGAAACACTTCCTCGATGGCGAGGGCGCTGCCGGGCACGTTCGCGGAGTGTTTGAGCACGGCGACGTTTCGGGCCATGAGGGCGGGTGCGGCAAAGCGGAAGACCTGCCAGAAGGGGAAGTTCCAGGGCATGATGGCAAGTACCGGGCCGAGCGGCTCGAAGCCGACGAGGCTCTCCCGCGCATTGGTCGCGACCGGCTCGTCGGCCAGAAACTCCCGGGCGCGGTCGGCGTAGAAGTCGCAGTTCCAGGCGCACTTCTTGATCTCGGCTTCGGCCTCGGTGATAGGCTTGCCCATTTCGTCGGTGATCAGCCTGGCGAACCGCTCGACGTTCTCACGCAGATAGTCGGCGGCAGCGTGCATGAGGCGAGCGCGTTCGTCGTACGCCGTGTTCCGCCAGCTGCGAAATGCCTCATGGACCTGAGCGAGCGCCGCTTCAACCTGGTTTGGTGTCCACTCGTCGTACTCGGCGATAACTTCGCCGGTCGCAGGGTTGATCGCTTGCATGGTTGCGTGAGTGACTGCCATCGTGGTCCTCCTCGTGTCTCTCAATTATCGAACGCCGGGTCGGTAGATCCGGCGGGGCGGCCACGGAGGCGCCAAACCGGGGGCTGGAGTGGCCTCCGAGCTCAGGCGACAGACGGGAGGGTGCCGCCACCGCCGCCGCCCGGCGGAGTCAAACGCTCGACGGCGTCGAGCACGTCCACCAGATTGAACGGTTTGGCGAGGTAGGCCGCGGCGCCAACCTCGCTCGCCCACTGATGGGCGTCGCGAGCCGCCGTCATCACGACGAGGGGCATGCTCTGGCCGCGCTCGCGGAGCGCTCGGACGAATCCCCAGCCGTCGAGGACCGGCATCCGCATGTCGAGCAGGATGATCGACGGTGCGGTGCGATCGATACAGTCAAGCGCCTCGGCACCATTGACGGCGGTCTCGACGACGTACCCTTCCATCTGCAGGAACTCGGCGAGCGTGCTGAGGATCGAGGGGTCGTCGTCGACCACCAGGATGGGACGGCGAGTCACCCGCCGGCTCCAGCCGTGGGTATTGAGCTCACCAATGACGTGGCTGGTGCGCCATCTGTACGCTCGGAAGTCCCGCCAATCAGCGGGAGCTCGAGGTGAAACGAGCTCCCCTTGCCCGGCCCCTCGGAGGTAGCCCACAGCCGGCCGCCGTGCTGCTCGGCGATACCTTTGCAGATGAACAGGCCAAGGCCCATTCCGGCGAAGCGCCGATCGTCGACATTCGAGCCGCGGTGAAAGCGGTCGAAGAGCAGCGGCACATCTTCGGCCGGGATACCGATGCCCTGGTCGCTCACGGTGAGATGGGCGCGGTCGCCGTCGTGGCGAACCGCAATTGTCACGGCGCCCCCGCCGGGGCTGTACTTGACCGCGTTGTCGAGAAGATTGTCGAGTAGCTGGGCGATACGGATGGGATCGACGTGTCCGATTGCCGGTGCCTCCGCCAGCACCCGGCACTCGTGCTGAGGCGAGACGTGGCGCTCGCAGGCCTCGGATGCCAACTGCGCCAGGTCCACGTCCTCCCGCGGCCCCAGGAGCTTCCCCTTTTCGACCCGAGAGATGTCGAGGAGGTCCGCAACCAGGCGGTTGAGGCGCCGCGACTCACGGATGAGGCGTTCGATGCCGGCGGGATCGGCGGGCGCCGAAGGATCGCGGCGGCTTCGCAGCTCCAGCAGCTGAGCCTGCGCGATGATCGCGGTCAGCGGCGTCTTGAGGTCGTGGGCGGCTGCCGAGAGGAAATCGTCCTTGAGGCGGGTAGCCTCCTCGCGTGCCTGCACCCGCGCTGCTTCGTCGATCAGGGCTCGGCTCTCGAGGATGACCGCGGCCTGATCGGCCAGCAATCCGGCCAGCTGCAAATCGTCCTCGGCGAAGATCGGAGAACGCGCCGCGTACGCTGCCAGAAAGCCAAGCCGGCGATCTCCGGTTGTAATGGGAACGGCCAGAATGGCCTTCACCCGGTGCTGCTGGTAAACGGTCTCGAGCCCCGGGTTGTCATGAGCGGCGTCCTCGGAAAAGATGGGACGCTGCTCGAAGTAGGCCTGTCCGGCGGCGGTTGCCGCCACCTCATCCGGAGGCAGCTGTGTTGCCAGTGAGTGCATCTCGAGCCGGCCCGAGGTCTCGTCCCACAAACCGACGACGGCGGTATCGGCGCCGAGGGCACTGGCGGCGCCGCGTTCCAGCTCCTGCACGATCGCGAGGGTGCTTGGCAGGCGGGGCAGTGCCGCTGCCCTTCCGAGGAAGTCGCGGAGCTCGGGCTCCTGCCAGGCCCGCCGTAGCCAGCCGGGCGGCGTGAATCCGACGAAGTACGCGGCGACACACACCAGAGCCAGACAGTCGGCAATAACGCCCCAGAGCCAGCGAGGCGACTGCGGCCATGCCACCTCGACGCCAGCCAACACGATGATAAGTCCCAGCCCAAGCGTGCCGGCGGCGATGGCGCGCAAACGCCGGCGGGTGATACCGTTGCCGTGCCTGGCGGCGGTGACAAATCGTACCGCGTCGTAGAGACTCAGGACCGCGAAGTACAGCACGATCAGGAGCGAGGGTGCCGCGGGCAGCTGCTTCCCGGCGGGAAGCCAGAAGAGCAGGAGGACGACCGAGGCGGCGAGCGCCGCCTCGGCGGCCCGGAGCACCTTCTTGCTGACACCGGCAAAGTCGTCGACGAGACGCAATAGCAGGTAGGGGAGTGCGATCAGCAGCGTACTCGTGGTGACGTTGAGCAGTGGACCCGGTTTGACGTTCGCCGCTTCTGTTACCCAGGTCTCGGCAATGATGAAGGCCGTTGCTCCGAAGAGCAGGGTCGCGTCGACGTTGGAGCGGCGGGGCCGAGCGATGGTTCGAGCCAGGACCACAACAAATATGACCACGAACAGCACCTGCGTGAGGTGCTGCAGAAACGTGTCTGCGCTCAAGCCCTGCTCCCCTACTCGGGCCGATCAGCCGGTCCGCGGACCGGCTGCCAATCCTTCCATTGTATTCATCTGGTTTGCAGCGGGCGACGTGCTGCCTGTCGAATCTCCGCTCTCGCCGCCGACCGGCAGGCACACCGTGAAGGTGCTGCCGGCGCCTTCCTCACTCACCACGTCGATCATCCCACCGTGCAGCTCGACGATCTGCCGCGCACCGGCCAGTCCAAGTCCCGAGCCGAGGGTGTCGCTGCCGACGTTGCGGCCGCGGTGGAAGCGCTCGAAGAGACGCGGAAGATCTTCGCTTGGTATGCCGATCCCACGATCCTGGACGGACACGCAGGCGAGTGTAGTCCCTTGCCGATCTTCCTCCCAGATAGTGACGGTGATGGCGCTGTCGTCGGAGCTGTACTTGGTTGCATTGGACAGCAGGTTGGCGAAGACGCGCTCCAGGCGGCCCGCGTCCCACCTTCCGGTCACACCTGGGACGAGCGCGCGGAGCTCGATCTGCCGCGTTTCCGATAACTCCGCCTGCTCGGCGATGCAATGCGACACCAGGCCAACGAGCTCGACTGGTGCTCTATCGAGGTGGAGAATCTCGCCCATCTGCAGCCGCGAGAGGTCGAGGAGATCGTCGATCATCCGTGCCATGCGATTCGCCCGCTGCTCTATGCGGGCCAGCCCGTCCACGAGCTGTTCGCGGTTGGAGGCTTCCGGTTGTGCCAGCCGGCGCTGCAGAACCTGCGCCAGCCCCTTGATCGTGGTGAGAGGCGTCTTCAGATCGTGCGCCGCGGCTGCAAGGAAGTTCTCTTTCTGTTGCTCGAGCGTGATCTGGGCGGTCACTTCTCGAAACGTCGCCACGGCGCCGAGCAGCTCGCCGTCGTGGCCGATGAGCGGCGCCGCCGATCCCTGGACGATGATGTCGTTCTCGCTGTCGCGTCGCAGGCGCCACATCGCGTCCTGGACGGTTGCGCGTTCGGCGAGTGCCCGGGAGAGCGGAAGCTGCTCCAGAGACAGCGGATCGCCTTTCACGTTCGTGACACGGCCCTTCTCGATAGCCTCCATGAGCGAGGTGCTGCGCGGTTCAAGAGCCAGCCGCTTGGCAGCTTCATTGCGAAATGTGATGGTGCCGGCAGGGTCCACAATAACCACGCCGTCGACAACCTGAGCAAGTGTCGCCGACTGCTCGGCGGCGACACGCGTTGCCTCCTCGTACAGGCGTGAGTTATCTACCGCGAGTGCGGCGCGGCGGGCCAGCACTTCCGCCAGCGCAAGGTCTTCTCGTTCGAATCGACGGCCGGATTCCGTTGCGACCAGGGTGATTACGCCGATGCGATTGCCACGAGCTTCCAGTGGAACGATCATCCACGAAGTTACTCCGGCCCGAAGTAGCAGGTCGTGGGTGTCGGCGTCGGGGACGGGCGCCGCGTCTGTGCCGTCCGGCGTCGCCGGGAGCAGCTCGGCCCGTCCGGAGCGAACGACCGACATGGCGCTGGCCGGCCCTTCTCCATCCAGCGCGAAGCGGCGAGCCAGCTCCTCGACATGCACCCCGTCTGCGGGATCGGCGTGAACCGCAGCCACCGTGCGCAACGATCCGTCCGGGTCGACGATGTGCACGACGCACCAGTCGGCAATGGCCGGCACGACGGCGTCAGCCACACTGCGGAGAGTCGTCTCATAGTCGAGAGAGGAGGCGAGCAGGGCGCTTGCATCCGCCAGTGTCGAGAGGCGGCGCCGCGCCTGGTCGGCCAGGGCGCGGGCATGCCGTTCGCACTCGAGAAGCTCGATACGCTCCCGCTCGGCGCGAACGCGCTCGGAGATGTCGGTGAACATGCCGAGGGCGCCCACGACGGTGCCCTGAGAATCACGGACCGGGGTCGTGCAGGCCAGCACGAGCAGCTCTGCACCGTCCCGGTGGCGGAATCGAAAGTCGAACTGCTCGAAGTTGCCCTGCAGGTTCTGGCCGATACGCTCGCGAGCCAGAGCCTCATCGCCGGGGAAGAGGCACTCAAGCACGGTCAGCCGTGCCAGCTCCTCCGGCGTGTAACCCAGCATCTCCGCCATCCGCTGGTTGGCGTAGACGGTGCGCGCCTGGTTGTCGACGAGCCAGATTCCTTCATTCGCCGTCTCGACGATGGTGCGATATCGCTCCTCGCTTCGCTGCAGCGCCTCCTCCACGCGCTTCCGCTCGGTGATATCGGTGTTGATCTCGAGGATGCGGTCAGGGCGGCCCTCCTCCTGTTGAAGCGTCCAGCGGCTCGCCGTCACAATCCGTGCCCCGTCACGGCGGGCATGCAGCAGCTCACCTTCCCAGCGACCGGTTTTCCGGAGCAGCCGCTTCGCCTCGCAGAGCTCGATCGGGTGACTGGTGTGCAGGATGTCGTGAGAGACGCGGCCCAGCACTTCCTCGGCCCCGTATCCGTACATGCTCTCGGCCCCAGGATTCCAGAACAGAATCTCGTCACTCGCAAAGTCGCGGACGAGGATGGCGTCCCGGGTGAGATTGACGATCTGCTCGCGCGTCGATCGGTCGACGCTCTCCGCCGGCGGCCGCGCGGCGCCCATGTGGCTGACTCTCCTGGACTGCTCTCGCGGAATGCAAGCTCAGATGTATTCCGCAGCCTGCATACGGCAACTACTATCCATAATGATGGGCAGGTCTGGGGGGAAAGTCAAGTCGTAACCGGGGCGCCGCGGGTCCGGTACGAATCGGTCAGGTAGCGGTCCTGGCGCCCTGCGGCCAGACGGAATCTACCCCTTGAAATCCTCGGTCAGCCAGAAGGCCGAGCCGATCTTGACGATCCCAATGCCCACCGTGCGAAACCCCGGGTTGATGATGTTGCAGGCGTGTGTGCCGGTGCAGCCCGGTCTGGGGGAGCCTTCGGCCATCATCATCCGGTCCAGGCGGTGGAGCGAGAAGAACTCGCTCCAGCCCTGTGCTACGCCGACGTTCTCGCCGGCCAGCTGATGGGGACCGCAGATGTCTGACGGAAAGTCATCGTGGCTGATCTGGCCCTGGGCCGCCATGTGCCGGGAGTGGCCAAGAGCGCCAATGCAGCGGCGCGTACCGTCGCTCTGAACCTCGTCGAGAAGGAGAGGGCCGACGTGATAGCGGGCACGATCCTGGTTCAGAAGCGCGAGCAGGGCACGTTGACAGCCGGCGACGCTGCCCGGACAGCGCGTCACGGTGCCAGCCGATCGGATTCTTGCGCCCGCGTGAGCCGCGCCGGCGCTGGCACCGCATGTTGCCAGTGCGGCGGCCACCGCAATCGCGATCACGTGCTGTGACCGCAGGCGAATCCACCAAATCATCGGGCTGGACCTCTCGAGCGCAACACGAAGATGAGCATACCACGTATGGAGAGCTGTCAGCCATCAGCGATGAGTGGTTTCCTTTCATCTCGCGATCCATTCGCCGCAGGAGCGTGTCGGGCTCCTCGGAGCGCTGAAAACGGGCATGACCATCGACAATAGCGCCGGCTCGGAAGTTGACATCTTTATCAACCTCGACGTACCGACGCTACACTGGTCCGGGTTGCGGCGGAACGAAGATTGGCTCGGTGAAGACCGATTCGAGCGGCAACTTTGCCGGCCACACGATCAAGATCCCGAAGAATGCAAAGCCGGGTGCGTACTCGATTGCGGCGATCGGCCAGAAGAGCGGCGCCACGGCCACGTTCACGGCAACGTAGCAAAGACACCAGTCAGCCGTCAGACGAACGCTGACGGCTGACACGCTGACTGCTGACGGCTCCCTACACCCGCGTCACCGCCCGCGGATTGAGCGCCTCGGGTGAGCTGACGCCGTAGAAGCTGTACCACGGTGAGGCCGCCTGGAGGCACTCGTTGACCGCCTCAATGTTGAGCACGCCCTGCGTCTCGAGCCATTTGTAGAAGGCATCCACGCCCTCTTCGCCGTAGACCTTGATACCATCCTTCCAGGTGGCGCGGCCGCAAAGCACACCGGCGAAGCGCACGCCCGACTCGGCCGCCAGACGCAGCGACTCGGTAAACTCGTTGTTGCTGACTCCGGCGCTCAGATAGATGAACGGAAGGCTGGCGACCGCCGCGGCCTCGCGGAAGTACTCCATCGCCTGGGCGCGGTCGTAGGCGGCCGTGCCCTCGAAAGCCTGGACGCCCTCGACGAACTTCATATTGACCGGGATCTCGACCTTCAGTACGTCGACACCATAACGGGGCTTGCTGAACTCTTCCATGCTGCGGCGTACAATCTCGGGCTTGCAGCGTGCGAACTCGAGGCCCTTTTCGTCACCGCCGTCCGGGTCGTAGCCGACAAACTCCAGGAAGAAAGGAGTCTCGTTGGCTCGACACTCGTCGCCGATACGTTCGACGAAGGCGTGTTTGATGTCGTTGATCTCATCCTTCTCGAACGGCGTGTAGTAGATCAGGATCTTGACCGCGTCCGCACCTTGCTCTTTGATCCGGCGGACCGACTCGCGGGGTAGCAGGTCGGGCAGCCGACCCGGCCTGGTGTTGTCGTACCCTGACTCTTCGTATGCCAGGAGCAGACCACAGCCGGGAGCCCGGCGTCGGGCGGCTGGCAGGCCGTACTCGGGATCAAGCAGGATAGCGCTGGCGTGCCTGCTCAGAACCTCGGTGACCGCGGCCTTGAACTCCTCCATCTGGGGTGCCCCGGCATCCTTCAAACCGGCAGCGGCCAGTGCCTTCTGCAGCGAGCCACGCTGGTCCATCGCCGCGGCGGCGATAACTCCCCGGGAATCCGAGAGCGCTTCCATTGCCCTGATCTTGCCGGCCGACAACGACATGTCTACACCTCCTGCCGCGGTGGCGGCGTGCCTTTCCCCACGACTATTCCATAGTAGCGGCGAGGGCGTGACAGTGGAACCGGCATCATCTGTCAACGCAGAGTGAGAATGGGCCACTGCCACGATCGTGAAAGGGCACCCCACTCGGGCAGCCCGCAGCAGGCCCCGGCGGGCGCACGCGCTTCCCGGCAGTCGTGAACGCCGGTGGTCGGCGAGAACCGCCGGTCAGGCGTCAGGAGCGCTCGGTTAGCGACCCATGCTTACCGGCCGTGGGGCGGAGCGTCAGGCGCGGCGGAGGACGAAGCCGACGATGAAGGCGATGATGGCGATGACCAGCAGGATGTGGATCGCGGCGCCAAGGACGTGGACTGCGAGTCCAATGATCCAGAAGATGATGAGGACCGCGGCGATGATCCAGAGAATCGTGAACAACGATACCTCCTGTGCTCGGCGGCCCATGGAGCGCCGGCGCCGGCGCCCGAGACCAGGGCTGCCTGTCCCAGTCTAGCGCGGCGGCATCAGGTTCGTAGGCGGCTCAGTGCCGTCCCGTCAAGCCGGTAGTACTCTCGCCCCGGATAAAGCCGCATCAGGGCTGCATCGGCCTTACCCTGGTCTCGGGCGTAGACCACGTCGCCGTCCAGGGTTGGCGCGTTGGCGGAAAATACGTCGCCGTAGGTCCACCACACCCCCGGATTGGCGACCACGAAGACCAGCGCGTGGTGGACGCCGGCCCGTCGCACGGCATCGAGTGGGGCGGCGCTGGTGAAATTGTACCCGCGGTACATCGGTATCTGCGCCGGGAGATAGACGGCGAAGTTGTAGGCGAGGAGCCCGGCGAGAAGCAAGGACGGAGCGAGCAGCGCCGATGTGGCGCTCGCGGCGGCTGCAATCGGCAGACGCAGCGGCCAGCGCTGTAGCTCCTGTAGACCGCGGGCCGTGAGCAGGGCCAGCCAGGGCACGGCTATGGAGTAGTAGCGTGGCCCGTACATCACTCCCGGGTTCCAGTAGAAGACGTAGGCGATGATCACGGCCAGTGCCGACAGCCCGAAGATGGTGTCCCAGCGTGTGGCCCGCCCCAACAGAAACGGAAGAGCAGCGAGCGCCAGGGTGAAATAGAACGGCCAGCCGAAGAGATGCGCCTGCAGGAACTGCAAGTTCAGGGTGGTGTTCCAGAGGCCCTGAGCCGGGCCGAAGCCGCTGCCGATGTCGGAGTGGAACCCAACGCGGTCGAAGCTCCACCACAGGGTGTACGGACTGGTGAGCGGGCTGCCGGTCAGACGCCAGTTGTAGACGAGCAGGAAGATGGCGGGAAGCGCGGCGCCTCCGACCAACCAGCTCACGGATCGAACGCGACGAAGCACGGGACCGGAATGCAGGAGCACGGCGAATGGCGCGGCGAAGGCAACCGCATCGAGCTCTCGCGTAATGAAGCCCATGCCGAGAAGCAGTCCGGCAGGGAAGAGGAGGCAGTCGTCGGCGGTCCCGGCGCGGCCGCCTTCGACGCGGCGAACCCATCGGATGGAGAGGTAGGCGAAGCCCAGGAGGTAGAAGAGCGTCGCGGTGTGCGCCATGAAGCTTCCACCAAGGAAGAGCAGAAGCGGTGATGTCAGGCTCAGGAAGGCGCCGAGCAGGGCGAGGGGCCGGCCGTACACTTCTCGGCCGATCAGGTAGAGGAGCCCGAGGTTGGCTCCGGAGAGGACCGGATTGACGAGCCAGGGGATGCGAGCCAGCACCCCGACCGCCAGGAGCAGCGGCCAGCCCGGAGGGTACTTGCCGAACCAGCGACCATGGTAGAGGGGGATGAACTCCTCGGCGAAGAAGCTGGGGAGGCGTGGCGCCGGCGCCGAGAGCGCGCCCGACGCCAGCGTTCGGGCCTGGAAGAGGTAGGCGACCGAGTCCTGAACGTGCGGGATCTCTTGCAACAGCTGGCTGGCGATCGTCCCGGTAGCCACGGCTCCGGCCACGGCCAGCACGAGCGCGAAATTATCGGACAGGAACGGGGCGTCGACAGTGATGCGGCCGAACGGAGCGGCGCGCCGGCGGTCGAGCCGGGGAATCGAGCGGACCAGCAAGTACAGCGGGACGGCCAGGGCGAGCAGGACGAGCGCGACGATCACATTGCCGAGGGCGATGCGCAGCAAACGCTGGATGACTGGGACGGGGGAGACGTCGAGCGGCATGGCGGCCAGCGTCGCCCCGGAGCCGGTTCTGTCCCAGCGGAACCAGGTGAGATCAGGGCGATCCATCCGGACGGCGAAGTAGTAGCCGGTGAGCGCCGGCGAGATGCCGACGACGAGACCCTGGGTGCCGTCGGGACGGGCCAGATCGGCGGAGACTGTGTACGTCGAGTGGGACGGCACGTTGACGAGCGCGCTCGCGCCCACGTCGCCTTCCAGCTCGCCACGTGGGTTGACGCTCCAGGCGCCGGTGTACGGCCGAATCTGAGTGAGCGAGCCGACGCGGGTGACGGCGCCCCCACTCGCAAGCTGAAGGTTGGTCCAGGCTGGCTGAGGAGTGGCAAGGCGTACAAAGTCGCCGAAGCGGTGGAGCGGAGCCGACGACGGATA
>Ga0070735_10002884_pt1 | contig 15286 bp, 12 predicted proteins | sample Coa_R1_FD_66443 | JGI IMG/M metagenome (GOLD analysis project Ga0070735, IMG submission 66443) | Surface soil microbial communities from Centralia Pennsylvania, which are recovering from an underground coalmine fire - Coalmine... | ecosystem: Environmental > Terrestrial > Soil > Unclassified ... | reverse complement strand
CGTCACAATAGCGGCGAATCGAAGAGCCCAGGTAGATTTGAGGGATGATGTCATAGATGCTCGCGTTCAGCGCAGCACTCCAAAAGGCGCAATCCGGCAGCCACCTGCCCAGCATTAGAAACGCAGCAAGTGACTCAGAATCACTCGTTTACTTCCGGCCTCGCGGCCGCTTCGGAGACCGATGTGCAATCTTTTGCAGGTTTCTTGAGAACTTCTCTCGCCCGGCCGCACAAGATCGCGTAAACGCCGCAAGCTCGCAAAAAGCAGCGATTCTCACAACACGGAAATAAAGTCTCGCAACACCGAATAAGAAGGTTGCGACCGAGCCCGCGCAAAAATCTCAAAGCTATAGCAGCAATTTCAGCCTTTGCACTGCCGCCGCCAGAGATTCTTTTTTTTCTCAATGAAGACACTGTGTTGAACCGTGCGTCCCGCGACCGGAGCATCCCTAGCAACTTTTGACCTGCAACAGGGTTTCTACTGGTGTGCAAGAAAAGAGCTTCAAGGGTTGAATGGTTGGGGTGAACGGAAGTTTAAGGGGGTAGAACAATGAAATATCTCAGATACTTAGCGTTGCTTGCGATTCTGGCGGTTCCGGCGGCATATTCCCAAGCGCAGGTTTCGGTCGGCGTTGGGGTTGGGCCGGCGGTCGGTTATTACGGAGCGGCTCCCGTCTGCCCCTACGGTTACTATGACTACTATCCATACGCATGCGCGCCCTACGGATTCTACGGGCCGAACTGGTTCGTTGGCGGAGTCTTCATCGGCGCGGGCCCGTGGTATCACGGGTACTGGGGCCATGGGTACTACGGCCGCGGCTACTATGGTCGGGGATACTACGGACGCGGATGGGGTGAACGTGGCTGGGGCGGACGCGGTTACTACGGACATGGCTATGTCGCTCCTCGCGGTGGGTTCCACGGCGGTAACGGCTTCCATGGAAATGGCGGCTTCCACGGAGGTGGCGGTGGCTTCCATGGCGGCGGTGGCTTCCACGGCGGCGGACATGGTGGCGGACATCGCTAAGGCAATCTGATTTCTCTCCGCAAATAGAACGGCTGGCAGCTCATGCTGTCAGCCGTTCTTCTTTGAACGCCTCGCAATGTCGCGCATCACTTCTTGTAGATCACTCCGCCTTTCATAACGAATCCCACCTTCTCCAGCACGCTGATGTCTTGCAGCGGATCTCCCGGTACCGCGACTACATCGGCCAGATATCCCTGCTCCAGCGATCCGATCTGTCCATCCCAGCCCAGCAATTTGGCGCCATTGATCATGTCCGCCTGCAATACAGCCAGCGGAGACATTCCGTACTTCACCATCAGCACAAACTCACGCGCCTGCGTGCCATGCGGAAACGGCCCCACATCCGAGCCAACCGCCATCGGCACTTGTGCAGCGACCTGCTTCTTAAACTCCTGCACCTTCAAGTCGAGCACCTGATGCTCGTGCTCCGCCTGTCGCGGCGTGGCCGCGTGCTCCGCAAAATATTCGAAGATCGTGAAGGTCGGAACCGCAAAGATCTGCTTCTCCTTCATCAGACGCATTGTCTCATCACTCAACTGGTCGGCATGGTCGATCGACGCCACACCCGCCTGCGCGGCAAAAAGTGTCCCCGGCTCGCCTGTTGCGTGCACGGCGACATGCCTGCCCACCCGTGCCGCTTCTTTCACCGCCGCTTCCAGTTGGGCCTCGGTGTACTGATATGGCGTCGAGAGCTTTCCGTCGCGAACCGAATCGCTTCCCGTTTCATAGATCTTGATGAAGTCCGCTCCTTCTTTGAACTGCTCCCGCATCACGGCGACCAGTTCATCCGCGTTGTTCGCATAGTCCGCGTTCGATAGAACGCGCTGCGCCGGGTTGTAGCCAATCGCGTCCTCATGCCCGCCCAGGATGTTGATCGCATTCCCGCTGATCCGCAGTCGCGGTCCGGGAATCCTCCCTTCGTCGATCGCGTTACGCAAGGCCGTGTCGGCCGACCCCGCACCCTCGGTACCCATGTCGCGCTCGGCGGTGAATCCCGCCATCAGATCCTCGCGCGCCGCCAGTGTTGCCGTGATCGTTCGCTGCGGCACCGACTCCTGCACGGTCTGCAAATCCTCCGCTCCCGGATGAAGAAAAAGATGGATATGCGCGTCGATCAGCCCCGGAAGCAGCGTCTGATCACCCAGGTCAATCACCTCCGCTCCCGCCGGGCGCTTCACCGAACTCCCCGCTTCGACGATCCGCTCGCCCTGCACAAGGACCTCTCCGGGCTTAACGATGCGTCCACTCTTAACATCGAGCAGCCGCGCTGCATGCAACACAATTGGGTGCGCAGCTGGAGACTGGCCCTCAGCGGGAGCCCAGAGGCACAAGAAAAAACAAACTAGGATCACGGAAGCCAAGCGTCGGTTCGTCATATCGCCCGCGATGGTACCACCACGAATCCCGCGATGCCAGAGCGCGCAAAACCCATCAACGCGAAACCAATAACCACAAAGCACAGAAGTATCACGAAGGTTTTTGTCTCAGCCTTCCTTCGTGCACCTTCGTGTCCTTGGTGGTTACGGGTTTTGCACGCTGTGTGACGATTCTGAGCCACTTCCAAGATTGCTCTCTTCAGTGATCCAAATCACAAAATGCCGTACGATGCGTCACACCCCAATCCGCTCTCGACCGGCGAAACTAATGTCGATATGAACGACTTCGCGATCCTCAACAATCGAAAACGCGCAGTGATCGCGCTCGTTCACTCCTTTATTTTTCTTGGAATCGCGATTCACGGTTTCGTGTCTCCCAAAGCCGGCATCATCACGCCGGCCGTGGTCGCGACCGGCGACATCATTCTTATTGGCATTTATCTCATCGTGGCGTCCATACTTGGATGGCTCGCAAGCATCTCTCGCTGTGCGCGCGAGCGTGTGTACTTTGCCCTCTGCACCTGCAGCGCAACGTTCGGATTGCTTCGCACCATCTTCGGCGATTCCGCGCTTCCCCCTGCGCAGTATCTTCGTGTGCTCATGCTGACGTCCGCCGTTGTCGTTGGTCTCTGGATCCTTCGCTCTTTTTCGCGCTCTGTTTCCGAGGAAGCCCTCCCGGATTAATCCTTCCCCCCGAACAAAGAAGCCGCCCGGGATTACTCCCGGGCGGCGGTACATCAGGTTCAGGCGAGGTCTGTCCCCAGCCTTCGCTTAGGACAGGAAGAATTCTTTTGTCAGAGTGGCCCAATCCTCGTCGGGCATGTGCGCCGTAAGATCATCGACCGCTACACCGCCATCCTGTGCCAGCGCGCCCTCCAGAGCCATCGGCATTCTCTTCTGCAGTCGCAGTGCCGACTCTTCCGTCCACAACCGCGCCAGCGTTCCACCCAACAAGTTGCGGAAGTTGATCTTCGAATCCGGCGCCTGCACCGTCAGTAACCAGCCATCTCCATACGGATCCTTTCGCGCCAGTTCCGGATCCTTCATGACGGACTCGTTGATGTCCGTCACCGTGCCTTCGATCGGCGAAACCATGTCCACTGACTTGCCATCGCGGAAGATCGTCCAAATCTTCTGTCCCTGGCGGACCCAGCGCCCGCGCTGCGGCAGCGTGATGCTCTCGATCTTTCCTACCAGCTTCGTCGCGAAGTCATCCATTCCCACCCGCACGCGATCCGGACTCTCGCTGAGCGCCCAGGTATGTCCTGTGTGGTAGCGCACGTTCTCAGGAACCTGGAAGCCCGCAACCATCGCCGGAATAACGCGTGGCGCCGTTTCCCGTCGCGCTGCCTGCAGAACCGGTTGCTTCGCCAATTGCTTCTGACCACGCACATAATCAATTGCCAGGAAGATGCCGAATGTAAGGAGTACCAGAATGACTGTCATAATCCACCTCGCCCGGAGCGCCTTTCACTTCTTGGCCACTCGCACCTTTCCTAAAGGCAATCGCCAGACCAAACGGCGCCGCGCCATCCGGAGATTGACTCTCGACGTGCATCTCTTGAGATATGAGCGAGATAGCGGTGTCGCTGCTTGCGTCGCCGCGAGCGCTGCGCAAAATGTCAACAGCAGTCATCGATGAAGATCACAACAAAGAATCATCGCTTTTGAAGTTCCCGAACAGCCGGTATGCACACAAACGACTTAGGATCAGCCACTTGTCCGGCACCCGCACAATGATGCAATCCACATCAACCCGCTGATGCGGAAAACAACGGAAGCGACCCATCCGGACTCTATTGACCAACATCACGACGAACCGTGATGCCGGTCACGGCTGAGAATCCCCTAATTGTTGAAACTCTAACCTGTCTGAAGCTGCTGAATTTCGCGACAGCCTCTGCACTGATGAGGTAAGCAGCTTGTATCAGGACCGATTGCCGGCGAGGTTACGCGGGTAATCGTTCCCTCCTCCCCTCATTCAGCTCAGGCGTCGGTCGAAAGGATTTCCGGGCGGTGCTACGCGCACGTCCGGAGACGGTATTTTCATGAGCAAAGCACTCTTATATGACTCCACAGTCTGCATCGGCTGTAAGCAGTGCGAGCAGGCCTGCGCCTCACAGAACGATCTCGCCTACGACGACACGATCGCTGCCGAAGAAACCCAGTCTGCGCACAAACTGACCGTTGTCATGACGCGCGGCGACAAGTTCATGCGCCGCCTCTGCATGAATTGCAACGATCCCTCTTGCGCTTCAGTTTGCCCCGTCGGCGCGCTCAAGAAAACCGCGCTCGGCCCCGTCACCTACGATTCTTCCAAATGCATGGGATGCCGCTACTGCATGGTGGCCTGCCCCTTCAGCGTTCCGAAATATGAGTGGGGCAAGCTCGTCCCCAAGGTGCAGAAGTGCACCATGTGTCCGGATCGCGTCGCACAGGGCAAACCGACCGCCTGCGCCGAAATCTGTCCGACAGGCGCAACGAAGTTCGGCGAGCGTGACGAGTTGATCGCGGAAGCTCAGCAGCGCATCCGCGACAACCCTGGCAAGTACGTCGATCACATTTACGGCCTACAGGAAGTCGGTGGCACCTCGGTGTTCCTGCTCTCAGCCGTGCCCTTCGAGACGTTCGGCTACCGCACCAACCTTTCCAAAGATCCCATGCCGATGCTCACTTACCGCGTCCTGTCCCACATTCCCGACTTTGTTCCTCTCGGTGGGATGGTGCTGGGCGGCATCTGGTGGATCACGCACCGTCGCGAAGAAGTCGCCCTTGCCGAAGGCCCCAAGCCCGCAGCCGACAAAAAGAATGGGAGGAAGGAATAATGTCGCGCCCCACTTTCAAGTTCACGTTCTGGAAGTTGATCTTCCTTTTCCTGATGGCAGCCGGCCTCTACGCTACCTTCGTCCGCTTCACGCAGGGTCTGGGCGCCTCGACCAACCTCAGCGATCAATTCCCCTGGGGCATTTGGGTCAGCTTCGATGTTCTTTGCGGAGTCATGCTCGCCGCGGGCGGATTTACTCTCACCGCCGCCGTCCACATCCTCAACATCAAGCGGCTGCACTCCATCATCCGGCCTACCATTCTCACAGCCTTCCTCGGATACATTCTCGTCTCCGCGGCTCTCATGTTCGATCTCGGCAAGCCGTACAACATCTGGCACCCACTCATCATGCGCAATCCTCACTCGGTGATGTTCGAGGTCGCATATTGCGTGATGCTCTACACCACGGTGCTCGCGCTTGAGTTCTCCCCCATCGTGCTCGAACGATTCAACATGCAGAAACCGCTCAAGGTGGTTCGGACCATTCTGATTCCGCTCGTGATCTTCGGCGTGATTCTTTCCACGCTGCATCAATCGTCCCTGGGCACGCTGTATCTCATCGTTCCCGAAAAGCTGCATCCTTTCTGGTATAGCCCTCTCCTCCCACTGTTCTTCTTCCTCTCGGCGATCGCCGTGGGTCTTGCCATGACCATCTTCGAGTCCTCACTGAGTTCCAAGCATTTCGGTTTGCAACTGGAACTGCCCGTCTTGCAGGAACTCGGACGCGTTCTGGTAGTCGTTCTCGGTGTCTACGCGATCCTGCGCTTCGAAGACCTGGCGAACCGCGGCGTGCTTCGGCTGACTCTGAGGCCCGGCTACGAGATGTATCTGTTCTGGCTTGAAATCTCACTCGCCATCATTCTTCCCCTGGCTCTGCTCTTGCAGCCCAGAGTGCGTTCGAGCGCCAACGGCCTGTATTTTGCCGCCGTGCTCGTCGTACTCGGCTTCATTACCAACCGCATGAACGTGAGCATCACGGGATTCGAAAGTTCCACTGGGGTCCGGTACTTCCCCAAGTGGACCGAGTTGGCCGTCACCGGCATGATCATTTCCGCCGGCTTCGCACTCTTCGGACTGGCGGTGAAGTACCTGCCGATCTTCCCCAAGGAAGCACTGCCCCAAGAACAGCCAGCTGAGGCCGATGCCGCCGCGCTGTTGGAGCGTGAGCCGGTACTCGAAAATGTCGGAGACTGAACCAACCCGCCGCCGCTGGTTGCGCCTGACTCTCAACCTCAGTGCCAAGCTGAACATCCTTCTGCTTGGCGCCATGGTGGTGATCTTCGCCCTGCTCGGCTATCTCAACGTCCGCCTCCACCGCCAGCATCTCGAGCAAACGACACTGCTCAGCGCGGAACGTGTCAGCGATGTCATCAGGCACAGCACAACCGACTACATGCTGCGCAACGACCGCGAGGGGCTCTACCACTCCATACAGACCATGGCCCATGAGCCCGGCATGGAGAAGATTCGCATCTTCGATCAGGAAGGCAGAATTACCTACACCACCGATTCCGTCGAACAGAACCACATTGTCGATAAGACCGCCGAGGCCTGCTACGCATGCCACGCCCAGTCGCAGCCGCTTGCGCGCCTGAATCGTCCTGACCGATTTCGCATCTACCGCAACGCCGCTGGGACACGCGTTCTCGGCATCATTACTCCCATCGAGAACCAGCCGTCCTGCTCTAACGCCTCCTGCCACGCGCATCCGTCCGAGCAGAAAATTCTCGGAGTCCTCGACACGAACCTTTCGCTGGCAAAAGCCGATGTCCAACTGGCCGAGAGCAGCCGCCGGATGATCGTCTACACCGCCTGCGCCTTGCTGCTGATCGCCGTGCTGAGCTGGTTCTTCATCTGGCGCGTGATTGGCCTCCCGGTAAAGGCGCTTGAGCGTGGCACAGAGCGCCTCGCCGCCGGCGATCTCGGATATCAGATCGACGTTCAGTCTCACGACGAAATCGCCGAACTCGCTCATTCCTTCAACGACATGAGCCGGCAACTGCAGGCCGAGCACAACGAAAACCTTGCCTGGACCCACACGCTCGAACAACGAGTCGAGCAAAAGACCGGCGAACTCAAGCGCGCGCACGAGCACGCCCTGCACACCGAAAAGATGGCCTCCATCGGAAAGATGGCCGCCGTCCTCGCGCATGAAATCAACAATCCGCTATCCGGCATCCTTACCTACGCCAAGCTGCTGCGAAAGTGGATTGAACGCCAAGAGAAAGAACGCCTGGAGAAAGATCTGCAGGAAAAAGGTCGTCACGATCCAGATCACCAAGAGATCGCTCCCGACGACTTTGCTGTCACTCGCCACAAAGAAATAATCGATTCCCTCGACCTTATTGCTTCCGAAAGCCGCCGCTGCGGTGATCTCGTAAAGAACTTGCTGACCTTTTCCCGCACGACGCCCATGAACCTGCAACCGACGAACGTGAATCAGGTTATCGACCGCTCTCTGCGCCTGGTTCAACACCAACTGGATCTTGGCGGCATTCAAGTCGAACAGCGACTCGACCCCAAACTGCCCCTTGTTCTCTGTGACGCCGCCCAGATCGAGCAGGTGATTCTCGCGCTGGTCATGAACGCCCTCGACGCCATGCCGCAAGGGGGCAATCTGTGGCTCACCACGAGCTTCAGCCATGAACACAGCCAGATCCGCGTCGTTGTACGCGACGACGGTTCCGGCATTCCCCCCGAGATCCTTCCCCGCATCTTCGAGCCTTTTCTCACCACGAAAGAGACCGGCCGCGGCGTCGGCTTAGGACTCGCCATCAGCCACAGCATTCTTGAGCGCCACAACGGAAACATCGAAGTGCAGTCTGAGCCGGGCCGGGGCACGACTTTCACTCTGACATTGCCCTGGGATGCAGCCAAAGATGCGGACTCACCCGCAGACGCTGCCACGGTCGCTCCGTCCCCCAACGAAATTGTCACTACCGCGAGCGGGAGGTGAATAAGTGGAGACACAAGGCAAGCTACTGATCGTCGACGATGAACTCAGCGTCCGCGATTCCCTCGGAAAATGGTTCCGCGAAGAAGGCTACGAGATAGGCACCGCCGAAAGCGCGAGCGATGCCCTCACCCGCATGGCCGAGAATAAGTGGGATCTCGCCCTGCTCGATATCAAGATGCGCGGCACCGACGGCATCGAACTCCAGCGCCGCCTGCACGAGATGGACCCCGACCTCATCGTCATCATGATGACCGGCTACGCTTCTGTGGAGACCGCCGTCACGGCCCTGAAGAACGGCGCCTACGACTACGTCAGCAAGCCCCTTGACCCCGACGAAATTGCGCATCTCGTGAGCAAGGCGCTGGCCCACCGTCGCGCGGAAAAAGAAAATGTCCGCCTGCGCGAGACGGTCGCCGAGGTTACACGTCCCGGCGACATCGTGGGACAAAGTCCGGCAATCCGGAAAGTATTCGAAGCCATCGAAACCGTCGGCCCTACCGACGCCAACGTCCTGATCACCGGCGAGAGCGGAACCGGCAAAGAGCTTGTCGTTCGCGCCATTCATGCCGCGAGTATGCGCCGTTTCCATCCTCTGGTCGTGATCCACTGTGGCGCACTCACCGAGACGCTGCTCGAGAGCGAACTCTTCGGGCACGAAAAAGGCGCATTCACGGGCGCGCAATATCGCAAGAAAGGAAAATTCGAAATCGCCGAGGGCGGCACCGTATTTCTCGACGAAATCGGCGACATTACCCTGAAGACTCAAACTGATCTGCTCCGCGTCCTGCAGGAGCGCGAAATCACCCGCGTCGGCGGCAATCAGGTCATCAAAGTCGATTTCCGTTGCGTAGCCGCCACCAACAAAGATCTCGAGAGCATGATCGACGAGGGGACCTTCCGCCCCGACCTCTTCTATCGCCTCAATGTTTTTCGTATCGAACTGCCGCCGTTGCGTAACCGCCGGGAAGATATTCCTCTTCTCGTCGAGCACTTCATGCGCAAGTTCGCTCTCGCCATGAACAAGCGCATCACTCGCATTTCATCCGCCGCTATGAACCAGTTGCAGCAGCAGGCGTGGATGGGCAATGTCCGAGAGCTCGAAAACGCCGTCGAACGCGCGATGGTCGTCGCACAGGAGCCCGAGCTGCGGGAGCAGGATTTTATTTTCAAGTCGCAACCCGCCCCGCCCACTGCTGCCGGGAAGAGTCTGGACGAAATCGAGCGCATCCACATCCTGCGCGTTCTGGAAGAGTGCGGAGGCAACCAGAGCCGTGCCGCCGACGTCCTCGATATCGATCGCGTCACGCTCCATCACAAACTCAAGCGCTACGGCTGGACCCGTACTCCCGCCGAAGCTCGCAACTGAGGCTCGATCTCAATCCTTGATCAACAGTGCGCCAAGAAGTTGGTCTAAATGAACACGCTCCTTCTGCTCCCGGTCGGCAAGGTCGATATCGCGCTACTGGAAAACCTGCGCGCCGCAATTCCCGGGATGCTCGACGTAGCCTGCGAAATTCTCCCCTACGTGCTAGACCCGACTCCTTCGTATCACCCCGAGCGGCAGCAGTATCACTCCTCAGAAATCCTGCACCGCATGCAGTCTCTGGTTCGCCCGCACGACTGGCGTTTCCTCGCAATCGCCGACGTTGACCTCTACATCCCCATCCTGAAATATGTCTTCGGTGAAGCTCAGATGGGCGGCCCGTGCGCCGTCATCTCCACTTACCGTCTTCGCCAGGAGTTCTACGGTCTGGACCGCGATGACGCCCTGCTCAATCGGCGCCTCCTGAAAGAATCTGTTCATGAACTCGGTCACACCCTCGACCTGCGCCACTGCCAGGACTATCGCTGCGTCATGGCCTCGTCCCACGCCGTGGAGTGGATCGACCTTCGCGAAGCCACCCTCTGCCAATCCTGTAAGTCCCAAGTCGAATCGCAGCTAAGCATGACCGCAAAGCACAACTAGCACTGTTACGACATGGATTTTGCGGTCCTTGCCCATGTGGAGCGGGCACTCTTGCCCGCCTTTTCGCTATGATCTCTTCGCCATCATCTTGTGATATCTATCGAGGTGACCATGCAGCGCCAGACCGCTCTCGTAACCGGAGCCAGCCGCGGTATCGGAAAAGAAATTGCCCTCGAACTCGTGCGCAATGGCTATCGCGTCGCCGTGAATTACTACAACGATCCCGCCTCGATGGTCGACGCGACCGTGGCAGAACTCCGCGCGGTGCAGCCCCCCGCTCAAAGTCAACGGCATGAAGCTAATGTTCTTCCAATCCAGGCCGACATCCGCTCCAGCGCCCAGGTCGCTGCGATGTTCGAGCGCGTGATCGCCGCCTTCGGCCATCTCGATCTCCTCGTTAACAATGCCGGAGTCCAAACCTGGAAGCCGCTCCTCGATGTAACTGAAGAAGAGTGGGATCTCGTCATCGAGACCAACCTGAAAGGCTGCTTCCTCTGCACACAACAAGCCGCGCGCCACATGAAAGACCATGGTGGCGGCTCCATCGTGAATCTCGGGTCCGGTTGCAACAAACTTGCATTCCCATCCTTGGTGGCCTACACGGCGAGCAAGGGCGGAATCGAGATGTTCACGAAAGAGGCCGCCGTCGAACTAGGCCGCTACGGAATCCGCGTGAATTGCATCGCTCCCGGTTCGATCGAGTCCGAGCGCACCCGAGCCGAAGATCCCGACTACGCGGGTACATGGTCCAAAATGACGCCGATGGGCCGCGTGGGCGTAGCCGCCGATATCGCTCCCACCGTGGTTTTTCTCGCCAGCAAAGGAGCATCCTTCATCAGCGGACAAACAATCGGTATCGACGGCGCCCTCTTCACTCAAGCCCAGTGGCCCTACAAGAAGTGACGGATCGTAGCGCCGCCGTCCCGACGGCTATCGCGGAGGCGTCTCGCCCCCGCGTCTTCATGACCCGGCGTGAAGCGGCCAGCCCTAACGGGTCGCACGGCACGAACTCTCCCCTCGTAGTACACTCTTCGCCATGATGCCAAGACGCCTCTTGACCGTCCTCACCCTCGCTCTCGCGTTGGGCGGATTGCTTCTCGCGCAGACACCCGCAAAACATAAAACTGGAGTTCAAGAGCAGCCCTTCGGTACTGAGGGCGGGAGGCCCGTTACCTTGTACACCTTAACCAATGCTCACGGTGTTGAAGTCCGAACCATGAACTATGGCGGCATCATCGTTTCTATCCGTGTGCCTGATCGCAAAGGCGAATTCGCCGACATCGTCCTCGGCCACGAAAAGCTCGAAGGCTACATCCCGAATCCTCCGTACATCGGCGCCATCGTTGGACGCTATGCCAACCGCATCGCCAACGGCTCGTTCACTCTCGACGGCAAGACCTACACTCTGCCCAAGAACGACGGCCCCAATACCCTTCACGGCGGCATCGATAAGACGTTCAACAAGGTTGTCTGGGACGGCGCGCCCCTGAAGGACAAGACCGGCGTCTCCTTCAGTTATCTCAGCCACGATGGCGACGATGGCTTCCCCGGCAACGTGAAAGTCAAAGTCACCTATACGCTGACCAACGACAACGAACTCGTCATCGACTACGAAGCGACCGCCGACAAAGCGACGCCCATCAACCTCAGCCAGCACAGCTATTTCAATCTGGCGGGAGAAGGTACCGGCGACATTCTGAATCACGAAGTCATGCTCAACGCCGACCGCTTCACTCCCGTCGACAAGAATCTCATCCCCACCGGTGAACTTCGCCCCGTCAAAGGCACGCCCATGGACTTCACCACGTCCACGCGAGTCGGCTCGCGCATCGACGACAACTACGAGCAACTCGTCCTCGGTCACGGCTACGACCACAACTGGGTCATCAATCGCAAAGGTGCCGGCTTCACGCTTGCCGCTCGCGTCTATGAACCCACTAGCGGTCGCGTCCTCGAAGTCTCAACGACGCAGCCGGGCGTTCAGTTCTACACTGGAAATTTTCTCGATGGCACCGTCATTGGAAAACACGGCCACGTCTACAAGCGTCGCTACGGCCTCTGCCTCGAGACCCAGCACTTCCCGGATTCGCCGAATCATCCCGACTTCCCCAGCACGATCTTGAAACCGGGTCAGACCTTTCACGAGAAAACGGTCTTCAAGTTTTCCGCGAAATAAGTGCGGCGCGGCCCGCTCCATCGAACTCCGTGTCAGCAAGAGCGAGCCGTAGAAGACGTTTCAGATTCTGTCTCTGAGGGACACGTGAACTTGTCCCGCAGGGACATCTGACAATAGCCCGGCGTTTCCAACGCCGGGTGCTGATCCAGAGATGGGATGCGTCCCGTAGGGACGACTGAAAGGTCATCGCGGCCGTGCGCCGCCTACTTAGGTCCCGTAGCCTGCGCCACCAGCGCGCCCATCGGAATCTCCAGCGTGCCTGCCTTGCTCGATCCCTGGTCGTAGATCCCAGAGCGCAGGTAGAGAACCGTCGCTGGCAAATCGATCTCCAGGCCAAACGAGACTCCCTTCGCCTGCACAACAGCATACCGAGCCGGCGGAAACGACAGCTGGATCATCCGAACCATCCAGTTGATCGGGTTGCCATCGCGATCATAGCCGAGAAGCGTTACTTCCAGATTGCTGTGTCGCGCTCCGTCCGCAGCCGGTTCGAGTGTCAGATGATCGGCCGGGACCGTGAAACTTGCCGCATACCGCGTCACCGCCCCCTTCATATTTGCGTTGTCGCCGGCCCGCTCTGCACCCGGCGCGGGCTGCGGACTCGAGGGCACGACATGCATCGTGTAGACAATTGCGGTCGAGTCCGGCGTGCCATGATCCATCAATGGACGCAGCGGATCGCCCGTCCCCTTCGCCGGAGCCGGCTGCGTGAGTGCCACATCCGTCGCATAGTAGCCGCGCCGGTACGCCAGCCGATAGTTTCCTCCACTCACACTCACTCCAATATGCCGCAGTGTGCCGTCGACCTTCTTGTTAGCGGGAGAGTAAGTGATCGTGTAGTAGTGCGTCCCGTGCTTGAACACTTGTTCGAGGGCTGCATTGAATCCATTCGTGTTGTAGAAAGCTGCGCCGCCCGTGTCGCGAGCCAGCTCATCCATGGAAGTATTTGCTGCGTTGCGCTCGATGCTTCCCATTTGCAGATCTTGTACCTGGTATTGCGTCATCGTCCGCTCCCCGCCGGTCTTGGGTGGTAGCGGGCCGCTGAAGTCATACTGACGGTCGACGGGAATGCCCTGTGCACCAATCGGATAGATTGCGATTTGCGCTGCCGCCAGCAGGTTCGCCGTTTTCGCTACTTGCTGCTCGTAGGACCGTGTGAGGTCGTTTCCTCCGAGACTGAAGTTGCCCAGAACGCTGAGCGGGAACGATCCCGAGAACCAGATTACATTCTTGCGCCCCGGAATCGCTTGCAGGTAGCCGGCAAGCCTCTGCATTGCCTCCAGCGTAAGCTGCACGCGTGCGTCTGTCTGAGATGCCTGGGTCTCCTGCTGAAACTCAAAAAGAGCATTAGCGGAAGCCTGAATCTGCGCCGATCCAGACGACGCAGCCATCTCCGTCATCTGGCTGACCAGCCGCCGGTTCGCATCAATTTCGGAGCTTGTCTGCAATAGCGCTGATACTTGCGGATTTCCCGTCGAGTTCTTGCCGTTCACCGCCGCCATCAGTATCGCTGGATCGTCGGTAAATCCCTGCACGAAGCGCAGCCGCTCTCCTAACGTGAAGATGGCAAGCCGCGTCCCTGGATGGATTCCCTGGATGTACTTGATCATTACCTTGTGCACATAGCTCTGATCCTGCAGCTGAGTATTGAGTGCGTCGAGAAGCAGGATGTTTGCCGTATCCCCCGCCTTCACCAGCGGCAGGTTCGAGAAAACATTCGGCGGCAGCTTGGCTTCGTGCGCCAATGCCGGCGTGTCCGGCAATCCCGAATGCTCCTCGAAAGAAGTCAGGGTCTGCGCTTGCCCATCTTCCGTGACGTGAAATTGCTCCTTGGGCAAACCAGTTACGGGTTCGTCCTTGCTGTCAGTAACGACCACGTCAATCAACACCCGCCGGACAGTGGTACGAATGGTCGTCTGATCGTTGGAAGAATCATTACTGGTGGTTTGGGAATGACCAGGAAAGGCAGTGAGCAGAATCAGCCCTAGCAGGCAGCCGCGGTTCGCGAACATTGCGAGGCCTCCTCCGAACGAGAAAGCCTAGCATGAATAGGCGCGGTCGTCTGTATAGACGTGTATAGGAGCTGTAAAACCCTGCATAAAACCCGGCGAAATTCGCTTTATTCCGCTCGCAACTGCTCCCCCAGCGCCTTTTCTACCTGCCGGCAATGCTCCGCCTGCAACTTCTTTCCGCCGGACGTCAGATAGAACGTATCGATCGCCATTTGCCCTTCGGTATCGATCAAAGCAATTTCAATGTTGCACTTCTGGTCTGACAGGCACGACGCAATTCGATGCAGCAGCCGTGGACGATCCTGCGCAATCACCTGCACGAGTGTGCTCGTCGACGAGCATAAATCGTCGAACTCAATCTTCGTCTCAACCTTGACCTTCGCGATCGTGCCTTTCTCCGAGCGCTGCCGGTCGCGCAGCATCTTCTCCAGATCGGCTTCGCCCAGCAGCACGTCGGTTACACTGCGCTTGAACCGCTCCCACTCGGAAAGATTCAGCTCCAGCGTCCGGAACCGGTCCGTAAAGTAAAGCGTGTCGACCACCGTTCCCGCTTGGTTCGAAAACGCGTTCGCCTTGACGATGTTCATCCCCCACGCCGCCAACACTCCCGACAACTTGGCAAAGAGAAACGGACGATCTCTCGTCACCAGCGTCAGCTCATACCAGTGCCGTCCGCGCTTCAAGTCCACCTGCACCGGATCTTCGCCCAGTTCCTCCGCCATCCCCATGTGCCGCATCACTTCTTCGGCGGAATGGACCAGCAAATATCTCTGCGGAAATCCTTCCAGGAACTCTTTGAACTTGCTGCTCGTCACCGGCGCGAGCGATCGCAGCCGCGCCAGTTTCTCGTCGTTTACATCTGCATGCACGCGCTGGTCGGCGCTGCGATTCAGGTAGTTCTCCGCCCCCATGTAAAGCTGCCAGACGTTCTCCGCCTTCCACGGCGTCAG
>Ga0070735_10002883_pt1 | contig 15288 bp, 9 predicted proteins | sample Coa_R1_FD_66443 | JGI IMG/M metagenome (GOLD analysis project Ga0070735, IMG submission 66443) | Surface soil microbial communities from Centralia Pennsylvania, which are recovering from an underground coalmine fire - Coalmine... | ecosystem: Environmental > Terrestrial > Soil > Unclassified ... | reverse complement strand
AATGCTGCCGTTCAGGCGATACGTGATTTCCTCGCCATACTCATTGACGCCGTGCAGCGCGTTGTAGACGGTCGCCATGATTGCAACGGGGCTGAGACGAGGATTGTTCAAGACCTCGTAATGGAATTGCTTGGTACCACTGCCGCCGTGAATGCTCAGAGTGACGGGGATCATGTCGGGCTGTTTGCCGAAGACGCCCATGATCCCGGTATGGCGATCCTGTACGAATACTCCAGCGCGCTCAGTGGTATTCACGATCTTGAAAGCATTGAGGGGCGAAGGGAGAGTAGCGAGCACCTGCGCCTTGTTCATGGGTAAATCGACGGAGCCAAACTGCAGCAGCGGATGTCCGCAAGCGAGCAGCCGTTGCGGATCGATGTAGGTGACGGTGCAGGTGGCGGCAATGTCCATGTCCCCGCGAACGAGGATCGCGCTCACGGCAGAGCCAGCTTCCAGCGGCTCAGGCTGTTTTTCCTCGCTGACCGATCCGGCACCCATGACTGGAACAATCCCGGCAGAGGCGAACTGCGGAGCGAATTGACGTACTGCATCTTCGGAAAACCCGTTGAACACCAGCGGCGTTTCAATCGGTTTCAGATAGTCGGCGAAATTCTGGACCGAGCCGGAGAGCGACGCTCCATCTCCGGGAGCAGCCGTTTTTCCGGCCGCATTAGTGACCTCGGGCTTGATCGCGGCAGTTTCTTCAGCGGGGGACTTGTCGAGCGCGTTAATCTCGAGCATGTCGGCGATCGGGGTGACTCCCGCGATGGGTTCTTTGGAGAACTCGCCGATGCGGAAGGCAAGCGCTCCCGCCAGTTTTCCATTGAGATAGACAGGGCTGCCGCTCATACCGGCCACGACTCCCGTGTACTCTACCTTCTGCCCGTGCAGTCGAACGAGGATAATGTCACCCTTTGGTCCATTCACATTGTGAAGGACGCCCAGGACTTCCACGTCCATCGCCTCCGGCTTCACACCTTGGAATACCGTGTAAGCCACGCCGCGCATTCCCGCATGAATCTGATCGATCGGAATTGTGGGCTGCGAGGTTTGAGCGACCAGCAGAATTGAGGATAGGGATAGACCGGTGAGCAGAGAGAGAACAACTTTTCTCATGTAAGGCCCCGACAAGACCCAACTAGGATCCCGATTTGTTTAGATCCAGACCAATTGCGACGCGTTGCACGGATGGGGGATGACTGGGACCGGCCAAAAACATCCCAATTGCGAATCCTTGCGTCTATACTAGCACAGGGTCTTTCGCGGGTTCATTATGTTTAGCGGTCTATTAAAGAGCATTGCAAACAGTGTGTGTGGGCGCTTGATTGCGTTCCTAGTGGTTGCCAGCCTGACAGTTACGGGCAGCTCCATGAAGGCAATCGCGCAGGATTCCTCGGCTCCGTCGAGCAGCCAGGATAATGGCAAGCCGAAGCAAGAAGTCCCCGCCGAAGCAGGCGGACCGACCGATAACGTTGGGCCTTACGCAATTCCAAAGAAGAAAGCAGAAGATGCGCCTCCGCCGACGCCCCCGCCCGCTCCGAAAAAGGCGGAAGACCTGCCGGATTATTCGCTGAAAGTGAACGTGCCTTTGGTGAACGTGGACGTGATGGTCACCACGAAAGACGGACAGTTTATACCGGGGTTGAAGCAAGAGAACTTCCGTGTCGCCGAAGACGGCGTGCCGCAGACCGTGACTCACTTCAACATCTCGAAGGCTCCGATCACGGCGGTGTTGCTGGTCGAGTTCGCCTCGACGAATTATGTCTTCATGATCGATGCGCTGCGGGCTTCGTACGCATTTGCAAACTCCCTGCAAAAAGATGACTGGGTGGCTGTGGCATATTACGATATGCAACCCCATATTCTTGTGGACTTTACGCAGGATAAAAAAGCGGTCTATGGAGCCCTGAACGAGATGCGCATCCCGGGGTTCTCTGAGACGAATGAATTCGACGCGCTCTACGACACGCTCGACCGGCTTGACCGCGTCGAAGGCAAGAAGTACATCATCCTGGTGACCACTGGTATCGACTCCTTCAGCAAACTCACTTACGACAAGATCTTGAAGAAGGTCAAAGACACCAAGGACGTGACGATCTTCCCCATCAGCGTTGGATTCATGTTGCGTGAGTATTGTGAGACTCATCCGAGTTATTACTGCAGGAACATGGCGCACGGGATGGGCATCGAGGTACACAATATCGACTACCTGCAGGCCGACAATGAACTGCGGACGTTCGCGGCAATGACTGGCGGGCGCGCTTATTTCCCTCGCTTTCAAGCTGAGTACGCCGAAGAGTTTGCGGACATCTCAAGCGACATTCGCAACCAGTACTCGCTGTCTTATTCCCCCACAAACACCAAACTGGACGGTACCTACCGCAAGCTGAAGGTGCAGGTGGTGGCTCCCGACGGCGGGCCGCTCAAGGTTCGTGATCAAAAGGGAAAAGACGTGAAGATCGAAGTCGTGGCACGCGAGGGCTATACCGCGAAGCACACCGTCGATTAGCGACGTTCCTTGGGTTAAGGTCGCAATCCTTTTCACACCTTGTAAAAACGCTGTTAAATCTCTGCGCGGTGCTCGCGGCCGAGAGCGAATTGTTGTATGCTGCCGAAGCCTGTTGTGTGGGGTTTTGATCGAAGTTCACAAAGATAGTCCATCGAAGGAGTATCCCTTGCCCAGGAAATTTCTATTCGCAGTCGTGGTGTTTCTGTGTTCCGGAGCAACCCTCTTTTCGCAAAGCATTCAAAATCTGAAAAACCAGCCTCCCGACGGCGCCGGGATCGGATTCCAGCTCACTGACGGCACGGTTTTGTATCAAGGAAATCAAGAGTCGGACTGGTGGAAACTTACTCCTGACAAAACCGGTAGCTACGTGAATGGCACGTGGGCGCAAATGGCCACTTTGCCGGCCGGATACGTACCGGATGCGTTTGCGTCAGCGGTTCTGGCGGATGGCCGGCTGGTCATCATGGGCGGAGAATATCTGAACGGTAATTTCACGCTTACAAATCTGGGAGCAATCTATGATCCCGCGAAAAACACGTGGACGAATCTGCCTGCTCCCTCCGTCTGGCCATATATCGGCGACTCGCCCTCGGTGGTTCTGCCGAACGGGCTGTTCCTTGTTGGGAATAAGCTGGCGAAGAGTATGGCGGCTCTGAATCCGAAGACGCTCAAGTGGACAGTTTTGCCGGAGACCGGCAAAGCCGACTTCAATGCGGAAGAAGGCTGGACACTGTTGGCCGACGGGTCCGTGCTGACGATGGATGTAAAAGATGCGCCGAACTCAGAACGCCTCTCTGAGAAGACACGATCATGGTCGACAGCCGGAAGCACGATCGTGGACCTGCATTCTCCTTCGCCATTCGGGTGTCTGCAATTTGGTCCAAATGGAAAGTATTGCTACTATCCGCCGGGGGAAATTGGGCCTGCGATTCTGCGTCCGGATGGAACAGTATTTGCCACCGGGTCTTACAGCAGCACAGGAAGCGGGGCGGGACACACGGCGATTTACGACACCAAGACTGGGAAGTGGACAGTTGGTCCGGACTTTCCAAATGCGGATAACGCGGGGGACAGCTTCGCGGTATTGCTGCCGAATGGCGATGTGCTCGTCGAAGGTGGAGTGGGATCTTATCTGTGGGACGGAACCAGCTTTACCCAAACGCTGGCCACGTTTGGCAGTCTCATGATGCTGCCCACGGGACAGGTTCTGGTAGGCGGGAGCCAAGTCTACAACCCTGCAGGCACGTATGAGGCTGCATGGGCACCGACGATTACGACGGCGCCTTCAAGCGTGAACCGCGGTTCCACATACAAGATCTCGGGGACGCAGTTCAACGGGCTGTCGCAAGCCGCGGCTTTCGGCGATGAGTACGAAACGGCGACGAATTATCCGCTGGTGCGCATTACGAACACCGGGACCGGCCATGTTTTCTATGCGAAAACACACGACCACAGCACGATGGGAGTGGCGACGGGATCGGCGAGCGTATCCACAAACTTCGACGTACCGAAAACGATGGAAACGGGCGCCAGCACTCTGGAAGTCGTGGCGAATGGAATTCCATCGCAGCCAGTGAGCATCACGGTCAACTAGAAGCGGTTTGATCTTAATGAAGCCCCGGTTGGGTCCGGGGCTTTTTTTCTAGAGCATGTGGAAGAAATGGTCGAGCACGAAGAACAAAGCGGATCCGACGAAGACCAGAAGAGCCATTTTCATTGCAGGCTCCTTGTTGACTTCGGGGATGAGATCGGAAGCTGCGACGTAGATTGTGACTCCGGCGGAAAGAGGCAGTCCGGCTCCGACGTGGTGACGGAAGATTGCCATCGTCAAGACGCCCGCCAAAGTGGATCCACCCAGAACGACTGACGCACCCCATGCAGTGCCCCGGCTGCGTCCACTGGCGAGCATTACGGAACTCACCGTAAAGCCTTCCGGGATTTTGTGCAGGAAGATCGCAAGAAAGATCAGCCAGCCAAGCCAACTGGAAATCAGAAATCCCGAGGCGATCGCGATCCCGTCAAAGAAAGTGTGAATGATGAGGCCCAACAAGACCGAGTAGCTCTTGTGCGAGTGCACGAACTCATCATGATGCGTTTCTTCGCCGAAGTGAAAGTGCGGGGTGACGGTGTGCTCGAAGAAGTGAATGATCAGATAGCCGAGTAGAACGAGCAGAGCGGCAGATCTTCCGCGCAACTCGAGGCTCTCTGGAACCATCTCGACGAGCGCAGTGGCAAGCATGAATCCCGCACCGAGTGCGACGAAGTAGCGAAGATATCGCCGCTCCCAATGCCTTTGCACGATGATCGCTCCGCCAAAAACGTTGGCAGCAGCGGCGGTCAAGCCGAGAAGAACGCTGGTGAAGATGGGATTCATGCGGAGCAGTACCCAGTTGCCGTTACCCAGTACCCGAGACTTGCAGGCGCAGTCATTTTTTCAGTGAGTTGATCAAGCCATTTAAGAGCTTGCCAACTCCGATAACTTGCTTCAGCAAACATTCCGCTTCTGCGCGATCAGTGTATTCCAACCTTTCCGCGAGCAAGAGCTGTGTCTCAAGTTCTGCAAGAGAGCCACTTGAGTGCCGAAGAAAGTGCAGAAACTCGCCTTGCTGTAGTGAGCTTGCCCCTCGGCTCTGTTGCTCGGAACCGAAACCGCCGCGCGCCGGATCTGATCGGTGAGACTATAGAGCTCTCGTTTAGGAAACCTGTCAGTGACGCGATATACGTCTGCGACAAGATTCATCGCGTCTGCCAAACGATCAGATCTTTGGAAATGTTGAGCCATTTCAACCTCATAATTGGTCTCCTGGATACTGAGTAACGAAGCCACGGGGTACTGTTTAACCAGAATGTCGAATGTGCATCACGTCGCCGTCCTGAACGATGTAGTCCTTGCCTTCAAGGCGGAGCGTGCCCTTGGCTCGGGCGTTGGCTTCGGATCCGGCGTCAAGCAATTGGTCCCAGCGGATGGTTTCGGCGCGGATGAAATGCTTTTCCAGATCGGAGTGAATAGCGCCAGCAGCCTCCTGCGCACGACTGTTCGCGGGAACTTGCCAGGCACGGCACTCGTCTTCGCCGGCAGTGAAGAACGAGATCAGACCGAGAAGTTGATAGGTTTTCCGTATGAGCCGGGCCAAGCCGCTTTCTTTCAATCCATAACTTGAGAGAAACTCGGCGGCATCGGCATCACTCATCTCGGAGAGCTCGGCTTCGACTTTGCCGCAGATCGCCGTGGCGCCGGCATTCGGGCGGGCGGCGATTTCCGTGAGCTTGTACTTGTCGACGGCTTCATCCAGTTCTTTGCCGAGTTCGGTAGACTCCCCGATATTCAGCACGTAGAGAACAGGCTTTTCGCTCAGAAACATGAAGCCGCGAAGGCGTTTCTTGTCCTCTGGAGTCATCTGCATTTCGCGTAGCGGCTTCTCGGTGCCGAGATGGGCGTTGGCGCGCTTAAGCAGTTCAAATTCTTTCTCGAGATCAGGCGTCTTCATTTTCTTGAGATCTTTTTCCAAACGTTCGAGACGTTTTTCGATCTGGCCGAGATCGCTGACCATGAGATCGAATTCGACGTTCTTAATGTCACGCAGTGGATCGATCTCAGCCACTAGCGGAACCGATGGATCTTCGAAAACCCTCACCACGTGGGCGAGCGCGTCGACCTGACGCAAATGGCCGATGTAAGCGGATTCCTTCAGCGCATCCTGACCGATGGCGCCGAGATCGACGTATTCGACGGAGGTGTGGGTCAATTTCTTGGGATTGTAGAGCGCCGCCAGACGGTCGAGGCGGTCGTCGGGGACTTTGGCAACACCGATGTGAGCTTCGCGCGGATTAGCAGACTGCGCGGACAAGTGCGCCTTGGTGAGGATTTGAAACAGAGATGTCTTGCCTACCTGGGGCAGGCCAATGATTCCAGTTTTCATAAATGACTCGCGGCTTTTAGCTCTTGGCTCTTAATTCAGTGCTTCGCTGAAATGAGGACAGGTGAATCGGGTGCTTCAGCGAGCGGGAAAACAACATTTCAGAATAAATGATAGGCCGCGAAATTCCCAAGTCGCTCAGTGTCGTTCCGCGGGGAAATTCATGCGCAGTCCGATGCGATAGAGAATAGGAGGACCGATGTTGAAGAGCGATCCTGTGGCAGTAGGAGTGTTGGCGACGTTGTAGCGTTCGTTGAGCAGGTTCTCGGCGGCGGCGAAGATCTCAAGATTACGGGTGAGGTTGCGTCCGATCTGTAGATCCATGGTATAGAACCGGCCGAGCGGGTATAGGTTCTGGTCGTCGTCGAACTGATTCCCAATGAAGCGGCCTTGCACGCTCAGCATGATGCGAGACGGATTCCAGTAACGAGCCTCCCAGGTGAAGACATTGTGCGGAACTTGCGCTACATCGTTTCCCAGCAAGGAAGGCTCGCCTGGCGGGACGGTATAGTTCACTACGGTGGAATCGGTAAAAGCGTATCCGGCAGAGATCTGTAGGTCTCGCTTCAGATGGACGATGCCATCGAGTTCCACACCGCGCGAACGGACGCGGCCCAGGTTCTGCTTTTGCCGCAGGACCGGGGAAGACGTCGGGTTCGTTGTTACGTTCTCTATGGGGTCGACGATGTCGCTCCAAAAAAATGTGCCGCGAAGATCAAGTTTTCGATCGAGTGCAGCTACGTTCACGCCAGCTTCGGCTCCAGTCAGACGTTCGGCATTCAGAAAGGGATTGTTCAGAGTCAGGACGTTGGCCTGACGGAATGTCCGGTAGAGTTCGTTGAGCGTGGGGGCGCGAAAAGCGCGGTACATAGAGGCGGTAACCGACACATGTTGGGTCAGCGATCGGAGCACCGATAAGCGTGGGCTAAACGCAAGATCGCTGCGAGAAGGATATAAAACGCTGGGGGATGCGCAAGCGCCATCGATCGGAGTACATATAGAGCTGGCGTTAAAGTTATTCCAATTGTCTACACGAGCGCCGAGAATTACGGTCCAGTTCTTGACGCGAATCAAATCTTCTCCGAAGAGTCCGACAATACGCTGCCTACCACCGGCAGCGTTATTGCGCGTGTGGACGGCGGAAGAGAAAAACTGTTCATCGCTGGCGCCCATGACCTCCATTGCATCCGCGCCACCGACGAGTGTCTGATATTTGCCCAGTAGATGAGTCCATTGGCTGGCACCTCCGACTACCTGCTCGGGAACATATTGCAGATCGGTAAGTGATTCGCTGTCACGGTTGGCAGCGACTGACGAAAAGCGCTGATCGTATCCTTGCATCTGTCCGTAAGCGCGGAGCATGAGGGAATCATTGCTCCCGAACCGCTGGTCGAGTCCCAGAGCTCCTCCGCCGGTCGTTGTGTCGTTGGTTTGGATGGTAGTGCCGTTGTGGCGGAACTCCGTATAGAAGTTGCCTCGTGCGAAGGCGCGGCCGGTAGCACCGGTCTGGTGGCCAACGGTGAATTCCAGGGACGCGTCTCTTGAGTTTGCGGGGGTGTCTACAGTCCCGCGTTGCCATGTGGGAACGAGGACGTAGCCGTCAGTGCGGAACATCTCGGAGTCGATCGAAAAATCCCATTTGCCGGCGCGAGACCCGGTCCAGAACGAGAGGTCGGGAGTGTGTTCATTGCCGTAAGAAGTTTCCAGCGAGAATGCTGGATACTGCGGCTGTCGCGTAATGAACTGGACAACTCCGCCGAGTGCGTCACTGCCGTAGAGATTTGAAGCACCACCGCGGAAAACTTCAACACTTTGAATGGATTCGCGCGGCACACGATCCCAGTAAACCCATCCGCCGAAAGCATCAACGATGGGAAGGCCATCTTCGAGCACCAGTGCGCGGCTCGAGGCGGACCCGCCCAGACCACGTAGAGACACTCCCTGATTCGACGCGTTCGCAACTCGGCTATCGGAGCGGCGATAGAGAGAGAACCCGGGCACCTGGCGGAGGACGTCATCGACACGAAGCGCGGGGGTAGATGTCACGTCGGCATGGGACAGCAAGATGGTGCTGCCGGGAGTATCGGCAAGCCGCATCTCGGTTCGCGACGCCGATACGGTCACTTCTTCGCTGGTAGAGGCAAGCCCCAGCACAATGTCGAGCGAGATATTTCCGGTTACTCCAGCAGTCCAATCCTGCTCCTTAGACTCGAATCCTTCGTGATCTACGCGAATGGCGCCTGAGGTAAAAGGCACCGCAGGGAAGGAGAAGTACCCACGGAGATCAGTTGTGACCGTTGCCTGATAGGACCCGGAGCGCAGGGTTACGGCCGCCCCGGAGACGACCGCCCCACCAGGATCCTGAACCATGCCATCGACTGAAACGGTCTGGGCAGAGGCGTGGCCTAGGATCGAAACGAAAAAGCAGAGCTGGATGAGAATATATTTGCAGTCCAACATTGCGAAAAACAAGACTCTCGATACCTTAGCAGACCGGGCCATCGCAGCACGATGACAGTGGTTGGGACCCTGTGTTTTGCAGGGGTTCCAGCGTATGTGATTTGAATCACATGTCAACGTGATGCTTAGGCTAGAGCGACTCTCCCATCCGCAATACTCTCGCTGCAGATGCAGTTCCACTGAAGGTCCAGGCCCGAGTGGAATTGATTGAGTCGAAGTCTGGAGGTGGCGTAATGTTCGCCAAACCCGCGGCCAGTTGGTATCACAGCAATCAGTACAATGCCCAAGCGACGTGCGATCACTGTGGTGGGATCATCCGCCACGAAAAGTGGTGTATTACGCGAAATACGGTCATTCAGTACGCGTATGGAGTCGTGAATGAACCTGGGAAGCTGATGCTGCGGGACCGCCTGATCCTCCACGCCCTGGGAGTATCCTGGGACAACGCTCCGTATGAAGGCGAGTTTCAACAGAAGACGAAGACTCGGGAGAGCCTGGTATAGACTCGTCTACTGGCCGGCACTTTGGGCTGCGGGTTGCGTCGGCACCGAAATCTTCACGGAATCCGGCTGCGTCCAAACCGGTTTTCCTGACGTGAGATCGAGACGATTCATTGTGATCGTCAATTGTTTCTGATTCACCTGAACCAGAAGGTAGTGATAGTTCACCTCTTTGCTCTGGAAGGGGTCATCGGGAGCACGCTCAATCGGATAGGCATGCGCTGCTCCTCCACCCGAGACAAAATAGGTTATGCCGCCATGCTCGTGGCGCTCGTAGTTGTGAACGTGCCCACTGAAGACGATCATGCGATAGGGAGAATGAGCTTGACGCACCTCGAGCATCCTGGCGAGCAATTGTTCTTGAGGGCGAGCGGAGTGCCCACCGCCGAACATCTTATGGTCGGAGGAACTGCTGTAGGGTGGATGGTGAAACATCAGGAAGACGAAATCCACATCTGCGGGAACGTGATCGAGTTTCGAGGTCAGCCAATCACCCTGGGGTCCCGAGGTTTCGTCAAGAGAACTATCCAGCACCAACAACAGAGTGTTGGCTGCGCGCACCGAGTAGTATCGGCTATTCTTCAGCTCGGGGAAGTGCGAAAAGTAGTTGCCGAGGGCCACAGCGGGATCCCCGTGCAGGTCATGATTCCCCAACGACGGATAAACGGTGATCTTCTTCTCGCGTAAGATCGCCGTTTCGCTGTCCCAAACCTTCCAGTCGTTCGCGTCGTTGCCGTTGTAGACGATGTCTCCGGTGAAGCAGACGAAGGCGGGATCCACATCAGCAATGGCCTCCACGAGCGCCAGCCGCACTGGTGGATTGGCGGCCTCGGTGTCTTTCGGATCGTGGAATCGCGTGTCGCCGTAAGCAATGAAACGGAAGGGGGTCTTAATGTCCAGCTTGAGGTCGACAGCAGTGGACTGCGCACTCGACTTCTTGGTGCAGCCGGGCATCGCAAACAGGATCGCCGTGGCACAAAAGATCGCCACCGCGCGCGGAAGAGCTAGAAATCGAAAAGTCATGGAGACTCTATTTTCCCACGACCAGCACTTCGAATTGTCCGTTCTCAGCCGTAGAGAGAAAGAGGCGGTGCGTTTTCGAGTCGAGCGCCATCGTCTTCGCCCGAGGCAGCGTTTTCACGGTCTCGACCGCCGAGTAGCTGTCGGGGCTGTCCTGGTGAACCACGCTGATGGTGCCCTCCCCGTTGGAGTTGAAGATCAGCTTGGTCTCAGGGTCGAAAGCGGTAGCGTCGACGTGATCGCCGATGGGAAGCGTCGTGATCACCTTGCCGGAGTCTGCATCGACAACGGCCATTACCTTACTGCGGCATCCGAGGAAGAGACGACGATTGGACTGATCCATGGCCATGCTGCTGGGCGAGGAGCATGGCGCGGTGGGCCAACGCTGCTCCACCTTTAGTTCGCGGGAGTTGATCTTCAGAAGCTGACTCTCGTCTTCCAGATTGTTAAAGACGTAGCCTCGGTCGTCTGAGGCGGCAAATTCTGGGCCACCTCCCAGATCGACGGTACCTGCGACTTTGCCACTCTCGGCATCAATTGCAGTGGCACTGTTGGCGCCGCCGTTAAATGCGAAGACGCGGTGCGTGGCGGGATCGTAGATAATCGCGTCCGGTTTTTGGCCGGTGGGAACTTCTGCGATCGGCTTCAGGGTTTTGAGGTCAAAGATCGTTACGGTCGAAGACTGCCCGTTGCTGATGAATCCGCGGCCGAATTCGGGAGCGATCGCGATCCCATGAACTCCAGGAGTCTTCGGGATAGTGCCGACGACACTCAGCGAGTCGATATCGACGACTTCCACCTGCGTTCCGTGCGAAACATATAATCGGCGGGCTGCCGGATCGACGGTCAAGTAGTCCCAACTGCCGTTCCCAGAGATGGGAATCTTCTTGATAATCGAATAGCCACCGTCCGCAGCGAACAGCGAGCAGCACAACATCAATACCGTAGCAAAATACAAAACGCGATTTCGCATGAAAGTTCCTCTCGCCAGAGCATAGAGCACGCGCCTGAATTTTGCCTGAAGCGCATGCTCCGCATCAGAACTTCACGCGGACCATGAATTGAAGCTGCCGCGGCAACCCAGTTCCGGTGTTCGGTGAAGCAGCGTTGTCATTGTTGTTATTGAAGTTCACAGTTGTATCGATCACGCCAAAGCCAGACTGAGGTGTCACGTAACCCGTTGTTGCGGCGGTCGGATCAAAGACCACGTTCAGGGCGTTTGGATCCCCGAATTGTACGTGGTTGAAGATGTTAAATGCCTGTACTGCGAACTCCACCGATGTGTTTTCGGTGATCTTGGTTTCTTTCGTCAGTGCAAAATCGATCTGCCAGTAAGGCAGGGCACGGATAAGCCCGTTTGGCTCATTGCCAAATCTCGTAAAGTTCCCATTCACGTCTCGCGGCGGAGCCTGAAAGGCCGCAGCGTTAATGTAAGGGGCCCCAGGGCTGTTTGGGGTTGCGGGATGCTGGTGAGGGAGGGTCAACGGCACTCCTAGAATTACGTCAGGCCGCTGATTAGTCTGGTCGTTGCCATCGGGTAAAAGGTAACTGTAGGGAAGGCCTGCGAATGGCGAATTTGTGTACGGGGTGACAGTGTTGTCGATGCTGTTGGTGAGGTCCATCGAAACCGTCAATGGATGTCCCGTGTGCCAGAGTCCAACACCGCTCAACTGCCACCCTCCGAAAACCTTGCCGATGATCCCCGGGGAACTGAGGAACGGCTTTCCCGGACCGAAAGGTAACTCGTAAACCGAATCGACAGCCACGTTGTTGCGGATATCAAAGATGCTCGGGCCTTTGTCACATTCCAAGCAGTTCACGTTCTCCGGTCCGGATGATTCGCCGCCACCGACGGAGCCATCGTTGATGGAATGGGACCAAGTGTAACGACCCTGCAAAGACAGTCCTTGGCTGAAGCGGCGTTCTAGCGACAAACCGAGACCGTTATAAGTACTGGAGCCGATGTCGGATTTGAAATCGACAGAGCCGAAGGGATTTCCGGCAGGATAGTACGGATCTAGTGTGCGGACACAATCGCCGTCAATGGGGTTATAAGTGACGGGTTCGGTGCACAGATTCACTCCACCGCGCGAGAACAGCCTTACGCCGCGGCTGCCTAGATACTGCGCCTGGGCCGTGAAATTGGCAGGCAGTTGATGCTCGATGTTGAGCGTCCAAGTCTCTACGTAGAGATCATGTCTTCCTTCCCGTTGCAGGGCCCGCGGATGGCTACCCTGCTTGTTGACGGCGCTGAGTCCTTGGAAAGTAGGGTCTTGTTGCTGAAATTGCGGCTGCAAGTTCGGGCCCGCCCCGAAGTTATTGACCGACACGCGGAACGTGTCACTCTCCAGACCGGCGTTCAAGTCGTCATTCTGGGCAGCGCCATGGTAGATGCCAAAGCCCGACCGGAAGACGGTCTTTCCGTGAAGGGCTGCCGGTGCCCATGCTAGCGCCAATCGCGGGTCGAAGTTCACGTAGCTTGCGTTATATAAGGCCGGATTCGCTGGACAAGGTGCAGTGTTGGTGGGACCAGGGCTGGGCGCGACGTTGAAAGATCCAGTTCCCAGGCAAACGCCGTGAAACTGATACAAGTCGAATACGGTTGTACGATTGGTAGCCTCGTGCGCCACGCCATAGTAATCCCATCGCAAGCCTGCAGTGAGGGTTAGGGTGGGAGTTGCTTTCCACTCGTCCTGGAAATAAGGCATAAAGAAATTACGCCGCAACCGGTGGCAGCACCATGGCGCGTCGTAGCTGATGCTGGAAAGCGTCGCTTGGGACAAGGAATAGTCGTCCCCGAAGTTCAGGTTATTGTTGGAAGTCTGGCCCTGGTTGAGTCGGACGCGCCGATATTCCATGCCGAGCTTGAACGTGTGGCGACCGCGCGACCAGATCAGGTTGTCGACTAGACCGTAGGTCGTTCCGACCTCGACATCGGCACTGTCATTGTTAAGTCCAACGAAGTTGGCCGTGCTCACCGCGTACGGCAAAGCACTGGATTGCGGATTGTGGAAGGGTGCCCGATTCACGTAAAACTTGATTTCATTGAACAGAGACGGTTTGAAAGTATGCTCAAGGGCTAGCAAGTAGTTTGCCGGATGATTAATGGTCTGAAGCTTGTCCGATGCAAGCGTTCCGGCACCATTTGGAGCATCGACTAGGCTGATATCCCGTTGTGCTCGACCGTAGAGAAGGGTGTTCTCGCCGATCTTATGATCGATTCGAACAAGCCAGGTATCTTCATGCACGGTTGTGGGGGTGGGGTATGTAATCAGGTCTTGATTCCCTCCCTGGTACTGGAAGGCGCTGTCCGGAAATACAAATCTCGGCGTGCAGCCGTCAATCGATGACACAGATGCGCGCCAGGGAAATGCTTGCATGATCTGACACATTTGCGAGCCGTGACCGAGGTTTGTTGCCTGGTCCAGGACGTACTTTTGATAGGGTATGGTGATGTTTTGCGGTTCGCCGGAAGGAAAGGCGGCAGTACCGGTACCTGCGGGCACGATGGCTTGTTGAGTGGTTGACTGCAGCTGTCGCAATCCTTCGTAGCTGATGAAGAAAAACGTATTGTCTTTCTTGATCGGTCCACCGAACGTGAGCCCGTACTGTCCCATACGAAAAGGTGGGACCGCGGGATTTCCCGCCAAGTTGTAATCGTTGTAGTTGCGCGCGTCGAAAACGGAATTTCGAAAGTAGCCAAAGACTGTGCCGTGATAGTCGTTGGTACCGTGCTTGGTTTCTACGTCGATCTGGCCGCCAGCCTGAGTTCCATACTCGGCATCGTACAAAGCGCTGTTGACGCGGTATTCTTCGATAGCATCCTGAGAAATCTGAAGGCGAGTCTGGGATTTTTGCGCCTGCTCCTGGATACCGCCAGCATCTACTCCGTCAATCGAAAAGTTGTTGTCGTCGCGGGCCCGGCCGGCGAAGCGGATGGTTCGCTGATCGCCTCCGCCGTCATCCTGCGCGAATGGAGCGAGGAGCGTGAAGCTGGCCCAGTCGCGTCCATTGTTAGGAAGGTTCGCGATCTGGTTTGTGTCGATCACCGTTGCCGCCTCGGCTGACGTCCGGTCAACGGGCTCATTCGTCGCCATCACTTCAACGTTCTCGGTCGGCGCTCCCACTGCAAGTTGCACATCGAGGGTATGCGTCTGCCCGATCAGCAGTACGACATCCTCGATAACCTTCGTCCTAAAGCCTGCGCCCGAAGTAGTTACCCTATACTTTCCGACTGCGAGTCCCGGGAAACGGTAGTACCCCTTCGTGTTCGTTGGCTGCTCGTGGCTCAGTCCGGTATCGACAGCGAGCACCTTCACCGCCGCACCCACGATTACGCCGCCAGAAGAGTCAGTCACCGTGCCTTCGAGTTCGGATCGATCGACTTGGGCAAGGGCGGAGTGCGAGATCGTAACTACAAGTGCAACAGCCAGCGAAAGCGAGAGTAAGAATCGTAGGAAACGAGAGGCGATCCGTCGAGAATGCATATCTGCTCCTTGGCGCGATGGAAAAGCCGGCTCGGAGCAGGTTGTCGAAATCTGAGGTTCTGCTAGAGACTGGCATCTCCCGTCACCGTTTTAGACTGAGGGCTTCAGGATGACCTCGAATCGTAGAGGCGGACTATGACGGAGGAATGAACGTCACGTTAAAATTTCTTCAGGTTGCCTTCATGCAGTCGCTCTAGACTGAACCTGCTGGCGTACGCGGGATCCTGGCTGATGAAACTACTGATCGTTGAAGACGAGGCGCGGATGGCGGACCTGCTTCGCAAAGGACTCACCGAGGAAGGCCACATTGTGACATGCGCGTCCGACGGCGCAGAAGGCTTGGCGCTGGCGAAAGGGTATGAGTTCGACATCATCATTCTTGATGTCATGATGCC
>Ga0070735_10002882_pt1 | contig 15291 bp, 14 predicted proteins | sample Coa_R1_FD_66443 | JGI IMG/M metagenome (GOLD analysis project Ga0070735, IMG submission 66443) | Surface soil microbial communities from Centralia Pennsylvania, which are recovering from an underground coalmine fire - Coalmine... | ecosystem: Environmental > Terrestrial > Soil > Unclassified ... | reverse complement strand
GCCCGTGAACTCCTACTGCAAAGCCTGATCGCGACACATCACACCTTGTACTGGCGACTACTCTTCGATCCCGACTCAAAAGGCTACTTTCTTAGTATTCACTCCACGGGGCCATAACTTCTATCAATCCAACGGAGTGAAGGAGGTTTCTTGGTGAGCGCGGCAGGATTTGCACCGGAGACCCGTGCCTCAACAGGCTCGCCAAACTAGTGGCAAGCTATAGCTTGCACGTCCAGCTCTCTCCATACACGACATAACAAAACCACGGAGATGCCAACAAGACTTTGGACGGGATGCCCGCTGCATGCCCGGAATCTGGGCTCTCGAACAACGTTTTTCGGCGGTTTCTTTGCAAGGTGAGGGAATCGTTTTGCAGAACCATCCAGCATCGGCATTTTCGAGGGCTTGAGTCCACCTTGCGTTTAATACTGAATCGTAGGATTCCGTTGAGTTTGACTGTCAGTTTTATCAGTGTTGCATTTCAAGCAGGGTCGGCTACCTTAACGCATCGCAGGCCTGAACTCGCCGCGGTTGGGCGCGAGGCAGGTGTGGCGGCAAACGCTCATACAGACACCTCACTTCGAGAAACAGCAGGTGGGTCCATGGAGAATTTGAAGAGCGCGACAATTAGTGCCAGTTTTGAGAACCTCCTCAAACACGACGGGCCAGCTGGGTTGGTGACCTTCCTTGTCGCACTTCCTCTCTGTCTGGGCATTGCCCTGGGGTCGGGAGCGTCCCTCTTTTCCGGCGTGATCGCCGGAATTATTGGTGGCCTGATAGTTAGCGTCCTCTCCGGTTCCCAGGTGAGCGTCAGCGGACCGGCTGCCGGACTGGCCGTTATCGTCTTCCTGGCCATTCAGGAGATTGGATCCTACAAGGGGTTCCTAGTAGCTGTCGTCTTGTCCGGCCTGCTGCAACTTATCTTGGGCCTGCTCAGATTCGGGGCGATCGTCGATTACGTACCGAACTCAGTCATCAAGGGCATGCTTGCAGGAATTGGTTTGATGATTGTGCTCAAACAGATTCCTCACGCCCTCGGCCGAGACGAGGACTACATGGGCGATTTCAGGTTTCTCGAGATAGGGGGGAATAACACAATCAGCCACATCGCGGCAGCAGTGGCAAGCGCAGCATTAGGCGCCGTTCTCATTGCAGTCGCAAGTTTGGCGTTGCTGATGTTGTGGGATCATCTCGGCAAGAAGGCACGGTTTTTTCAGTTTCTGCCGGGGCCTTTAGCGGTCGTTGCGTTTGGAATTGCCTCGAATCAGCTGTTCGGGAAGTTCATGCCCTCGCTTCAACTCGTATCGGCGCAGCACATGGTGGATCTTCCCGTTCCGGCAACTGCAGCGGAGTTCTTCCGGCAATTCTCGATGCCAGATTTTTCGGTGATTGGTAATAAAACTGTATGGATCACGGGTGTGACAATCGCCGTCGTTGGCAGTTTGGAAACTCTCCTATCTCTGGAAGCCGCGGACCGATTGGATCCGTACAAGCGCATATCATCGAGTAGCAAGGAGCTGCGTGCGCAAGGGATCGGAAACATAATCGCAGGGCTCATCGGTGGTTTGCCGATTACCTCTGTAGTGGTACGAACCGCAGCTAGTGTCAACGCGGGCGCCCGAACTTGGATGAGCGCTTTTGTTCATGGGTTACTGCTGCTCGCGTGTGTCATCTTCATTCCGGGTGTGCTTAGACTGACGCCCTTGGCGAGTCTCGCAATTATTCTCATCGTCGTAGGATACAAACTAACGAAGCCCTCGCTCTACCGTGCGGTCTTTTCTCAAGGCTGGGATCAGTTCATTCCTTTCATCGCGACGGTCATTGGTGTGGTTTTCTTGGATCTTCTAAAAGGGGTGTTATTGGGGATGGCGCTTGGTTTCTTCTTCGTGATCCGCAAGGATCAACACGAAGCCATTACTGTTGTGAACAATGGATTAAATTATCTTTTCCAGTTCACAAAAGACGCCACCTTTGTCAACAAAAACGAATTCCGCAGAAAACTTCGAGAGCTGCCCAACGGCTCGCACCTGCTAGTGGACGGGAAGCGAGCGTTGTTCATCGATCACGACATCCAGGAAATCCTCGAAGACTTCCGAAAACTGGCGCCTTACAAGAACATCGAAATCGAATTGAAACAATGGGAGAGTTATCAGACATAAGGAGGACAACGATATGGAACCCTACGAGCGCCTGCTGCTAGCGAACCGGGCGTGGGTAAAGGAAAGGGTCAAGATTCAATCCGATTATTTCGCGAGACGTGCCGACACCCAGACTCCCGAGTTCTTATGGATCGGTTGTTCCGACTCCCGCGTTCCATCGGAGGAGATCACTGGGGCCGAACCGGGTGAACTGTTCGTGCAACGCAACGTTGCTAACCTGGTGCTAGAGACAGATTTCAATCTGTTTGCAGTTTTGCAATATTCCGTGGAAGTATTAAAGGTAAAGCACATCATTGTTTGCGGTCACTACAATTGCGGTGGCGTCAAACATGCGATGGCGCAGCACAGCTTCGGCCCTATCAGTAAGTGGCTAGGCCCTCTGAAGGAGCTCTATATACTCCACAAGGACCAGATCGAATCGATCAGCGACCCACAAGGGCGGTGGGATCGGCTCGTCGAGATAAATGTGACGGAACAAGTAAAGAACCTTGCCGGGACTGACATTATTCAGAGGGCCTGGTTGGATGAACAACACCCGATCTTGCACGGCTGGATATATAACCTGCGAAGCGGCTATCTCAATGAACTGACCCATATGCAGGCGGGCGACAATCTCAACGAGGCATTTCACCTCCAGGCACAACGACAAATTGGAGACTGAACGTCGGGTGGCGAGTTCTCTTAGCTGGGCCTGCAGATAGTCAAACCACTGCTGACAAACCGACCGCCTTCAAGAACCACGTCTACGGCAGCAAGCAGGTGGCTTGCTGCCTTCGTTTTCGCAACGTATCCCCGCGCCCCTACGTTGAACGCCTCTTGAACCACGTCCGGAGTAGACTCCTGGCTCACGAACACTATTTTGGAATCACGAGAGAGTTTGAGAATTTCTCGCGCGGCCTGCAACCCATTCATACTTGGAAGCGCGATGTCTAGCAGGATCAAGTCCGGTTGAAGTTCTTCGGCCTGATGAACGGCCGCTAATCCGTCTAAAGCCTCGCCTACGATCTCGAGTGCCTGTCTCTTTTTGAGCGTCGAACAGACGAATCGGCGAAACGGTTCATAATCATCGACGACGAGAACCCGAATTGATGACAATACAGGCATAGAAGCTCCGACGAGCCGGGCACAAGGCGCTCCGATTGTTTTCATTCCGGTCAAGCCTGCTGCACGGTTCAAATCCAACTAGCTGCTCTCTAACAGGTGGCACGTCGCGTGCCAACGTGCAGCGACCAGCCGCAATTCCGCAATCTCATTGTTTTCGGCACTTTAAGTAAGAGGAGAGCGCCCCCGGCAAGTAGCGACTCGCGGAGTTCCGGTGGCCCGGTTCCACCAGTATGGTGGTTCCCGGCCAGCGACGATCAACAACAGGAACCCCGGCCCGTCGCCAACCTTACATCCGTACTTTCAACGAGGGATTTGTTCTCTCGGCGCTAGTTGGGCGTTTCTCGTTCCAGCCGTTGCTGCCACCTGATTTATCGACCATTTCAAGAGTTAGCTCTTTTTCGGGCTTGGCCTGCAAGAACGGCCAGTTCTCACGCCTGGAGCGTCCCCATAGTATTGACCGTTCGCCTCGAAGGAACCCATGACACCCAAGGTCACCGAAAATGAAGAGTTTGCTCAGTGGTTTCGAGATTGGATAGCAACCATTCAGCAAAACCGTACCCAGCTTGAGCGCACACTACTCAAGAGAGCAACGACCGCAGCTGGGCAAGAATATTCTGACGGCAGCCCCTTGCTTGACCCGAAACTGAGGGTCGCACAGGGCAGGCACGTCGCATGGAGTATTCAGTTCGATGACCAGTTCCCTTACGAAGAGCACGAGGAGCACCGCGAGCGAAGCCAGTCGGACGTCCTCTGTGAAACGATAAAAAGGGCAACCCATGCACGAATCAGTCAGGTGAAACTCTACGATGGCCCCCAAACAAACGTAGGTTTCTTGCACAAACAGGTTGCGTCCGCCCATGAGGTGGTGGCACGCAGCAGCGCGGGCACCAGCAGAGGTGACGAATGAAAAGCTCGTACGGCCTTAGTTGGAACGTGCGATCCTCCGGATGCGCGCCGCCGCAAACAGTAATCTGACTCACTTTGGGTTCACTGTCGTCACTTCCGAAGCGGATCAACTTTCAGAGTAAAGCTCTGGGAGTCTTGCCAGTTCTCCATGAGAGGCACAAATCGTCAAATCTATAGCCGGAGAAGAAACTCGTCGAAGGTCCACACATGAGACATCCTTTTCTTGAGGCGTCGGTCAGGATGCTCCTGGTCCTTGTCGTTTGCACGCTATCCAACGCACAGACAGTGAAACCAGGCGATAGCGTTTGGATCTCGACGAAGGCCGATCTTGATCGATCGCCGGCAACCGACGGCTTCCGGGCACAAGACTACATGAGCAATTCGGGGAAAACATTGCCTGATGATCCATTACCGGGATACATTAGCGGGACCGTTCTTGATCAATCTGGAGCAGTGAATGTGGGAGCCGATGTACGCCTTGCTCACGAAGGCCAAGCTTTATACCCGGAGGTAAAGTCTGGCGGCAATGGAGAATTTCTGTTCACCAATGTTGCTGCGGGACCCTTTCAGTTGACCGTTAAGTCACCGGGCTTCTCAACGCGAGAATTCTCTGCAACTCTACACCCCGGTGAAACCTACCTAGTCCCTCCGATCGTCTTGGCGGTGGCCCCAGCCCTCACCGAATTGCGTGTGCGAGACAATCCCCTCACACCAGTCCAGGCGGCGGACATGCAGATTAATGAACAGGAGAAGCAGCGCGTGTTCGGGTTCATTCCAAATTTCTATGTGAGCTATGACCGCGACGCGCTCCCTCTCAACGCAAAGCAAAAGTTCAGGCTTGCATGGAAGACAACGTCCGATCCCTTCACCATTGTAGGAGTTGCCGCGCTCGCCGGAATTGAGCAGGCCACGAATGCTTTCGACGGATATGGGCAAGGTGCGCAAGGCTACTTCAAGCGCCTAGGTGCATCCTACGCTGACGTGATCACGGGAACGTATATTGGAAGCGCCATGTTGCCGTCTCTGCTGAAACAAGATCCCCGTTATTTCTACAGGGGAACTGGCAGTGCCAAATCGCGACTGCTGTACGCGCTCGCGTCTCCAGTGATCTGCAAAGGCGACAACATACGCTGGCAGCCAAATTATTCGAGTATCGGCGGATCTTTTGCTTCGGCTGGCATCTCCTATCTCTACTATCCTCAAAGTGATCGCAACGGCGCCGGCCTAGTGGTTCAAAATTCGCTGATCAGGCTAGGTGAAATGGCTTTCGAGGGCGTGTTGCAAGAGTTTGTCGTTCGGCGATTCACACCACGCATTCGGGATCGCGCGTCAGAACGTCGTTAAGGTCTCGCCGTCCGGGCACTACCTCGTGGGCATGTCCATACTCTTCCAACGCCAACGATGATGAATGTCCTGCTGGAACGTTATTAAACACATATGGCGTCGGTGGGCATGCAGTGTAGTACATGAAATGCACTTCATCGCAGTCGCGCCACTTTCCCACTGTCGACCCGCCGTGGCCCCGCGATCCTGCTTATTCCCAAGATCCATGAATACGGCCTGCCACTCGAGTGGCAATCATCAGCTTCAATAGGGTCAGCACGAGGCGTTCAAGTGTACGTAACCGGTTCATTGCAGGATTACTAGCTCTTGAGGTTGCTTTTCTCATAACCACCAAGACGTTAAGAGGAAAAGAACGAAGTCGTAACTGTTAAGACTGACAGACCACGGGACTTCGATTGAAAAGCTCGCGGAACCCGACGATTGGGAAGTATCAAAACGGCGACTTTAACTTGTGAGGTCTTGGGCCCAAAGGAAGGGATGATGACGATGATGATGCGAAAAAACCAAGAATAATCAAGAATAATAAGGATATAGAGACTTCTACCCCTGGGCAGGGTCGGGCCGAAGTTAGAAATACGACGATTCAACACCTAGGCGTCATCACGTTCATTTCAGGCGCCTTGGCTTTTACCCTATTACATTTTCCACGATGGGCGAAAAAAGGCGCTTCTCCACATTTCGAATACGGCACCACTAACTCATTCGCCCGGAACGACAATGTCCCCGCACTCTTCTCTTCTGGCTTCTTAACGACCGCGGCCTCATTTATCGAGAAGCTGATATTAAGGCTCGGCCAATCCCGACCCGGAGTAGCCGCGCACCATCAAGTGCGCACCCCCTCAGCGGGCAGCAGAAAAAGACCGAGCCTAGTAGAAGTTATCTTCCTGGCGAAGCAAATGTCGTTGCTCCGCATCAACTACGCTCAATTAGGCTGACTCTTGTCACCGAAGTTATCGAAGGGTGTCACCCTGTTCAAAGGCGTCGACGGGCGGGCAACTACACTAATTGGCTGATCGTCCGATATTTAGCCAACCAAACGGGACTGCGGTCGCAGATTCAACATTTTTCATTTCCCGGCGCCGGAAACCCAAACGTTGTCCGGAGCCTCAGGTTCAGAGTTCGACAGTTCGGTCTGGATTTTGATGCGCTGGAACCCTGCCTTTTTTCCAGGCACCTCTTCGAAAACCAAATAGTACTGCTGGGACAACAGTTTCTGCAGGTTATACAAGTAGGGCTGAAAGCTGACCAACTGAGCTGTGCCGAGAGAGAAGCACTCACCCCCGGTTTCATCCGCTCCTGCCCCTGTGCCACCGAGAAGCTCGTCGTACTCGACCCTTCCGCGGCGCCCCTGGTGGACATGCACAGCACGCACATGCTGGCGAGCCTTGCTGAAGAACTGAGCGCAACCGGCCGACGTGTTCAGGCTGTCGAGCGCGCGCATCGGTATGCGCGAGCGGTTGCGCAGCGAAGGGGTAGATGCGTGACTCGGAGAAATTGATCGGTTCACTTCCGTGGCCGACACCTTGGAGTCGTTTCTTCGGAAGGACGCACGCACGAGGGAGCCATCCTCTGCTTCAAGCGAGGGACTGCCCACCTAATCGTTGTCATTCACTTTCGCGGATTAGACCGCAAACGTAGGTTTGATTCCTATGCAGCATCTCGTTCTGGGAAGCAGAGCGAGGGTTGAAGCTCTCGCTCCAGCGCTGCGGGCTTCACATTGATATGGAATGAGGCTTGGTCTCGCTCGAGGTTCGGGGCAATTACACTGGTCAGTCTCTCTACGGTGGTGCTCAAGTCTTTGGCGTGCATCTGCTGCAATTCAAGCGTAATTGTGATGTCAAACAGCCCACATTCTCGTTCTTGTTGTGCTCTGTGCACGAGCAAGCTACCCCCGAGCATCCGATCCAGGCTCACGAGCGAGCGGCTTTTGCACACGGGGCACTCATCACTTCGACTGCTGCTAATGACTTCGCAATCCAAACAGAACACCGCACTCAAGAGCGGGAGAGCTCCAGCGTCCGGAAGGTTTCTTGTTACGGCGAACATAAAGACCAACCCCTGTCGCTAAGATGTGGACAGCAATATCTGATACCCATACAGTGTTATTTGCAATGTGCAAGCTGTCAAAACAATCAGCACTTGAGCCATTCTTGCCTTTTCACCCCCAACCACTAACTCCGCTGTCGAAATCCAGTGGCAATCGCCACTCACAGAAGCTTCCCTTCCTAGGACCGTCCTCAGGGCGGAACGGACGGTATTGATTGGTATCATACGGTGTCGTTAGACTGCGGGTCGATGGGAAGGATCCGGCCAGAGGCCCGCAAGTATTCAAACAGATGGAGTGTGGGGATGGAAGGCGTCAAGTCGTTTAGTGTCACGACGCTATCGCCTGAATCTTTCGGGGCGATAGACCCTGATAGACCAGCCAGGGCGGCGAGGAAAGCTGCTCGTGGCATAGGTGCAACATAAAGCTTCACATTTGTGGCGAGCAACTTGCCGATGCCCTCAAGCAGGGTTCCCGGCAACGACCTGTAAAACACTTCGTGCATGATCTTCGCCGCTGCTGCAACTCCGAGGATGAAACGGACCGGTTCGGTTGAATAACGCCGCAAGTAACGGCTCAACAGGTACGTTTCCGGAAAGTCGGTGACAATGACAAAACCGAAAGATACCAACTCCTGGATATGTGTCAGCATGTCGGGAGCAGCAAGGTTCTCGACAAGGCTCGCATGATGAATTGTCATTTCCAGCAATGTCGCCGGTTCGCGTTCAAACGACATCCCTTCCGCAAGCAGTTGACGTCGCGCAGCTTGAAACAAGGTAGGATCAAACAGTTCGGGATGACTGAAGCTGCCTCGCATGACAAGAAGCGCTCGCTTGCGCAACACGCTCGAGGGTTCCACGATCTTTCCCTGAGCATCGAAAACGATGGCATGAGCCATCCCGCGGCGCAGCAGTTCTAGACACCAGCCGCAGGAGTTCTTGTCCACGAAGGCGGGGCCGTCGAAGTCGATGACGTCGATCTCGATGCGCGCGATAGAAAGCTCTTCGAATAACCCTCCGAGAAAAGTCTCCATCGCCGACCTCTGATGAAACGCCGCATAGATCAGGCTGACTCCCAGAATTCCTATGGCCTGCTGCTGCAGTTGCGCAGTCGAATCGCAAAGATTGATGTGCAGGAGTATCTGGTTCGGTTGGGAGCCGGGATCCGTCTGGAAGCAGATGCCGAGCCATCCGTGCTGCTCGTTATTGCCTTGGTAGTTGCGGGCTGCAACCGTGTCGGCAAAGACGAAGAAACGTGTGTCCTTCCCACGAGTTGGATTTAGCCGCTCGAGCAGAAGCTTGTACTCATGATCGAGCATGTCTAGAAGGCGTTCTTTCGAGACATACCGGGTGCCCGCGCCATAGATGTCATCGCTGACCGTCTTGTCATATGCGGAAATCGTCTTCGCAACCGTGCCTGACGCCCCGCCGACGGCGAGGAACCAGCGAGCGACCTCCTGGCCCGCACCGATTTCCGCTAGCGTGCCATAGATAGACGCATCCAGGTTCAGTGACAGGGCCTTGCCGTGGGCTTCGTGTTGTATGGGATTAGCAGTGGCCATGATCGACCTTAAATTCCAGCGTCAGCCCAGCGAAAGACGGGCATCCGCGGGACCGCTTCGAGAAGGTAAAGGAAACGAGTGGTTCCTGTGCAGACCGTAAAGCACCACAGGGGTGTGACAGGTAATACTTCCGGTCGCCTCATGACCCTCACATCATCGCGCCTCATCTCCAACTGGTTTCGGGTTTTTTCACATTCCTCCCGTCAGAAAGCCCAGCGCAGGGAGAACGTCGCATTGTTGGCGTGAAAATAGCGCGGATCGGTCGGTCCGACAAATGATTTTTCTCCATACTGGTAGTAGTTCCAGCCCATCCTTGCCGTCAGGTTATGGCCAATGTCCACGCTCACATTGGCTAGTGGCTGATGGTAGTTGTATTGGAGCGAACCGAAGGGTTGCAGAGTATTAAACTGTGGTGTCTGTCCTCCAACGCTGGTGATGCTGTAGCCCACCTGCGTCGTAACGCGAGCGTGCGGCTTAAGCATTATCGAACCCATACCGTAGTGCGTATTGCTGGTGTAATAACCATCGGTGAGCAACGGGTTCTTGCTGTCGTTGAAACCATTTACCGTGCAATTTCCCGCGTTCGCTACTACTGTGAGTGAAGTGTTGGAGTCATTAAAGCAAATGAGGGCATTCTGCTGGGAATCGTTGTAGTTGTAAGCGAAGTCAAATCCGAAACGCTCGCGGGGCGTAAGGTTTGCCGTGAATCCATAGTTGCGATCGTGTGCATGATAATCGGTTAAAGCGTCGCCGTTCGATGCTCCCCAGAGATTGATGGAAGCTCCCAGCACTGCCCATGGTTTTGGAGTGTAGTTGCCCATGATCCGGTAACGGCTTTCTTTGCGGGGTCCAATTCGCACAAGTGCATCGTCGTTGTTTGTGTGTTCCCAGTCGAAGTTGAAACGCAAATTGGTCATCGGCTTCGCCCAGAATGCGACCAGCGGGGTGTATTCGTGGATGACCACACTGTCCTCATCTCCAGTCGCGAAGTCGAGGATGTGACGAAACACTTTGTCGCCATATCTGAACCCGATGCGGCCTCCAAAGTGCTTCGAGGCATCCCATACGAAATCGATCTGGTTCCTCTTCCAACTCTGGTTGAACGACAATTGGTCGGAAGTATTGGTTGCGCTCGGCGTGGTCCCGCTGATCGGAGTGAGCAACGAGCAGGTTGAAGTGTTGATGCAGGTCCAGTCGGTTTCGGTGGAACTAAAGCTCTCCGGAATCCGGTAAGCCCAGAAGCGAAAGGTATCCACGAGGCGGAAATGCTCTGACAGGTGGAAAGTGGCGCTGAAATCGGCCACATTTGAGATGCGGGTCGCATCACCGGGGCCCGTGACTGTTTCCTGGCGGATGCTTGAGCGCTGGATGAGCCCGTTAAAAAGCTCATTCAGCGGAGCATTCATGTCAGCCGAACTGTAGGCGTAGGATGCGGTCAACTCCAATCGTTGGAAGTAATTGCTATGCAGGCTCAGGCGCTCGGTCGGTTGGGATGTCCGTGTGCGATTCGTCCGATTGTAATCAAAGTAAGCGTTGCAGGCAGTGTTGGTCAGGGTTCCTGTGGGGTTAATCAAACTGGTTGCCGGTGGAGTAATGGCGCATGGAGTTTTGTTCGTGGTGTCGATGGGGAGGCCCAGTTCCGCAGTGCCCGGCGTTCCCGGCAAGAGAGCCTGGGCGAACGGAGCTAACTGCCAAGTCGTATCTCCCTTGTAGTAATCGAGGAACTGGTCATAGCTGAGGACCGTGCGCGGCATGATCTTCACGTCTGCCCCAAAGCGATAGGAGTTAAGAGTGGTGTTCCAGTCTTGGAATAGCAACGCATCCGTACCCTCATGGACACTGGAATAGGACGGGCCCGTCATGTTGTTGTGTGAATACCCCAGTCGAAAACTAATCACCGACTCTGGCAAGAGCGTCAGGTCGTAGTCGCTCATCCGCCGGCGTGTGCCGAAGTTATGGGGTGAAAAAGTAACCGGGAGGTTTGGGTTCGATGTCGAAGGATTCAGAGGATTGGCCAAGAGGTTATAGTCGAAATCCTGCTGGTCGCGCCGGAAGCTTGCCCGGAAGTCATACCAGTTATTCTTGTCGATTCGCGTGCGGAGACCGTTGTTTGGGTCGCCTCCCCAGCCGTAACTATTGACGAACAGGTTGTCGAAGAGCACGCCATCATGACTTTGCGATTGCATGGAGAGGCTCTGCTCCAGGAATCGGGGTCCGGTGCGCAGATCCACGAGTGAGTTGTACATCTGTACGCTGCCAGTTATGTCCGATGCGCGATAGCCAATCTCGATCGACTGGTGAATTACATAGCCCTTACTTTCCCAACCTTCGGGTTGAGACTGATTTGGGCCGGCGTTGCTCGCGGCAGTCTGAGCTATAGCCGTGATGTTCCACAGCAAAACGATTAGAGCAATTTGTCGCACCCTCAGCCAGTATGAAAGCATGCCGAACCTCTTCATCTGAAAAACACATTGCTCGCATTCGAGCCATGGATCGCTGCGTGGCACATCGTGCACGCCTGATACTTGGTGGACTGGTTATGAGAAGGTCCCGCGGGTCCCTGCACGGGAAATGTGTGACACTGCAGGCACAGCAGGTTCACCTGGCTCACCCGCAGGTAACGCGGATTGGTAGAGCCGTGAGGTGTGTGACAACTGCTGCAGCCCTCAGTTTTCACCGGTACATGCTCATAGACGAACGGGCCCTGCTTGTCGGCGTGGCATTTGACACAAATCGCATCCCCGCTGGGCATGGCCCGCACCTGGCGGAGGGTGGTGGTGCCGTGCACGTTGTGGCAGTCGCTGCACTGGATCAGGCCTTCGTCTACTCGATGGTGATACGGCTTTGCGAAGTCGGCCTTGGCAGCTGTATGACATCCGTAGCAGAGGTTGGGTTGTGCTCGAACGAGGAGATGCTCAGGTTCTTTAGCGTTATGGGGCGAGTGGCAATCCAAGCATCCAACATCGTTGCTCGCGTGCGCTGAGGCGGAGAAGTGCCGCTGTTCATGTTTTGCGCCATGGCAGCTCAAGCAACGGGCATTGGCGTCTTGCTTGGACATCGACTTGAAGCTAATGATCTTGGTTACATCGCCGCCGCCTTCCACGTGCGCGGATCCGGGACCATGACAGGACTCACAACCATGTTCATCCTGCAGCGTAGTCTTGAAATGCGGTGTATTCTCGAAGTTCTTTTTGTAGAGCTCTTCGTGACAGGTCTTGCAAGTGTCGACTCCGACATATTGCGCTGTCTGCTTCTGGGAGGTAGCGTCGCTTTTTTCCTGCGGGGCGGCGTGGGCGGGCCGAAACATGCCGACCAGCAAGATCGCTATCGATACCAACCCCGAGCGTAGTAAGTACATTTTGCCTGTCTTCACGGTCGCACTCCTCGTCCGCAAAAGCGGTGCAGTATCCCGTTTAGCAACACTGGATACTGCAGCAGCGCAAGCCGGTTTCCGTCTGGATCAAATTCAACCTACTTGAGAGTCTTGACCCATTCAGCAATCGACTTGGCTTGCTCGTCATTCAGCCCGGCAATACCCTTGTTGTGCGGTGCCTTGCTTCCGGACTCGCCTTTGGTTATGTGCTCCGCGATTTGATTCGCGTCCAGGCTTGTTCCGTTCAATGCCGGGGCCTTCATGGCAGGCTTGCCTTCCCCATTAGGGCCATGGCAACCTGCACATTTTTTCTTGTAAAGAGCGGCTCCATCATCCGCGGCCCAGGAAGCCAAACACGCCACCAGTAAAATTGCGGTTACACGAAGCACAGACTCGCAGCTCATATTCGATGTCCTTTCTTTTCCATAAATTTTCATCTTGCTGTGACTCACCATCTGCAGATACCTCGATCACTGTCTCTGGAGCTTCGACATCCGCTCTGAGATTCCAAGCGTTTTCAAGATTTCCGGCGACGCCTCATCCATTGCGAGCGGCTCATGGCAACTGTTGCAATCCTGGGCGATGGTCTTACCATCTCCGGCTGTATGGGAGCCGTCGTGACAACGAAAACATCCTGGAAAGTCTGTGTGCCCCAGATTGTTCGGGTAGGTACCCCAAGTTACCTTCAGGTCCGGAAAAACATTGCGGTTGTAAATTGCGAGAACGGCCTCACCTGCCTGGTGGATGTCCGATGAACGCGCCGCATAAACGTCTGGATAGCTCTGCTGATAGAAGGCAGAGAGCGCCGTTGGTAATTTCGCAGCCGCTTCCGCACTTGTCTCGTAGTTAGCCCTCAGCAATTCAACAGTTTTCTTCTTGATATAGGGCAGGCCTGCAGCAATGTTGCCAAGCGCGAGCGCTTGGTCCACGGCTCGTTCCGGCAAGTCGAAGGTATGCGTCGGTCGGTTATGACAGTCCACGCATTGCATGTCGAATTGAGGAAGTACCGTCGCCGAGTTCGGCGCCGCTTCCGCAGTGACAAAATGCCGGACCTCTCCTTTCTCTGTATTTCGGTATTCGACCCATGGAATGGTCTGCCGATTCGCGTCAGCTGCTGCAAAACGGATGTGAACGCCAGGACCAAAGTGTGCACCGTGAATACCGGAGATTCGGTTCCCGCCCACCAACATCAGGAGAACAGTTTCCGATCGTGTATTCGCTTCGTCGTCGGCGTACTTGCTGAATACGCGCAGTCGCACACCACTGAACTTCTGCGGCCAATGGCACTTCTCGCAGGTCTCTCTAGCTGGTACGAGACGATTGCTCTCCAAAGCGGAAGGAATTGGCCTTGGACTGGTCTTTAGCACGGTTTCAACCAGCTGACGAATTCCGCTGGTCTTGCTGCTGATCCACCCGGATGCACCGGGAGCCACGTGACACTCGACGCATTCCACCCTAGAGTGGGGCGAATTCTGATAGGCAGCTAGTTCAGGGCTCATCGTGTGGCAGGTGCCACCGCAGAATTGGGGTGTCTCCATATGCTTGACGGCTCCATAGGTGATCTGCGTTCCAATCAGGATGTTCAAGAGAGTTGTGGCGCCGAAAAACCAGGCGATGCGCCGCAGTGCCGTCTTGCGATCGAAGTTCTCATCGCCGAACCCACTGCGAATCTGGCGCTTACTCAGGTAGACACCGACTGGAACCAGCAGCAACCCCGTGAAAAAAATTGCCGGAAGAACGAGAAAAACAATAACTCCAATGTAGGGATTGTCCGCATGGCCACGAATATGTTGCGGTAGCACAAAGAGCCATGAAATCAGCGCACTCGCAAGCAGGGCCACTCCCAGCAAACTCAGCCAATGTTGAGTCAGCAGGAACCATACCGGCCGTTTGCTATTAGGACTCATTGGCCACAGGCAAAACCCACATGAAGTGAACGGAGTGTAGATGGCTCGGCGGGAACACAGCACTGGCAAAAATGTCAGTTTCCGCTGCGATCATAGTCCGACTAGCATCACGAAAAGATTGGGGTAAGAAGTGGATCCACAGTTAGGCCAAGGAGCAAGGTAACTGCCCCTGCAGTTTGTTTCGCTCCGTCTAAGGGAAGCGGGATCGTATCTATGGATGGGACCGGCAATCAGGGAATTAAAAGTGAGGCGCAGGACCAGACGGAACGTCAGCCGACGAAAAATGGGTCAACAAGAATCGACCGTCGGGACTGGATAAGGGCAGCCGTAGGCGGGAGCATCGGACTCGCCCTCGACGGACTTCTTGATCTGCCGACGGTGCGGGCCGCCGCGCAAAAGTTAAAGCTTTCAAACATCAGTGAGTTCACTACCTCGTGCAACTTCTGCTCCTGCGGATGCGGCATGATCGCGGCCGTGCGTGAAGGCAAGCTGATTGCGATGGAAGGCGACTACGACCACATCGTGAACCGTGGATCCCTGTGCGTCAAAGGCATATCCATGTTCGCGACGCACGCATCACCGAACCGACTTCAAACGCCGCGTTACCGAGCGCCGGGCAGCGACCACTGGGAGAACATCTCGTGGGACGAGGCGATCACGCGGGTTGCGCAGAAGATCAGGAAGACGCGCGACGCGACCTGGATCGCCACCGAGAAGGTCGACGACAAGGACGTTCCGGTCAATCGGACGGACGCGATCGGCTTCCTGGGCGGCGCGCAGAACACGAACGAGGAGTGCTACCTCTTCCAGAAGGCCGCCCGGCTGCTCGGACTAGCTTACGTCGAGCACCAGGCCCGACTTTGACACAGCCCCACGGTCCCCGGTCTGGGGGC
>Ga0070735_10002881_pt1 | contig 15292 bp, 13 predicted proteins | sample Coa_R1_FD_66443 | JGI IMG/M metagenome (GOLD analysis project Ga0070735, IMG submission 66443) | Surface soil microbial communities from Centralia Pennsylvania, which are recovering from an underground coalmine fire - Coalmine... | ecosystem: Environmental > Terrestrial > Soil > Unclassified ... | reverse complement strand
CGGCGCACATATTCGTTGGGTCCGAAGAAGCCCACCGCCGCGGACGCTAAGACCACCGCAATCCGGTTGCCGGAATCCGTTGATACCCCGGACATAACCGTTAGGACTAGGATGGGGAAGATGATTCCGGTAGCTACCTTGGCACCATAGAGAACCTTGAGAGCGCCTTCTTTGCGGATGCCGGCGCGGATGAGCCGGCGCTGCATCACTGTCACGTCCTTAGGGGACTGGGGAACGAAGTTGCCGAGGCGCTTGATGATCTCATGAAACGCCAGGCTGGGATGTTCGGGCTGTTGATCGCCGGGCCCCACCACGCCCACCACGCGCTCCATCGCTTCTTTCGGCCGGATATACAGCTTCATGCCGACAGCGGACGCCGTCGCGACCATTGCTAGAAAGAGTAGAACAGCGATTAGAAACATGGTTAGACCTCGATATTCACGATTTTTCGCATGACCAGGTACCCGACGATTTGCAGGAAGACGGCGGCGCCCATCATCATGTTGCCGATTTCGTCGGTGAAGAAGAACTTCACGTAGTCGGGATTGGTGTAGAACATCAAAACCGCCACGGCAATCGGGATACAGCTCAGCGACGTCGCCGTCATCCGTCCGTGCGCGCTGACCGCCCGGATACGCCCGCGCAGCTTGAAGCGCTCGCGGATGACGTACGCCAACTTGTCAAGAATTTCGGCCAGGTTACCGCCGGTGCGCTTCTGCAGCAGCACCGCGGACACAAAGAAGTGCACATCGAGCGAGGGGACGCGCTTGGCCAAACCCTGCAACGCCACCTCGATGGGAAGTCCCAGGTTGTGTTCCTCGAAGGTGCGGCGGAATTCGCCGGAAACAGGTTCCGCGAACTCGCGATAGATCATTTCAAGTGACACGGAAAAGGCATGCCCGGCGCGCATGGAGCGTGAGATGAACTCCAAAGTTTCCGGGAATATGGCTTCGAATTTCTTCAACCGGCTCTTGCGCACACGGAAGACGTAGAGGAAAGGAACCGGGGCGATCGCCAGGCCGACCAGCAGGTCCAGCGCCATCGGGATCGGAAGAACCACCCAGCCGAACACGAATCCGGCGGCGAATGCGACGATGCTCAAGTGCACCAGGCGGGCGGGTGTCCAGCGCAAGCCGGCTTGCTCGAGCAACAGCTGCATCTTGGGACCCAGGCGATACTTTTCCACCACCAATTGGGCAAATTTGTTGCCGCCCTGCTGGGTATGAATGATGGACTGTTCGCCGCTTTTACTCTTGGTCTCTCTGGTCTTTTGTGCTCGGGCCTTCCCGATGCCAGTCAGACGCTGCTTGATCTTGTCCGCGTCCGAGCTCTTGAAGTACTTGGAGACCAGGAACCAGGCCGCCATGGCGACCAGCCAGATCACAATTGCGACTGTCACGAATCCCATGACATCAGACCTCCACCACTTCGTCGAACAGATCCGGCCGCAGGCGAATGCCGGCGCTCAACAGCTTTTCGTAGAATTTCGGGCGGATGCCGGTGGCCGCGAAACGGCCTAACACTTTTCCGTCCGGATCCAGGCCCCGCTTGTCGAACACGAACAAGTCCTGCAGCGTGACCACTTCGCCTTCCATGCCGGTGACTTCGGTAACGGAAATCACGCGGCGCGAACCGTCGCTCATGCGGGAAGCTTGGACCAGCACGTTCACGGCGCTGGCGATCTGCTGCCGGATCGAAACCATCTGCATATTCGAGTTGGCGAGCGAAACCATGACCTCCAGGCGGCTGACCGCGTCGCGCGGAGAGTTGGCGTGTACGGTGGTCAGCGAGCCATCGTGACCGGTGTTCATGGCCTGCAACATGTCCAAGGCTTCCTCGCCGCGGACTTCGCCGACGACAATGCGGTCGGGACGCATACGCAAGCTGTTCACCAGCAATTCGCGCTGGCGCACGGCGCCCGAGCCCTCGAGGTTGGCCGGCCGGGTTTCCAGGCGCGCCACGTGCGGCTGTTTCAACTGCAACTCGGCCGCGTCTTCGATGGTGACGATGCGTTCTTTGGCGTTGATGAAGCAGGACAGCGCGTTTAGCAGCGTGGTTTTACCGGAGCCGGTTCCTCCCGCGATGATGATATTCAGGCGCGCCTTGACCGCGGCTTCCAGCAGTTCCATCATGCCGGGCGAAAGCGCCTTGCGGTCCACCAGGTCGGGTGGCATCAGTTTGTCGGTTGAAAAACGGCGGATGGAGAGCAGCGGGCCGTCCACGGCCAGCGGCGGAATAATCGCGTTGACGCGCGATCCGTCGCTCAGGCGGGCGTCCACCATAGGCGTCGATTCGTCGATGCGGCGGCCCACCTGGCTGACGATCTTGTCGATGATCCGCAGCAGGTGCTGGTCGTCGCGGAAGGTGACGTTGGTCAACTCCAGCAAGCCCTTCTTTTCGACATAGACTTGGCGGAAGGTGTTCACCAGGATGTCGGAGATGCCCGGGTCCTGCAACAGCGGTTCCAGCGGACCGAGGCCGAATACTTCGTCCAATACTTCGTCGCTGATCTGCTGTTTTTCGAGCGAGCTGAGCAGGGTCGGCTCCGCGTCGATCAGCTGAATCACCGCTTGCCGCACTTCGGCTCGCACGCGCTGGTTATCGATGGTCGCCAGCGCTTCCAGGTTGATCTTGTCCACCAGCTTGCGGTGCAGAGTGAACTTGAGCTCCTGGTACTCGGGCTTCAAGTTGGCCTTTTGACGGCCGGCATTCTTCAGCAGCCTCTGTTCCCAGGAGATCTGCTGGTTGTTTTTGGTTCCGGATTCTAAGGACGTAAACATAAGGATTCTAAAACTTGAAAGTCTTCAAGACCTCATACCTGCGACAGCGCGGGCTTCAAGTCGCGCACGCCAGAAGGCGGCTGTTTTCCGGTCGCCCCGCACAGGCGTAGCGCGACACTCTCAATGGCCCGGCCCAAATCATTCTCCGCGCCCAGCGGCTGGCCCAGCGTCACCACGCGGTGGAGGGCAAAATAATCGTTTGGAAGGCTGGCGTGTACGCTGCAGCCGAACAGTTTTTCCATGTCTCCGATCCCGATCTCTTCGCGCCGGTCCAAGCGGTTCAGCAGAACGTGGAAGCGTTCCTGCGGAAAGCCCAGATGGTTGAGCATGGTCAGAGCCTTGCGTGCCAGATGCAAACTGGGAAGGTCGGCCGTCGATACCAGAAATGCCCGTTCACACTCCGCCGTCGCCATCAAGCTGGTGGGACTAAAGACCGTGGGGAGATCCAGAACCACCCAGTCGTAGATGTTGCGAGCCTGTTCCACCAGCATCCGTAAGCGCGCGCCGTCCACCGGATCCGCATACGGAACGGCCGGCGCAGGCAGAATATCCACGCCGCCGTAATTGACCGCCAGCGAATTCCACAAAGCCGCATCCAAATGTTCCACGTGCTGCAGCGCATCCACCAGCGAATAGTTGTGACTCAGCTTCAGATAAAACCCGATAGTGCCGCCGGTCAGATCGCAATCGGCGAGAAGAATTTTCTTCCCGGTCAGCCGGTGCAAAGAAAACGCTGTTTGCGTGGCTACCGTGGAAGCTCCCGAGCCTGGTTTGCAGCTGCTGAAGGCCACCGCGTGACCCGCCTCGGTGCGCTGCACACTCTCCGGCACCACCAGCCGGCGCAGCCGCGAGATCGCGTCCCTTTGCGTCGCCAGATCGAAGGGCGCGTACAGAAACTCCACCGCGCCCGCCCGTAAGCATTGCAGGATCATCTGGGAGTCGTTGTTCGAGTGCAGACCCACCACCTGCACCGTTGGGTTCAGCCCGGCGATATAACGCACCAGATCGACCGCGGTCACGGGGTCCGAACCGAGGTCCAGCAGCACCACTTGCGGCTTGAGCTGCCTGGCCCGGATCTCCAGCGTCTGATGGGGCGGGTAACTCTTGAGGTCCGCCAGAATCTGAAAGCCGCGGGTCTGCGGAATCGTCTCCAGGAACTTCCGTGCAAGTTCGCGGTCGGGCGCGATCAACAACGCGGTAATTTCCGGACCGTTTTGTAGTAACTGGCTCACCAGAACAGCTCCCGATTCCCATTCCCGGCGGATTCTACTTCATCTACTCGCGCGTCCACTTCTTGCACTTTGCGTCTTACGATTACTTCTTGCCTCCGGATTTGGCCGGCTGCGCGTCCTTGGGATCGATCCTCTTCAAGAACTCGTTTGGAAAGTATGGCTGCGGTTTCGGATCGTTGGGACCGAGTGCTTCGGTTACTTCCGGAGTCACCAGCATGACCAGCTCGGTGTTGTTCTTGTTCTCGATCTTGCTCTTAAAGAGCGACCCGAGGATTGGAATGCTGCTGATGATGGGCAGCTTGGTCAGCGCGCTGGTTTCCCGGTTATCCATCAGCCCGGCCACCACAAAGGTCTGGCCTTCCGCCAGTTCCACGTTGGTTTCTGCGCGCCGGGTGGAGAGCGCGGGAATCAGGAAGCCCTGCAGGGTGACCGCATTGGCAAAATCTATCGTGGACACTTCCTGTCGCAACGCCAGCTTGATTGTCTTGTTCCCGGTCATCAACGGCGTGAACAACAAGCGGATCCCGAATTCCTTGAACTGGATGGTGACCGCTCCGGCGTTCGCGCCGCCCTGCAAAATAGGTACCGGGAATTCGCCGCCCACCAGGAAGTTGGCTTCCTTTCCATTGGTGGTGACCAGGTTCGGCTCGGCGAGAATCTGCAGCACGTTGTTCTGCTCCAGGTCCTTGATGAAGGCGCCGATGTTCAAGTCCGGTCGAAACGCGAAAATGTTGAGGGCATCCGTGATGGTTAGGGTTGTCGGCGCGCCATTGACTCCCGGCACGATGGATCCCGAGCTGAACTGTCCGGTGCTTACCGAACCGAGGGTGTTCAGGGCTCCGGTGGAGAGAATATTCACGCCGAATTGCTGGGCTTTCGAGCGATCCAGCTCGGCGAACTTGACCCGCAGCAGGATCTGCTTTTCAATTGGGCTGGCGACAAACAGATTGTTCACCACCGTTTTGGCGAAGGTCGCCGAAAGCGCCACGGCTCGGTCCGCAACGTCTTTGTTCGAAACCGTACCGTTTAACGAAATCGAATCGCGCGAGCTGCGGACGTCGATTTTCTCGTCGGGGAAGGTGTCCTGCAGAATGCGGCGGAGCGGTTCCAGGTTGAGTTCCACCGTCACGTTGTAGAACATGCGCTGATCGGCTTTGCTCCAGACCACCATGGTGGCGGAGCCCAGACCCTTGCCGGACATGAGAATTTCCCGGGTAGTGACCGGGCTGGCATCCACAACGTCCGGATTGCTGGTGGAGATCTGGCGGATATCGCCGGGGTAGTCGATCACGATGCTCTTGCCGACAGTGATCCGCAAGTCCTCGGCACTTTGCGTTCGGCCGATTCCCGTGGCCAGCACCAGCAGCGCCGCCGTTATTGCGATCTTGGCAACGGCATTTTCAAACACGCGATTGGAAGTCATAGTCGTTTCCTTCAGTTGCATGAGTGTGGCGCCTTTAGTTGCCTCTCGGGATCACTTCCACGGTCTTGGTATTTCCCCGGATGACCACGATCTGGTCCGGCGGAGGAGGCGCGGGAGGCGCAATCGGTATTGCGACGGGCGAGGCCACCATCACCACCGGTTTGCGGGGGGCTGCGGCACGTTTTGCCGGCTCGGGAGCCGGAGGCTTGCGGGGCGATCCGTACAACTCGGCGACGTAGCGTCCTTCCGGCTTCTCAACACCTTCGTCGCTGGAGTTGCGCAAGATTAGCTGGAGACGGCCTTCGCCGTTGGCCAAGGTGAGCGTCTCGGCGTCACTGGGCGTCACCAGCAAGGTCACTGTGGAAACCGATACCGGCGTGCCGCGTGCATCCGACTGCATGGCTTGACCCGCGGAAAGGACCAGAACGTTCTGCAGCACTGTCGCAGTCATCGTGCTGTCGCCAGCCGGCGGACGGCCGGTGACCAGTACATCCACGCGCAGACCAGGCAGGACAAATCCCGCCGCGCCGGCGACGTCGTTGACGCGAACCGTGACCGCCCGCATGCCCACGGGAATCGTCGGCGCCAACCCTAGTCCGCTTCCCTTGACCGCCAAGCGGCCTTCCAGCAGCGGCTCATCCAGCAGGATGTTGGAGACGACGGGCCGGTCCAGAACTTCTTCCACTTTCGAGAAGGCTCCCTTGGGGAACGACTCCATGGAGACCTTAGTCAATTTCACGTCGGCGGGCTTGATCATCACGCCGACGCCCAAGGGACGCGTGGCAACCACCACGTCCTTCATGTCGCTCGGCTCGTTTTTCTTGGGTCCGCTCCCACGCGAGGTCATCTGGTAGAACACGCTCGACACTACCAGCGCGAATACCAGACTGACGCCCAATACCGTCAGAAACCTGCGATCCATACTTGTTCTCCTCTATCCCTCTAACGCTCGGCCAACTTGCCCGCTAGACTCTTGCCGCCAGCGATAACCAGACTCCCAGCGCGATCGCGGGAGCGTACGGAATCGAATCCTGGCCTGCGTCTTCAATCAGCGCTGCGCTCGATCTCCAACCCAACGCGCGCCGCAAGGCACGCACGCCCAAAACGCCTACGGCGATCACGCCGCCCACACCCGCGGTCCACAACGCGGCGGCAATCAGTTGATGAAAGCCGAGCAACGCCCCGAAGCCCGCCATCAGTTTCACGTCGCCCCCGCCCATGCCGCCCAGCATGTAAAAAATCAGAAAAACCGAAAAACCCGCCACCGTCCCGACTCCCGCGTACAACAATCCGCTCAACCCGCTTTGGCCGATTTGCCAGCCGAATCCGGCGGCCAAGGCGGACAACGGAATCCAATTGGCGATCTGCCGGCGTGCGAGATCATCGATCATCGCCGCCAGTCCCACCAGAACCGCGATCCACACTTGCGCGTTCATCGGATTCCTCGAAAGCTGCCGGAATGCTCCGGCACCTCCCCTGCTTGACTCTTCACGACGACCGGGCTCGCGGGAGGCGGCACGGGTGTCTTCCTACCACGCTTCAATTTCGGACGCTCCAGCATCATCGGCGCAAGAAAACCGGATTGCAGCGCGAACTCCGCCAGATCCCTCCCCGATGGAAGCCGCCAGCTCATCGGATCCATCCACTCCATCGGGATCCGGGAAATGCGCGTCGAGCGAAGACGACGATCGATACCCGTCCCGCGCTCGCCCGCACCCTTCTCCACCATTTGCGCTGTTAGCTCCTACTGGATACTCATTCGGCGGAGTCGGGGCTTTTCATTAGCCTCAGCCTGCTAAAGGGCCTATGGTGCTTAGAACCTTGGTTCCGCAGCGTACTGGCCCATCCGGGGTACCTAGGAGGAGCTTCGAACTAAGAGGATTCGCTTACCGTCGTCCTCGAGTACCCGCCAGTCCGGGGCGAGTTTCAGAATCTGGCTAAGAGCCGAATCGACCGGCAGCAACGCCAGATTGAAGCTGTACTTATCCATCAACAGCCGCCAGTCCCAGGCGCCCGCCGTGAGACGAAGGTAATCGTTGCCGACCTCCGGTCCATAGAAATCGCTGCGGCCGTCCACGAACACCTTCTGCGCCGGGTTGACATAGATCAGATAGTCGGCCCACTGGTCAGTAGTCAGAACGCGGGAGCGCAGAATCAGGTCGCTATGGGCGCGCACGATCTTCACCGGAAAAACAAAGTCCGGAAAATCCTGGGGCCATTTGATGGCCGTGCTTGATGTGAAGGGAGGGCCGATCAGCACCAGCGCGGCCACCGTGGCGGCGGGCCAGACGCTGGTGCGTCGGAATCCCTTGATGGCATCGGCCGCCATGAGATTCAGAATGCCCGGCAGCGAGCTCTTCCTGACGCGCGCGGTCCACGCGTTCCACCAATCGCTCAACTGCGAAGCGATGATCGGTGCGGTCACAGTAATGAAGATCGGGGCGTGACGGACGCTGCCAAGGGCCATGTGAGCCCAGAACACGATCCACAATCCTTCGACAACCTTCCAGCGGCGGAACTGCGCTCCCGCGACGATCAACCCGACCAGCATCAGAGCTTCGAACTGCAGCATGTTTTCTGAGCGAAAAACCGGGGACTGGAATTCCTGAATAACATTCCGGATCCAATCGGAGCGCAGGTATTCCACGACATGTTTGTGCAGATTCCAGCCATAGGGGTTCACCACGGACGCGAGGGCGCACGCCAGCGTGAGCTTGCCGTAACGCACGGCGTCGCGAATTGTCCGGCTGGAACTGAATTCATTCCCAAACAACGCCTCGATCGCGCTTCCCACAGTCGCCAAGCCCAGCACCGCGATGAGCGATAGGAATCCGCCGTGCAGGTTGGTCCAGACCGCGGCGAGCGGCACCAGCCACCAGATCCTGGAGCTGGGCCGGTTGCGGTCCTTCTCGATCGCCCACACCGAAATCGAGAGCAGCAGCAGGGTCATCAAGTGCGGACGCGCCAGGAAATGGATGCTGCACGCGCCCACGCCCAGCAGAGCGACCATTAACGCCACGAACAGGTGCGTGTCGCGGCTGACCATCCGGCGAACCAGCGTCAGGGCGAACAGCCCGATCAGAACGGCCGCCAGAAGCACAATTCCCTTGAGTCCGGCTACCCTATGCAGGCTGCCGTCGAGCACGTCGGTGAGCCACTCCCAGGCATACCAGGGAGCGTTAGGTTTCGAAAACGAGTACAGGTCCACGTGGGGAACGGCGTGATGATCCAAGATGTACTCGCCGGTCCGGATGTGCCAGCCGACATCGGCGTCCGACAGCAAACCCTCCCAGCCGGCAGCGCCGGAGCTCATGAACAGCACTACCAGCACCGCCAGGAAGAATAGGTCGGATAAAGACGGGACCAGTACGCGCGCCCAGCGGCGGGCGAGAATCGTTTCCATTCGCGGCACGGACGGACGAATACCGGCAAGCGTTTGCGGAGGCGTCACAGGACTGCCTCTTTCCAACCTGGTTGACTCATCCAAGCCAGGCTGGCGAGAAACGCCAACAGCGCCAACGGCGTAGCCGCAGCCCAGGGCGATCCTGCAAGGCCCAGCAGCATCGGGACGGGCGTCAGTAATACCGCGGCGGTGAAACGCGGCGCTTGTGACTGCGATTGTGTTCGGCTTTCGAACATGGCCAGCCACAGCGCGGCGAGCAATAGTCCCGCGTCGTACCCGTACACGTGCGGCGCGACGAGCAGCGATCCGGCGCTGGCGGCAGCGACAGCTCGCCACAGTGGCGCGTTCCAGCAGGCCGCCATCGTCAAGACCACGGCTGTCGCGGTCAACAATCCGGTGACGACAATATGATTGATGCCCAGATTTATCGCCAGCCCATAAACGTTGATCATCAGCTCGGGCGACGGACTCAGATGGCGCAAGTCGGTCATTCGCAGGAGTGCGATATACTTCGCCAACCCGCCGGGACCGGCCAAGATCAGCGCCATCAGCAATTCGGCAGCTACCGCCGCGCAGGCTCCTGCGAGCATTCGCCAACGCCTCTGCACCAGGAGCATGATCGGCCACAGAAGAAACAGGTGGAACTTGATCAGACCGGCTCCCAGGACCACACCACTTAGAAAATGTCGCCGGCGGTCTGCCAGTACGTAGACATCCAGCACGATCGCCAGTATCAGCACGCAGTCCTGGCCATGGGCGATCCCCAACGCGCTGGGGAGATACATGGAACCGAAAATCAGGGCGTCGGTTCCCCAGCGCCGGAACGCCCAGGCCCAGGTTCCGGCTAGCACCGCGGCTTGCATACCCAGCCAAGCCCAGAAAGCAGGTCCAAAGGGCAGCCAGGCCAATGGAGCAAGAAACAGCGCATAAAACGGTGGGCGCACAAACGGGACCAGTTCCTTTAGCTGCGGGGCATATTCCTGCTCGCGCTGGAGCTGGACCTCCGGCACGTGCATCCCGGCGAAGACTCCGTCGCGAGCAAGCGAAGCGCCGGTATACAGGTTCAGGAAGTCATGCATGCGGGCACCCGGCGCCAGGATCGATCCGAGCAGAGTCCAGAAGGCGCAGAACGCCAGCACGGCTAGCACCGCATAAAGCGGAATGGAGCGCTTGTTTGCGCTCAAGCTCAGCACCTCCGGCACTACGGCCGGGATGGTTTGCGTCGGGATCACTCCCTTGTTATTCGCCCTGCAGCTGCGTGTACTTTAGCTCAGGTTCCGGGAGATTCTCGGACGCGGGGCCAATTCTGGGGATCGCGGCGGTATCCAAACCCAGGAGTTTGCGGCCTTGAATGGCCAGCTCGAAGCGGTCTTTTACGCCGGTTTTCTCAAAAATGTGCATCAGGTGCACCTTCACCGTTCCAGCTGTGATCGAGAGCGCCTCGGCGATTTCCTTATTCTTGTGGCCTTCGCAAATCTGGTGCACAATCTGCTTTTCCCGGGGCGTGAGGCGCGGAGCCGACCGCCGGTCTCCGCCGTCAGGGGACTGCTCCGGCGAGCCCTCGATCCACACGGCTCCCCCCGCCACCGATCGGAGGCACTCGACCAGTGCCGCGACCGGCAAAGTCTTCTTCAGGATGCCGCGCGCGCCGCAGCGCAAGGCGCGGAAGCAGTCCACATCCGCCAGGTCGTGGACCCACAGGACCGGCTGACAGCTCCCCGCGGCGTTCTTCACATCGGCGATGAACTCGAAGACCGCCTTCAGTCCGGCCGAGTGATCCAGCAACACGATATCGGGCTGGCTGTGCCGCACCGCGGCGAAGGTGTCCGCGAGCCCGGGCGCAGATCCAGCGAAATCAAGGTCTTCGCAGGCCCCCAGCACTTTAGCCAACCCTTCGAGAACGATGGGTTGTGATTCACAAGCGAATACAGAAATGCGGCTCAATAGGTTTTGCCTTTGTTAATAAATCGTCGCGTCGCGGGCAGCTAGATAGGTACTAAGTGTCGATTGAGCGTAAGGCGTTGGATGACAACGCGGCGCACGCTTCCGGGCCACTCACTACCGTTCGTAGTTCGGTGCCTGAATCCCAGCATTGAACCGCGCGAGCTAGCGAGCGGCCATGTTTACTGTCGAGGAATTCGCCTCGAGTTCCTCCGACGATCCAGAGGCCAGAATCAGGCCGATGAAAGCGACTGCGGACGCCGCGAGTCCCCAGGCCGTGAGCCAGCCCTTCTCGATCAAGTACCCACCCAGAGGAGGCGCGATGATCAATGCCATCGAATTGAGCGATTGCGTCAAGCCCAACACGACGCCCTGCTCTTCGCGCGGCGTGGCCTGCGTGATCAGGCTGGTAAGCGTCGGCCGCACCAGGCCGCCGATCGAGGTGACCAGCGTCGCCAGCGCGAGTACGGGGATCGAGTGGCAGAAGGCGAGCAGAGCATAGCCGCAGGTGTAACCCATGAACCCGGTGCGGTTCAACGTCCGCTCTCCAAATCGTTTTACCAGGCGGCCAAGAGCCGGCCCCTGCAAAAAAATCCCCATCAACCCGGCGAAAGCCCACGTGTAGCCGACCTGTTCCGGACCAAACGGCTTGGCGGCCCAGGTGAGGCGGCGTTCGAGAATCAACGGCATGCCCGCAATGAACATCGCAAAGCCGAATGCAAAGGCGAAGAACTGATACAGCCTTGCCGCCAGCGCCGGTTGCCGAAAATACACGGCGTAAGCGCCCCATTGGACCAGGGAAAGCCTTTTCCCGCCTGGACCCGACAGACCCTTTCCGGCTCCTGCCGGCGTGACAGCCGGCAACAGGAGATACGTAGTCAGAATGCTGGTGGCCGACATTGCCGCGGCGGCGAAGATCGGATAACGATAGTCGTACTTGGCCAGCAGTCCGGAAATCGCCGGCCCGATCAGGAACCCCAGCCCGAACGCGATGCCGATGATGCCGAAGGATTTCGCGCGATCCTTAGGCTCAGTGACGTCTGAAATATAAGCCTGAGCGAGCGACAGGTTTCCAGCCGTCAATCCGTCAATGGAGCGCGCCAGGAACAAGATCCATAGCGTCGGCGCAAACGCCGTGACCAAAAAACCAGCGAACGTTCCCGCCTGGCTCACCAGCAGCAAAGGCTTGCGTCCGGTGTGATCCGACAAGCGCCCCAGCAGAGGACCGGAAAACAGCTGGCAAAGCGCGTAAATTCCGATCAGCCATCCGACTTGTTCGGCGTTGGCGCCCAGCTTTTCCGCATAAAACGGCAGCAGCGGGATCATGATCGTCAGACCGAGCACGTCGACGGCGACAATCAGGAAAATGGCGAGCAGCGGAGAGCGAACCAAATTCCATGATGCCACGGCGGGTCCGTGCGTTGCTGTTGTAAAGACTCGTCGCTGCCGTAGAATGGAAATAATGCAGCCAAATGAGGAGTTCTACCGCATCCAGAAGCTTCCGCCGTACGTGTTCGCTGTCATCAATGAGATGAAGGCAAAATCACGCGCGGCAGGGCTCGATGTGGTGGATTTGGGGATGGGAAACCCCGACGGCGCCACACCCCGCGCCATCGTCAGCAAGCTGGTGGAAGCCTCGCGCAACCCGCGCAACCATCGCTATTCGATGTCCAAGGGTATCCCGCATCTGCGCCAGGAGATCGTCAAGCGCTACGAGAAGAATTACGGCGTCACGCTGGATCCCGAAAAGGAAGCGATCGTGACCATTGGGGCGAAAGACGCGCTGGCGCACCTATTGTTCGCGGTGATCGGGCCGGGCGACGCGGTGGTGTCGCCGAACCCTTGTTACCCCATTCATCAATACGGCGTCATCATGGCCGAAGGGCACGCCTGCACGCTGGCGATGCCTACGCCGGCGGATTTTCTCCAGTCGCTCAACGACCTGTACAAGAGATCGTCCAAGGCGCCTAAGATGATCCTAATATCGTTCCCGCACAACCCCACGACGCAATGCGTGGATCTGGATTTCTTCAAGGAAATCATCCGGCTGGCCGCGCATCACGGAACGATGGTGGTTCACGATTTCGCGTACGCCGATCTGGGCTTCGACGGCTACAAACCGCCCAGCATGATGCAAGTCGAGGGAGCCAAGGAGGTCGGCGTCGAGATTTTCTCGATGTCCAAGAGCTACAACATGGCGGGCTGGCGTGTAGGCTTTTGCCTGGGCAACCCAAAAATGATCGGCGCGTTGGCGCGGATCAAGAGCTACCTGGATTACGGCGTGTTCCAGCCCATCCAGATCGCGTCGATTATCGCGCTGCGCGAGTGTGAGGAAGACACCAAGAAGATTTGTGCGATGTATCAAAAGCGCCGCGATGTCCTGATCGACGGGTTGAATCAGGCGGGCTGGCCGGTGGAGCCTCCCAAGGGAACCATGTTCGTATGGGCGCCGCTGCCGGAGAAGCACAAGCACCTGACTTCGCTCGAGTTCTCGAAGATGATGCTGGAGACGGCGCTGGTGGCAGTGTCGCCCGGTATCGGCTTCGGCCCGATGGGCGAAGGTTATGTGCGGTTCGCGCTGATCGAGAATCCGCAGCGGACCCGGCAAGCGACGGCAGCGATTAAGAAGATGCTGAGCGCCTAGGGTAAGATACTAGGACGATCTCTAAGCCTAACCTACAAAATCTGCTGAAATTGCCAGCTATAAGGATGATGTATGAACCAGCCGTTCGAGATTCTTTTAGCCGAAGACAATCCCGCGGATGTGGTGCTGGTGCGCGAAGCGCTCAAGGTACACGGTATAGACTGTGTGCTGCACGTGCTCCGCGACGGCGAGCAAGCTCTGGCTCTCCTCGATAGCCTTGACAAGGATCCGAAAATGCCGCGTGTCGATTTGCTTATTCTTGACATGCACCTCCCTAAACACGACGGCGAGGACATCCTGAAACGGCTTCGATCCACGGAGCATTATGCGCAGACGCCAGTCATCGTAATGACGGCCGACTCGTCCACTCGCCTGGAGGCGCAGGCCACGAAGAACGCTGCTATGTTTTTCTTCCGTAAGCCTTCGACGCTGAAGGAACTGTCAGAGCTCGGTGCGGTGGTACGAAACGTGCTGGACTCCCGGGTTCGAGGGATCTCAAGCTCCGCCACTCGGCAATCGAACTGAGGGAGGTAAACGATGACGGCAGGGAGTTTACGAGCGATTGCGCATCTCAGGAACCGGCTCGACGAAGCGAGCTATGAGATCCTCGACGCCCTTCCTGTAGCGATATATATTACCGATTCGGAAGGTCGCCTGACATACTTCAATGCAGCCGCGGCCAAACTTTCCGGCCGCACGCCCCAACTCGGCGTGGACCAATGGTGCGTCACCTGGAAAATCTTCCTGGCGGACGGCACACCCTGCCTCACGACCAATGCCCCATGGCAGTCGCCCTCAAAGGCGGTGAAGTCGCTGAAGGAATTGAATGCCTGGCGGAACGGCCGGACGGGAGCCGCTTCTGGTTTACACCCTATCCGGCCGTCTTGCGCGATCCGGACGGTACGATCACCGGGGGAATCAACCTGCTGGTGGATATCACGGACCGGAAACTCGCTCAAAGAATAGCCGAGCGCGAGGCCAGCTTGCTGAGTGCGATCGTGGATTCTTCGGACGATGCGATCGTCAGCAAGGACTTGAACGGAACGATCACGAGCTGGAACAAGAGCGCGGAGCGGCTGTTCGGCTACACCGCCGAGGAGATTATCGGTAAGTCCGTTACTCTGCTGATTCCTGCGGACCGGCAGGACGAGGAGCCGCGAATTATTGCCCGCCTGAAGGCCGGCGAGCGCGTCGATCATTTTGAAACGCTCCGTCGCAGGAAAGACGGCACTCTGCTGGATATCTCCCTGACCGTTTCTCCGGTAAGGGACGGGAGCGGCCGAATTGTCGGGGCCTCCAAAATCGCCCGGGACATCACCGAACGCAAGCGGGCGGAAGCCGAACTCCGCCGCACCAATAAAGACCTGGAGCAGTTCGCTTTTTCGGCCAGCCACGATCTTCAAGAGCCTCTGCGCAGCGTCAAAATCTACAGCGAGCTTCTTGCCCGGCGTTACGGTCCCGGACTCGACGGGCAGGCCCTTGAATTTCTCGAGTTTGTACGTAGCGGCGCGACGCGAATGGAATCGCTTGTCAGGGACCTCCTGGCCTACACCCAGGTCTCGAAGCGCGATGAGATTCCTGAATTTGTCGACGCAAATTCAGCTCTGGCGGTTGTCCTGGAAGCCATGGCAGGCACGATCTCGGCCAGCGGCGCTCGCATCACCTCAGATCCCTTGCCGACGGTGCGGATGCATGCTACCCAGCTTCAACAATTGTTCCAGAATCTCATTGGAAATGCGATCAAGTATCGCGGCCCGGAGCGGACGCCCGAGATTCACGTAACCGCGGAACGCAAGGGCGACGGATGGACGTTCACTGTGACGGACAACGGTATCGGCATCGCACCGGAATATAAGGAGAAAGTCTTTG
>Ga0070735_10002880_pt1 | contig 15292 bp, 9 predicted proteins | sample Coa_R1_FD_66443 | JGI IMG/M metagenome (GOLD analysis project Ga0070735, IMG submission 66443) | Surface soil microbial communities from Centralia Pennsylvania, which are recovering from an underground coalmine fire - Coalmine... | ecosystem: Environmental > Terrestrial > Soil > Unclassified ... | reverse complement strand
GAACGGTAGCGCGCACAGGTGTGCGCTCCGGGCTCGCCGGGGCCATGGCGACGGACCCACTCGCATGCCCCGGCACGCAGAGACCTTCTCGCTCTCGGGGGCGGGCCCGGCGTATGCGACACCGGGCGTCGGAGGCATGGCGTCGCTGCCGCTCGAGATCGTGGTGCCTTGAGGATCGGCCTACTCGGGAACGTGTTCGGCGAGTGCCTTGTACTTCGGACAGTGATGGACCGCGGAGGAGATCATCTCGGTCCCCGCCAACGTCGGGAGGCTCGCGCCACATACGAGTGGGTCCTCGAGCACGCCGATGATCGAACCCCAGTATCCGTACTGGTAGACGCTTTCGGGCTGCCCCGGGTCGCCGGCGAGGCTGAAGTGCATGAATAGCGAGGTGCCGAAGTCCTGCTTCCAGAGTGCCAGGTACTGCTTGTACGCCTCGTACATTCGCTCGTCATGCTGGGCGAGGTGCTTGATCGATTGATTGGTGGTGCCGGTCAGCGACTGCCCGCCTTCGTAGGCGGCCATTGGAATCCCATATTGCGCGACAAGCTTCGAGAAGTCTTTGAAGGTCGCATCCATCCCCGCGATGTTCGCGTCGAGAGCGGCGAAGAGGGACGAAAGGGCTCCGGTGCTCGAGTCGTCCGGCGTGTTGAAGTAAGGGGCCTGAGCCACGTACGCGACATATCGCTTGGGATCGCCGTAGTTGGATTGGACGAACTGCAATCCGTCGTCGCTGAAGGCGGGGCCCAGGGCCCATCCTGAGAGCACGGGCGCGACGACGCTCGCGTTCGACCCGAACGCCGCTCGGAACGCGTCGCCGATCTTGACCAGGCGGTCGGCTTCGTACTGGCCGACCTTCATCAGGTCGCTGTTTCCAGTCATCCACGACGGGCCGAAGGTCCCCGTGTACTTGCCTGTGTAACGCGCGCCGTCCGCGTTTGCAGCGGCGAGGAATGTGCCGTACGCGCTGAACCCCTGGTTCCATGTCTCGTTGCTGTTCTCGACGATGAGCTGGAAGGGACTCGCGAGTCCCGCCCGGCTGCGCGCCGACTGGATCCGCACCATATCCAAGTTCGCCGCCATGAACGCCGCGAATTGCGTGACGAAGCTGTCGGTCGCCGCCTCCGGGATGGTGATCCAGCAATCTTTGCCCGTCTCGTTCACGAGCTCGGCGATGTGCTCGTACGGCTCACCGTTCGGGGAATGGCCGAAGTGGGCGGCGTTCGGACGACTCGCGAAATCGGTGAGCTTGCTGTTGTTCGTGTTCTCCCAATCCATGAAGCGGAGCGCGCGAAACGGCGTCAGGAGCCCGATGAACTTCGGCAGGAACGTGGTAGGCGTGTCGTAGTCGAAGCCCGGATAGAGGACGCGGATTTGTTGGACGCTCTGACCAGCGCCGTTCGTGATGGCGAGCGTGAGGACGTTGCCGAAGGAGCCCGGCGTTCCGGTGATCACGACGGTGTTGCGCTGCTCTCCGCCCGCAGACTGCCACGCCCCGCCAAGCTTTCCGATGCCCGAGACCGCAAGCGTTCCGGTCCCGACGTACGAGATCTTGTACGTACCGGACGGCAGGACGAACCCGATGTCCGTCGAGCTCTTTCCGGACGCGCCAGCGACGGGATACCCGTTGGCGTCCAGTTGTGCCGCCGGCGTGTCGAACGGTGCGAGCTGATAGGCGACGTCGACGCGCGGCAGATCGGCGGCGACATTCGTCCCGAGCCACGACGATACCGTCTGCGTGACCGCGGCAAGAGCGTCCGACGAGCTCGCCCCGTCCATCCCGCCGGCGGTCGCTGCGTCCACCGTTCCTCCGTCGCTCCCGGCGTCTCCGGCGCTGCTCGTCGCCGCGTCGCCGCTGCTGCCGGCCGGAGCCCCCTCCGCTCCACCCGCGTCGGACGCTGCGCCGCGGCTCGATGCGCCTCCGGTACCGCAGCCCGCCGCGACGCTCGATGCAACGGCGCACGCGAGCGAGAGTGACAGCCTGCGGGCGAGCGCGCTCATCGCCCGTATTGTAGCGCCCCTGGGGTCGGCGGCGTCGAGGCAGCCGCGTCTCGCGTGGCGATCGCCGGTCTCGAACCCGAGATGATAGAATCCCGCGCTGACCCAGCGGCGACCCCAGGGAGGAGCGTTCCATGCGGCCCATTGTCAAAGGCGCTCTTGGTTTGTTGCTGGTGGCCTGCGGCGCGACGTCGAGCGGTTCGGATTCGGGCCGGGATGCTTCCGGCGATCGGTCGATCGCCATCGACGGACTGGATGCTTCTTCGCCAGCGGTCGACTCGTCGCCCTTGGATTCGCCGTCGCCGATAGACTCGTCTTTCGTTCCGGTGGCGAGCTGTTCGGGCACCGTCGGAACCTGGCAGAACATCACGCCGCCCGCTCTCGATATGTCCAACTGGTGCAGCGTCGACTTCTCGACCTGCAAGGTCGGAGCGAATCCGAGTGGCAAGGTCGGCACCTATGGGACAACGGACTTCTTGATCGACCCGACGAGCTCTGGGAGCGTCTATCTCGGGACCTCGCAGCTCGGGATCTGGAAGACGACGGACTGCGGCGCGAGCTGGGTACATATCAATACGGGAAATGGCGGCACGGACGTGAATGGCGGCAGCGTCGCGGGATCGCTTCTCGACGGTGGGCGGCAGTGGACGATGCTCATGGACCCCACGAATTCACAGATCCTCTATGCGACGGCTGGTTACGGCGCGGGCGGGATCTTTCGCTCGACGGACGGCGGGGTCGACTGGGACCAGATTCTCCCCAGCAGCGTCATGAAGCAGACGCAGTACCCGGGATTCATCGAGAAGATCACGATGGATCCGACCAATCATCTGCACCTGCTCGCAAGCTTTCACACTATCTGCACCGGTACGGCGCTACCGGGCGCGCCGGTCGCGGACAACAGCAACCACGTGTCGGTCGTGAGTACGACGAACAGCACTCCGACCGGCGGCGGCACGAGCTACCAGGGATGGGGTTGCCTCGCGGAGACCAAGGACGGCGGCACGACATGGTCGTTCACCACGAGCGCGTACCCCTGGGTCAACAGCGACGGCCCGGGGCAGACGATGGTCGATGCCTCCACGTGGTTTTATGGCACGAACGGCACGCAAGGTCTCTGGCGCACGACGACCGCGGGCGTGGCCGTCAATGGCGCACCGGCGTGGACGCAGGTGAACGTCTACACGAATGCGGCGGGGGCCACGCAGCCGCTCGCGAGCGCCATCGGGAGCGTCTACGTCGCGCAGGACGGCTCGTTCTACTCTGGAGGGAACTACGCCATCGTCCACAGTACGGATGGGATCAACTGGACCCAGCTCTCCGGACAGTACGCCCCCGCGCTGGGCAGTCAGAACGGCTCCTCACCGGTCGTGGATACCGGGAGCGTCGTCTACATCACCGGGTCGGGCTCGAACTGGTCCGCTCCGGTGAGCACGATCCAGGGCTACAAGAGCACCGCCCCGACGACCGGCCTCTTCACCAAGATGACCAGCCCCACGGGGGCCTCCGGCGGCCTATGGATCAAGTACGATCCGGTCAATCACATGCTCTACACGAGCAACAACCTGACCGGTTTCTGGCGTCTCAAGACGCAGTGACGGTGAGGTCGCATCTCCCATGGCGGCCTCCCAAGGTCCTCACAGCACCTTCGTCCCGACCGAGAGCCGCTTTGGGTCGATCGACCTTCGACTTCGGTCGCCTCCCGACGGGGCTCCAGGCGACGCGGCTTGACGATTCCGTCACGATGCTTAAGCTCCGGGACGTCTGGACCCGAGCGCTCGGGGGATCCGGGCGGCACCATCCGGGGACAGCCTCGGGTGATGGGGCGCGCGCCGCCGCAGAACGCGGCGAGCGCTGGGGGTGCCGACGACGGAGTGCTTCGACGCCGAGCGAACGAGGACCAGCCAACAGCAAGCGGGGCCACGGCGCCGCCGGGAGAGCTAGCATCCGATGGCCAGAGTTACTGTCGAAGATTGCCTCGAACACGAGGAGAACCGCTTTGCATTGGTGATCCTGGCCGCGCGACGGACGCGCGAACTCATGAAGGGCGCGGGCGCGTGCACGCCGTCAAACAACAAATGCGCGGTCACGGCGCTGCGCGAAATAGCTGCAGGGAGGGTTCATTTCGACCGCCCCAGCCATGGTGCCGTTGTCGAGTACATCGAGGCAGTGAACAAGCGCGAGTTCGGCGAGTGAGTCGCGGGTCCCCTTCGGGCGTCACCGGATGACGATGTCGCGCATCCACTCGACGTCCTCGTGGTTGTCTGCCGCGATGGCCCGCTTCCACTCGTCGTCGGTGTAGCGCTGAAAGTTGTCCGTCACGACCTCGCTGTACGCGGACACGACGCCGACGAAGGGCGTCTTTCCGCGGCCGAGATCGACGTCGACGACCATCGTCCGCGGCCACCCGGTCCCTACATGCAGGACCCTCCCCACCATGTTGCCAGCGGCGTCGGTCGGTTGCGTGTGCACGTCGGCGATCGTCGGCTTGAACGCGAGCGGGTCGTCGCCTCCGTAGAAGAGTCGGACGTACCACCCGCGAATTCGCCGAACCGGCGCGGTGCAACCGCCGCTCTCGGGCGGGTCCTCGGCGACCGCCTGGTTGAAGAAGGCCAGCTCCTCGCTGGACGGTCGCTCACCGTGCATCTCTTCCTGCGCGACGTGTCCAAGCGTGCGTGAGACCACGGCGAGCTGATCGAAGAACGCGGACATCTGCGACCGCAGGTTTGCCGCCTTCCCGAGATCGAGCGCGCCGACGAGCGCTTGCCCCTTCGCAGCGTACTTCGCGAGCTCGTCGTAGAAGGCAGGGTACGGATCGACATAAGCATCGGGAAACGAGCACCCGAACCCGAAGGTGTACGACTGCTTGACGTACAGAATCGTGTCGTGGCGAAGCTCCGCCCACGAGGCGAGCTCCGTGGAGAGGACGCGGCGGCGCCACGCGTCGGCCTGCATCGTCGGGTTCAGCCGCGTCGCGGCAGGGGCAGAGAGCGCCCGGATCGCGCCGAGCCAGAGGGTGTAGAGGCTGGTGTCCCAGAACGCATCCCCACCGCCATCCACGCGCTCCCGCTGTCCCTCGAGGGTCGACCGGTAGCCGTACGCAGTGAGATCGCTCCGCAAGAGGCTCTTGGCGTCGTCGTTCTCGAGGACGGCGAAAGCGACGTCGAGGGGGCTTGGCATCAGGCGCCCGGGAACGCGGTCGTGGACCACGGCCGAGAGCACGTCGGAGTCGACGACGTAGCGCTGGCCCGTAAGCGAGAAGCTCCGCGGCAGCGGCGTGGCTCCGCCCTGGTCGTCGCTGAGGAGGATGTCGCCGGTCATTCGCTGTTTGCCATAGGAGCCATGGAGGATCGTCGCGAGGAGCTTTGCATCCGGGACGTGGTCGAGATCGGGGCAGCTCTTTGCTCCCAGCTCCGCGAGGAGGCGGTCGACATCCGCCGGACCCATCGCGTCACGGTCGCCCACGAAGGCGTCCATCGTCGTCTCGAGCTGCTTCCAGGCGGCCATCTCGGGGGTTTGCATGACCGTGCGCAGTGCGCACGCGAGGGCGAGCTCTCTCCGGTCGAGCTGAAGGACGCGGGTTCTGCGGTCGGGGACGGCAATCCGCGCGTCGATCCGACCGAGCCATGTCATCGCCTGGAAATAGCGACGCAGCGAAGGGCGGTCCGCGGGGCGTACTGGGTTCGCGGGACTGCCCACGGGAGCCGCTTGCGCCAGCTGCGGGGGCGCGAGGTCGAGCGCGTAGTGCCCTCGCGGCTTGAACTGCGAGAAGTCGACCCACCGGCTCGACCCGAACAGCGTCTCGCTGGTCGCTCCCTGCGAGGCGGTGGCCTTGTCGGTCCACCTGGCGATCGCGGCGGCATCGGCGCCCGCGATCGGAGGCGCGTGGCGGCCCTCGAGCAGGCCGAGTGCAACACCCAGAAAGAGGTCTGCATCCTGGCGCGACTGACGCGACGGCGCCGACGCTCCCTCGGAATCGGCCAAGTGCTGACGCATGCTCGACAGCAGAAGCTGCAGACCCGGAATGAGCACCGAGAGCTCCAGGTCCTGGAGCATCCGGTCGTACGAGCGATGCACCACGTGCAGAAGAGCGTCCGCGCTCACGTAGAGCGGCAGGTCGGACTTGTAGATCGTCAGCCATCCCTCGACGAAGCTCGGGAAGCGCTTGCGGTTGGTGATGACGAAGCCATTCGAAGCGAGGCGCGCGAGCTCGTCGTCGTCGAGCTTGAGAGGGCCGAGCTGAAGGACCGACATCGCGTCCACCGGGTGCGCGGGTGAGCCTCCGGCCGACGAGGAGGCCACGGGAGGGTGCGTCGGCGCAGGGATGGCAAGCCGGCCGGCCGTGCGGAGCTGCGTCCCGCACGCGACCCCCAGGCTGCACGCGAGTATGACGCAAAGAAGCCGTGCGCTGGGACGTTGCGGTTTCGCGGACACGGTTCACCCCCTCCGAAAGGCATCACTCGAGCGCGCACTTGGCCGGTTCGCGGACCGTCGCTTCGCGGCCCGTGCCCACGAGGCCACCCTCGGCCCCAGCGCCCACGAAGCGGGCGACCGCCATCACTTTCAATCCGTCCGTCGGGCTGCTCGAGTCCTCCATTTGCCTGTACCCGACCTCGACGGACTCCAGACAGACGTGATCTTTGCTCCAGCGGACCATGGCGCTCATGCCGGGCGTCCGGAAGGGGAAACCCAGAGACCCTGCCATGGCGATCCAAGGAAGGCCCGTCTGAATGACCGCCCTGTAGCCCTCGTGGTCCCTCTGGCATGCGGCGCTGCTGGCGATTTCGACCTTCGACCAGGAGGCGAGCTCGACGGGCGCGGAGGCGCCGCTCAAGAAGAGCGCGGGATCGTCCTCGGTCGCCGGCTCGACGCCCGAGGGTATCCGAAGGATGCCGATCGACCCGTCGGGCGCGACCGCGACGGCGTCGGGGGCCGCGAAGACGTGCATCGGCATCGCGGGGTAGCTCGACGCTCGGCTCCGGAGCAGAGGATAGAAGGGCAGCGCGTCGGGCACGCGGAAGCGGACGACGCCCGTCTCCGCCTCGACGACCTCGGTACCTCCCGCCGAGCCCTCGAGCGCCACGAACAGCTTGCCGTGCGCGTCGGCGTACCCGCTGTAGGTCCCGCGACCTTGCGAAGCCGCCACGGGACGTACCGCGCCGGTGGCGTCGACCCACAGGACGAGGCCCTCCCTGCCCAGCAGGACTCCGTCGGCGTGACCGGGTCGACTCGAGAGGACGGGCCGAGCGCCGTGCGTGAGATCGTCGCCCTCGTTCAGGCGAATCAGATCCACTCCGCCACGTACCTGGGCCTGCAACGCGGGCACCGCCTTCGTCCAGCTCGCGAACGGGGTGGTCCCGTGGACGACGGCACCCGATGGATCGAACGGAACGACGTACCATGCCTCCATCGCCGCCTTGTCCTGGATGAGCTTTGTGACGCCGAACGTCGATTGGCCCGTTCTGGGAAAGTGCAGGATGGCCCTGAGGCCGAATCCGATCGACTGCGGGCCGATGGTGTCACCGGGCCCCGTGTACTGGTCGCGGTAGGGAAGGTTCACGAAGGTCTCGCTTCCGCGTCGCTCGAGAAAAAGCCGGCCCCCGAAGAGGGCCTTCGACTCCTCGCCTTCGCGCGAGGGTCCTGCCGGATGAGGCGCGACCGCTTGCGGTTCGGTGCGAAGTGTGCACCGCAAGCGCGCGAGCACCGGAGCCGGTGAGGCCGCGGGGACCGCGGTCACGACCTCGGGCGGAGGCGCCGGACGATCCCCTCCCCCGTCACTCGTGGTCTCCGACGCCCCGGGCGCGGCCACCCCTGCACCCCGCGCGAGAGGCGGGTCCTCGGGCCACCCGATCCGCAGCCAGCTTCCGCCCGTCCCAGGCAACACGCACCCGACGAGCGAGCACTGGATCGCTTGCCCTCCCACGATGACGGTCGCCTCGGACCTGCCCCATTTGCCGGGCGGCGTCGCCACCTCGGTCCAGTGGGCGCCGCCGTCGACCGTCTGCCAGAGCCGGTGCGCGCCGTCGCCCGCGAGGGCGTGGGTCGAATCCGCAGCCGCGAGGTCGGTGAAGTCGCGCGCTCCCGTCTCGACGTGTCCGCGCGCGTCCACGGCGATCGTCGACGAGGCAGGCCCACCCGGCGCGGCCGGGCCGAAGCCGCGCAGCGCGTTGTCGCGACCGACGATCCAGCGATAGTGCTCGAGGGCGGCGATGACCTTGTCGAAGAACGCGGGCGTGCCGGCCGGAAGATCGTAACGAGCCACGTGGAACTGCTCGCCCGGCTTCACGGGGCGCTTCGTCGCGAGCGCGGTGATCCCGCCGTCTTCGCGCGGCACCCACACGACGGGCATGGGAGTGAGAACGGCCGCCATACCCGCCGGGGGAGGGTTCGCCGTGGCGTCGACGGCGGGCTGCGCGTCGTACTGCGTCCACGCGCCTCCCGGTCGCCGCGCGCACGCGACCGAGCTCGCGTGGGTCCCGTCGCAAGCGGCGCTTACGATGAGCGTGCCCGCGCCGTACACGGGGGCAAGCGTCCCCTCGAAGGTCATCTCGGTGCGCGGCGAGGGGCCGAGCACATGGGAGACCACGGTCATCGAGGGGTTCTTGACGCTGTACTGGTAGCAGACGGCCAGACCCTCCTCCTCAGTCGACAGCACGCGACAGCTCGGTCCCGTCTCGATGGCGCGGGTGGAGAGCACGGCCCCCGTCACGAGGTCCACCGTCTGCACCTGGGGACCTCGCGCGACCAGCGCCTGTCCGCCCGGAAGGGGGATGCCTGCCTGAATCGCGGCCATCACCTGCCTGAGGCCCGAGTCGGTGGAGCCGGCGCCCGAGGGATGCGGGTCGGGGAGTGGCCCGCGGGCCATCGTGCCGTCGGTCGCGAGCCACACGCCGTCCTTGTTGCTCACCTCGAAGCCCACCTGCGTGCTCGCCGCGCAGGGGCGCCCGGCCCGGCCACCCAGTTGGCCGGTGACGTCCTTCCACGTCTTGCCGCCATCCGTGGACGCGAGCGCGCGTCCGGAGGCGTCGACCGCGACGGCGCGGTCGTCGTCGCCGGTCGCAATGTCGAGCACGCCGTGCGGTGAGAGCGGGACGCGCTGCGCCTTGTCCAGGTCGTACGCTTTGCGCCCTCCCCCCGGGTCGATGATGAGCAGCGAACCGGGACCGAACGCGAGGTCGATTGCATTGGTAGGAAGATGCGCGACAGGCTCGAGTGGCCCGAGGAACGAGCGGGCGCGGTACATGACGCCCGGCGACCAGAAAAGAAAGCCGCCCCCCAGCCGAGCCGGGACGGGCTCACCGCCCATGAGAAAAGCCGGCGCGACCGTGCGGGCCTTTTCGACCGACCCGTCCAGAGCCACCACAGAACGCATGGCTCCTTCGATCACGCCAACGGACCCCCCTTCGAGAGCTGCGCCGTGCATGGCGCCGCCCCCCGAGGCGAGGAAACGGTAGGACGGCACCTTCGGGCCCGAGAACGCTCGCGCGTGCTCGGCAGAGGGCGGGGGCGCCGGAGGCCTTGCGTGTGTGCACGCGGCAGCCGCCAGCACGGCCGTCGCAAGAAGGGGGCGTCGGAGGATCATCGGGACGGGCGCTCGGCAGATGCGACGCGCCACGCCTCACGGATATTCATACGATTCGGTGTGGTCGTCCCGTGTTTCTAGGAGGGCCAAGGGCGCGACCGGAACACCGGATGTGCGATCGCTCCTGGGAATATTTACGCCTGAGACGTCCGGGTGCAGTCGTCCGTACGTCAACCACCTCGGCGAACGAGCGCCCCGCGCCCTTCGCACACCGTTGCGGTCAGCAGAACCCGCGCACGATCTCGAGGAGCCGTTCCAGGTCCAACGGCTTGGTAAGCACACCGGTGGCACCCTGCGGAGCGGCTGCTGGCGCCGACGAATGCACGATCACGGGGACCTTCGCGTACGTGGAGTGCGCGCGCATCTTCTCGATGAAGTCCCAGCCATTCATGCCTGGCATCAGGAGATCGAGCAGGACCATACAAGGGAGATCGATGCGCTCGAGCGCCTCGAGCGCGGCCTGACCATCGACCGCCGGAACGGCGTCGTATCCGTGCAACTCGAGCGCCTCGCACAGCATTTCTCGAAGGTCTCTCTCGTCTTCGACGACGAGTATCGTGTGGCTCATGTTCCGGTGCCTTTTCCCTTCACCGCAACGCAAGAACGTTCGAATCGCGAGGTAGCCTTACGCGAAACGTCGTCCCTTCGGTTGCGGTGGAGCGCACGTCGATGTCCCCGCCGTGCGCGACGACGATTTCGTGCGAAATGTAGAGACCCAATCCAAGGCCCGCGGTCTTGGTCGTCCTGCTATCTCGGTCCCCCCTGCGAAAGGGGCTGAAAATCTCCGCGCACACCGCCTCGGGGATGTGAGGACCGTCGTTGTGCACGTCAATTGCGACCTCCCCGTCTTCGTCCCGCACGTCGACCGCGACGGGTCGCGCGGGGTCCCCATAATGGATCGCATTGCTCACAAGGTTCGAAAGCACCTGTTCGAGGCGATCCCGGTCCCATGAACCCGTCAGGGTGGGCGGGCAATGGAGCTCGACCTGGCGGGAGGGATGCGCGGCTCGCAGTTCATCGACGATCGCAGTGATCATCGGGCACAAGAGCATCGGTTCCGGCTTGATTTCCAAGCCCCCCCCGAGTCGGGTGCGGGTCAGATCGAGGATCTGTTCGATCATGCGGGACATGCGACGTGCGCTCGATCGAATGCGGTCGACGAGGCGCGTCGTCTTTTCGTCGTTCAACGACGCAACACGCGGACGAAGGAGGGTCGCGCCCATGTCGATCGCCGAGAGCGGGTTGCGGAGATCGTGACCGAGGATCGCGATGAACCTCTCCTGAAACTCCTGGATCCGAGCCTTCTCCACGAGCACGGCCTTTTCCGCAGCGAGGTTCTGAAGAGCCTTCTCGTTCATCACTCGTTCCGTGAGGTCTCGGGTGACCTTCGCGAACCCGACGACCTCCCCCCCCTCCGGCTCGCGCAGCGCGGTGATCGTGACGTTGGCCCAGAAGCGAGAGCCGTCCTTGCGGATGCGCCAGCCCTCCTCCTCGAAGCGCCCTTCGCGCGTGGCGATGTCGAGCTCGGCCTCGCATTTGCCGGTCGTGGCCTCCTGGGGCGGGTAGAAGACCGAGAAGTGCTTGCCGATGATCTCCGACGCCCTGTAGCCCTTGATGCGCTCCGCTCCCGGGTTCCACGTCGCAACGATCCCATTCGGGTCGAGGATGAAGATCGCGTAGTCCTTCACGCTCTCGACCAGCAGCCGGAACCGACGCGATTCCTCTTCCGCCTCCCTCCTCTCGCGCTTCAATGCGGACGTGGCATCTTCCGCGAGGCGTCTTGATCGATACAGATCTGCGAAGACCGCGACTTTCGCTTGCAAGACTTCGACTTCGAGCGGCTTGTGCATGAAGTCCACGGCGCCGACCTTGTACGCTCGCAGGATGCGTGCTCGGTCCGTGTCGATGGCCGTCACGAAGATGATCGGGACTCGGCGTCCGAGCTTGAGGGCGCGCTCTCTCATGTTCCGGGCGGTCTCTAAGCCGTCCATGGACGGCATCTGGAGATCGAGGAGCACGAGCGCGAATTCTCGTCGCTCGAGTTGATCGAGGGCGTCCCGGCCCGAGGTCACGCAGACAAGCTCGTACTCTCGCGAGTCGAGCACGGCTTCCAGTGCGTCGAGGTTCGCGCGTCGATCATCGACGAGCAAGATCGGCGCCTTCGGCGCTCCCGTGCCGGAGGAGCCCAGCGCCTGGACCGAATTCGGGCGAAGGAGCGTCACCGGTCGCTCTCGCGCTCGGCGCGCCGGAGATCCATCGGCACGGTGGAGTCACCCATTGCCCCGTCTCCTTCGACCCGGCCAGGGGCAATCACGGGCCGGCGCCCCTTTGCCGCGAATGCGCACACGGGGGCAATCGAGCAAAGTGCGTGCCGGGGATGCTTTGGCTTGAGCCCGCCCGGGCCGCGAGAGCGGACATGAGGGGCCGGCCCCGTTACCCTGATCCCCCGTGCCGCGGCTGCGATTGGGTCTGAGCGGATGTCGCGTCTCGGTGGCAACCTTGTGGCCCATGCTGCACGGACTTCGGGCGATGGCCTTCGACGTCGATGCGATCGTCCGAAGCGCGGCGCTGAGGCTCGAGGACCTGCAGGACCCCGACCAGCGCATCCCGTTCGAGCTCGCCATCCAGCTCTCGGCGGCGGCCGCGCAGGCAGCACGCGACGCGGCCTTCGGGCTCCACCTGGCAGAGCGGTACCGGCCGGGCGACTTCGGTCTGCTCGACTACCTCGCGCACAACAGCCGTACGCTGCGCGACGCGCTGGTGCGGCTGTGCCGCTACAACAGGATCCTTACCGACGTCGCGGAGATCGTGCTCGACGTCCGCGGCGACCACGCTGTGGTGTCGCAGCACGTTCTCGCGAACGTGTGGCTTCCGGACGCCATGACGGAGAACGCGCTCGCGAACCTGATCGTCATCGGCCGGCACCTCACAGGTCGCCCCATCGCGCCGCTTGCGGTGGAGTTCCGCCATCCGGCGCCGCCCTACGCGGCGGAGCACGAGCGCATCTTCGGCTGCGCGGTCCGCTTCGCGGCCGACCGCGACGCGGTGCTGCTCGCGGTTCGGGATCTGGACCTGCCGCTCACCAACGCCGACCCGGGGCTCTGCTCGATCCTCGACCGTCACGCCCAGCAGCTGCTCGAGGAGCTGCCGCGCACGGCCAGCTTCAGCGCGCGGGTGCGTGAGCTCCTCTCCGGCGCGCTGAGGGATCAGATCCCGACGGCCCCGCGGATGGCAGCGAAGCTTCGCATGAGCACCCGCACCCTGAGGCGTCGGCTCAAGGAGGAGGGGACGACCTACGAGCAGGTGCTCGACCAACTCCGGCGCGCGCTCGCCGAGCGTTACCTAGATCAGGGGGACATGAGCCTGACCCAGATCGCGCTGCTGCTCGGCTACTCGGACCCGAGCGCATTCCGCCGCGCTTTCCGTCGCTGGCACGCTCGAAGCCCGACGACGTACCGGCGCGGGCGCGCGGAGCAAGCCCGAACCCGGAAGGGGGAAGGAGCCCGGGAGCAGGTGTCGGTCATTGGGCCACGGCGATGATGTCCGGGGCCGTGGGGTTCGCGGGGTAGTACTGTGCCATGTAGATGCACATGACGTTGCTGACGGCCGAGTCACCGAACGTGAGGTCGTTCGCCGTGTCGTTGTAGTAGGTGCAATCCCAGGTGATTGACTGCGAGTTGCTCATCGGGATTGCGCTCCTCGACCCGGTCGCCGTGGTCGGCTCTGCCATGCTGGGCCCGTGGTAGAAGAGGTTCGGGCTGTCCCAGTTCGTGTCGGTGTAGAAGACGGTCCCGTTGGTGCTTGCCGAGAACTTCAGCGCCGTGCGGTGCATGTGCTGCCAGGACGTGAAGATGTTGTACGTGGCCGGCAGGCTGATGTCCCCGCCCCACACCCTGCTGGAGTCGATGGGCGCCGACACCGGGGTGTTCGCGGGAACGCTCAAGCTCGTCTGGTTCAAGAAGATGGTTCCGACGTGCGTCGTCACCACGCCGGCGTTCGCCGGATAGAGCGTGATCTGCACGGCAGCGTCGATGGGCTGAGACGTCGCGTTCAGATAGTGCACGTTGATCATCAAGTAGTTCGTGCCGACGAACGGGTACCCCATCGGCGAGCCGTCGGCTGCGCCCGGGTAGCTGACGTCCCACACAGGCTGCTGAGATAGGTACGGGAACGGGTGGAACTCGAGGCCCTTGCCCGCGCAGTTGCCAATCGTCCCGACCGGTGGCTCGACTGCCGCCTCCAGCCACGAAATGTTGAAGAGGAAGAAGTGGTGCGAGCCCGCGCTCATGACACCGTGCATCTTCACGATGTCCGTATCGACGCCGTTGAACGGATTCGCGAAGACCTCGCACATGTAGACCTCGGCTCCAGCGGCGACCTGGAAGGGCTGCGCCGTCAGCGTGACGGGCGTCGCCATGTCGCTCGCCGGAACCGTGTAGCCCCAGGTGACGCCGCCGCCCGCGTCGCGGAAGACCACGCCGTTCGCCCCCCCGCTGCTCGTGCTGCCGCCAATCGACGTGCCGCTGCCACCTCCAGAAGCGCCGCTCCCGCTGCTGCTCGGCATCGACCCGCTGCTGCTTGCGCTGCCTCCCTTGTCGCTCGATCCGTTGCCACTGCCGGATCCGCCACTCGACGAGCTGGCGTCGCCCGTGCCTTGCTCGAAGCCGCCATTCCCGTGGCCGCCGCAAGCCAGGAGTAGCGAGCTCGCGATGGTGAGGATCCAAGCCTTGGTCATCATCCGTACCTCCAGCCATCTCCTTGCACAGCATGCCGGTCCGCCGGACAACATTTCGCCCCGCAGGGCCCCGGCATCGGCAAAAATGCTACGTCCCGGTCGCGCCCGCGCGGAGGACCGTTGGGGACAATCGAGCGGACACTTGGGGCCAAGTCCCGCGCCTCAGTGTGCGGTGCAGACCGCCGGCGTCGGCCCCGGATCTTCGCACTGGAAGTCGCTACATTTCCCTGCGAGGTCGGTCCCGCGGAGGCCAGAAAGCTCGGCGTCGCTGGTCAAGGGCCTCGCGCTCCGATACGATTTGAGCTGTCGTGGGAGGGGCGGGGCGAGCACCAGGAGGCTTTGCGAGCGAGCGCCCGGAGGCTCACGTCACCGAGGACGCCGTTGTGGGAGAGGCCCCTCGAAGAGCGCGCCCGGTCACCCGCGGCTGGAAGGGCTCCGAGCGGTACGAAGTGGTCGGCGTCCTGGGCGAGGGGGCGATGGGCTGCGTCTACGAGGCGTTCGATCGCCACCGTGGCGAGCGCGTCGCGATCAAGACGCTCCGTCATTTCGACGCGAGCGCCGTTTACCAACTGAAGCAGGAGTTTCGGACGCTAGCCGACGTGCGCCATCCGAACCTCGTCCGGCTCTACGAGCTCCTGAATGACGAGGAAGAAGGCGTCGTCTTCTCGATGGAGCTCGTGGAGGGGCGCGACTTCGTCGCCCATGCGAGGGGGATCTCGCTCCGACCGGACGGCGCGACGCGCAAGCTTCCGGCTTCCTCGGCCGCCTTCGACAGGCTCCGCGCCGCGCTTATCCAGTTCGTCGAGGGCGTCGCGGCGCTTCACGCGGCGGGAAGCCTGCATCGCGATCTCAAGCCCTCCAACGTCCTCGTGACCTCGGAGGGTCGCGTGGTCGTCCTCGATTTCGGCGTCGCGACGGAGCTTCGAGGAAAGCGCAACCCAGACGCCGACGGCGATGTCGTAGGAACCCCTGCGTAC
>Ga0070735_10002879_pt1 | contig 15296 bp, 11 predicted proteins | sample Coa_R1_FD_66443 | JGI IMG/M metagenome (GOLD analysis project Ga0070735, IMG submission 66443) | Surface soil microbial communities from Centralia Pennsylvania, which are recovering from an underground coalmine fire - Coalmine... | ecosystem: Environmental > Terrestrial > Soil > Unclassified ... | reverse complement strand
CCGTTTGCTTCCACGAGCGCCGCGCGGCAATCGCTGAAACCCGCGCCGGTCCTCTCGCGCAGCTCCTTCACGAGGTGCGCCGGTATCTGCATAGCTGGCTGTTGTGTGCTCATCCTTTTTCTCTCTGCGAACTCGGAATGTCAATATTTGCATAAATGCCTGCAAAAAGGCCCGCTCCGAGCCGCATGGAGCGGGCCTCGTGAATCTCTTTTTCAGTTCCGCTTGCTTACCGCGTTTCGTCGTCTGGCGGCACAGTCGCTTCCGCGCCCGCCGCCGCTTCCAGCGCCGCGTCCACAGGAGTCGTCACGTCAGCTCCCTCTACGAAATCGCCTTCCTGCTTCTCATACTGCTCGTACGCGCTGGTGTCCACATACTCCACGCCATCTACAATCGCCTGATCTTCCGCCGACTTCTGGTCCGCCACCTGCGATTGTTGATACGCGGTATGTCCTTCGAGCACCGAATCCGCAATCTTCGTAGTGAAGAGCCGGATCGCGCGCAAAGCGTCGTCGTTCCCAGGAATGATCCAGTCCACCACGTCTGGATCGCAATTCGTGTCCACCACGGAAACCACCGGCACGCCCATGCGCCGCGCTTCCTTTACCGCGATCTCTTCCGCATTCGAATCGATCACGAACATCGCGTCCGGAAGCTGCGACATGTTCTCGATGCCTTCAAGGTTCTGGTTCAGGTGCTTCATTTCCCTGCCCAGCCGCGCTTTTTCTTTCTTTGACAGCTCGTTGATCCGGCCGTCTTCCGTCATGGCCTTCAGCAGCTTCAGCCGTTTGATCGACTTCTGCAAAGTCGCCCAGTTCGTTAAAGTTCCGCCCAGCCAGCGGTGATTCACAAAAAAAGCGCCGCAGCGCTTCGACTCTTCGGCAACCGCTTCCTGCGCCTGCCTCTTGGTGCCCACAAACAAAACCGCCTTACCCTGCGCCGAAAGATCGCTCACGAAGCGGCTAGCCTCGCGGAACATTTTCAACGTCTTCTGCAGATCAATAATGTGTATCCCGTTGCGCTCACCGAAAATATATTCCTTCATTTTCGGATTCCAACGCCGCGTCTGGTGACCGAAGTGAACTCCGGCCTCCAACAACTCCTTCATTGTGATTTCTACTGCCAAGTTTCCTCCTAGTTGGATAGCTGTTTGCGGTGACGGCGTTCGCCGCCACAGAACAGCCTATTGCCGGCTTCTTGCCGGCCGTGATCTCAGCGGGTTCACCTTTGCAAACCCGCCGGAGCTCGCTGCAACCCTCCCGACCACGTCGAGAAGGCAACAAACTCTAGCGCTTCGTAAACTGGAAGCGTTTCCGCGCGCCCTTCTGCCCGTACTTCTTGCGTTCCTTCATACGGGAATCGCGCGTCAAAAATCCGTTCTTCCGCAAAGCCGGCCGCAGTTCCGGATTGAACCGCGAGATCGCCCGAGCCAATCCCATCCGCACCGCTCCAGCTTGCCCGCCAACGCCGCCGCCATGCGCCGTCACCTTGACGTCCACCTGGTCCGCCAGGCTCGTGAACTTCAGCGGCTCGATCGCATCATGCTTCCAGGCATGATTCGGAAAATAACTCTCGACCTCGCGCCCGTTCACGGTGAACTTGCCGCTACCCGCGCGCAAAAACACTCGAGCCACCGACTCTTTACGCCGGCCCGTTCCAAGAAACCAAGTTTGTGTGCCCGCAATGGGCGTACCAGTAGAACTCAACGTTCCTCCTAAAACGATCTGGCTCCAACAGACACCACGGAGCCATCGAACTCCACGCCGGTCTTGCTCCCTGCCTAAGGCACTACTTAGAGGTGACCACTACGCGGCCACACTTTTCAAGGAACAGCAACGTGCGGAAATTCGCGCGATTAATTGCAAATCGCGCGGAAATCTCTTCTACAGCGCCACGGCCTGCGGCCGCTGCCCAGCATGCCGCGCTAAACCTGCCGCATCCCGGTAAATCCGCAATTTCTTCGCTCGCCGAGCGCGCAGCTTGTTCTTAGGCAGCATCCCCAAAACAGCCTCGCGAATCATCCAGTCCGGCTTAGTCTCACGCACCCGTTTCGCCGGCACCGCCTTCAAACCGCCCGGATACCCGCTATGCGAGTAATAAATCTTCTGCTCCACCTTGTTCCCCGTCATCCGGACCCGGTCCGCATTGATCACCACCACGTGATCCCCCGAATCCAGGTACGGCGTAAAACTTGGCTTATCTTTCCCCATCAGCATCCGTGCAATCTTCGTCGCCAGACGCCCCAAAACCTGGTCCGTCGCGTCCACCACAAACCAGTTTGCGCCCACCTTCAGCGCCTCTGCTTCTTCTCCCTTAGCTACGTACGTCCTCATTGCGCTCAGCCACACCTTTCCCTATAGAGACAAACTTTAATCCTAAAGTACCGCTCGCATCCTGTCAACGCGATTCACGCGCTGCCGCCGTGCTGTCCACCGCAATTCTAATGGTTCGCTTGTGGTTCGCACTTTCGCCGAACCCGATTACTCCCAGCGCAAAGCAATCATGGGATCAACACGCGTGGCGCGCCGCGCCGGGATGTAACACGCCGCAACTGCCACGATCATCAGCAGCACCGCGACGCCAACAAACGTCAGTGGGTCATGCGCACTGACTCCGAAAAGCTGGTTGGCCATCAACCTCGTCAGTACCAGCGCGGCGCCAATGCCGACCGCTACGCCAATCAGCGCCATCCTCGCACCCTGCCCGATCACCAGCCGCAACATATCGTTCCCTTGCGCCCCTAAAGCCATCCGCACTCCGATCTCATGCGTGCGCTGCCCCACCAGATACGAAATCACGCCGTAGATTCCGACGCACGCCAGCACCAACGCCACCGCCGCGAAGATCCCGAGCAGCATCATCGACAGTCTCCTCGCAGCAAACGAATTGGAGACGACTGCATCCATCGTTTGAACGTTGTAGATCACTTCGCGAGAATCCATTTCCGCGACAGCCCGGCGAACGGCCCCCATGACCGCCGTGGGATCGCCCTCGGTGCGCAGCACCACGGCCACAGCATCCGCCGCGAGCGGCATCAGCTTCTCGGGAAGCTGCATGAACGGATAATCGAACTGCGCTTCAATCGCCGATTTCGCATCCGTGTCCAGCCCCCACTGCTTTACGTGGCCCACCACGCCGACGATTTCCGCCTGCACATTGAACCCCTCCACATGAATGTGCTTGCCAATAGGATCTCCCTGCGGGAAATATGTCCGCGCCAGAACGTCATCAATATCCACCACTACAGGCGCATGCTCGTCGTCCTGCGCCGTAATGAACCGGCCGCGTTCCAGCGTAACTCCCATGGCTTGCTGAAAGCCGCTTTCCACCAGATAAAACATCGCTTGTGGCATCTCCTGGAAGTTGGCCGGTTTTGGCTGGCCTTCAATCCAGAAAGGCAAAGCAGAATTGTGAATCATCGGCCGTGATCCAAGAGTCACGGAAACCGCTTGCACGCCGGGAATGCCACGCATCTGGTCGTCGAACTGCCGGAGCCGCGCGCGGGTTTCCGCGGAGTTGGTTGTCGGCGCCGCCGGCAGCGACAAACTGAATGTAATCGCGTGGTTCGGATTAAAACCCGGATTCACGCGCCAAAGCGCCGCGAGACTCCGCACCATCAACCCTGCGCCCACCAACAAAACCAAAGCCATCGCCACTTCGACGGCGACGAAAACACCTTGGAGCCGCTGGCGCGCCCCGCTCATACCTCGTCCGCTCTCCCTGAGTATTTCCTCCAAATTCACCCGCGAAGTTTTCAGCGCTGGAGCCAACCCAAAAACAATTCCCGCAAACAGCGACAGCCCCATCGTAAACAACAGCACCCGCGAATCGAGCGCGACTTCGTTGGCGCGCGGCAAAGCCCCAGGCAAAACGCCAAGCACTCCCTTGGTGCCCCAAACCGCGAGCAAAAGTCCCAGCCCACCTCCCAATCCCGCCAGCAAAATGCTTTCCGTCAGAAGGTGGCGAATCACCCTCCCTTGGCTCGCCCCCAGCGCCGCCCGAATCGCAAACTCGCGCGACCGCCCCATCGACCGAGCCAATAGAAGATTCGCGACATTCGTGCACGCAATCAACAGCAGGAAACCCACCGCCGCGAGCAGCACAATCAGGAACGGCTGCACATTGCCGACAATATCTTCCTTCATGGAAACCAGTGCGACGCCCACAGCCTTGTCGGCCTCCGGGTACGCCGCCGCAAGATTTTGCGCAATTCCGTCCATGTCGGCTTTTGCCTGCGAAAGCGTTACGCCCGGCTTCAGGCGACCCACTCCGTGCGAGCTGACATCCACGCGCCGATCCCGAAAGTTGCTATCCGTCCATTGACCGATGGGAGTGTAGACATCCCGATCGTGCCCATAAAAAGTGAAGCCCGCTGGGATCACACCCGCAATCGTGTACGAAATGCCGTTCAGCGTGATCGCCTTCCCGATGATCTCGGGCGACGACCCGAATTTGCGCTTCCAGAATCCTCCGCCCAAAATCACCACCGGCGCCGCTCCCGGATGATCGTCATCAGTGCGGAAGCTGCGCCCAAGAATCGGCGTCGTACCCAGCGTCGAAAAAAAGTCCGCCGAAATCATGTACCCGCTTAGCCGTTCCGCTTCGCCCGTGCCTACAAAGTTGTAATCCTGATTGCGATATATGGCCATCGACGAAAATGTTTTCGTGGCACGCTGCCAATCCAGAAAATTCGGGTAGTTGATCGGCGCCTGATCGATCCCGGTAGTCCTTCCATAAATCGCGACCAGCTGCCCGGAGTGCGGGTAAGCCAGCGGCGTGAGCAGCACGCCGTTGACCACGGAAAACAGCGACGTATTCGCGCCAATCCCCAAGGCCAGCGTCAAAATCGCAATCGACGTAAATCCGGGTGATTTCGCGAGCATGCGAAAGCCGTAGCGCAAATCCTGAAGAAGCGCGTCCATGCTGCCACCCCTCACGTTGGCCAAGAGCGAACTGGACCAATCGTACTCCAAGAAACGTGCGGCGCTCCATCCCATCGGCCCGCTCTCGCCGTCCGCTATTTCGGTGAACTCCGTGTTAAAAAACATCCGACTTCAACACAGCTCAATCTGTTCCAGACGTTTTGCGGTAAGTTTCTCCTGCCTTTTAGCACACAAGGCTCCATTCTCGCCGTTTCCGGCCAGCGCATCCTTGATAACATTCATCAACTTCCGTCAGCAAAAAGGTACACGCCATGAGACTTCTCGTGCTCACAACGCTTGCTGCAACGCTGTTTTCCAACGCCTCGGGCCAAGAGAAATCCATTAGTGGCGACGAAATTCGCATCAAGCAACTGGAGCGCGCCTGGAATCAAGCCGAGGCCAAGCAGGAGGTCAAAGAAGTCTCGTCGCTGCTCGCGGATACGCTTGTTTACACCGACTACGATGGTTCGTTCATGAACAAGTCGGAATACATGAAATGGGTGGCGGCGCCGCAACAAAAGGCGGATCACATTTACGACGAAGGCCTCAGCGTCCAGGTATATGGCGACGCCGCCGTGGCGACCGGGATTTATCGCGAGACCGGCACGAACAAAGGCAAACCCTACGTGATCCGGTCACGCTTCACGGATACCTGGATAAAACGCAACGACGCCTGGCTCTGCGTGGCCAGCCAGAGCACACTCATCCCGTTTAAGTAACCCGGCTCATTCACCAAAGCCACTCGCGGATGAGACCAAGGGATGTACTTGATACGCCGTGCCCCTACCTCAGACCGCACCGGGTCCGCCCACCGGAAGATGCGGCACTGCCCTTCGGGCGCCCGGACTACCCTTCGACGTGCGGCAAGAATCGCGGAGCCGTGCGGAATTTCGTCGCCTGCTCAAACGCATACGCCAGTTTGATCAACACCGGCTCGCTCCACGCTCGTCCAAAAAACGAAATCCCCACCGGCAATCCATAGCTGAACCCGGCAACAACGTTAACGTTGGGGTACCCCGCGACCGCCGCAAACTCCGAACTCCCTCCGCCAAACGAGTCGCCATTCACAATGTCCGTCAACCAGGCCGGCCCGCCCGTCGGCGCCACAATGGCGTCGAGTTTGTGCTTGTCCATCGTCGCATCGATTCCTTCCTTGCCTGCCAGTTCGCGATTCTTTTTCATCGCGTCCACATATTCCTGAGTCGTCAGCGGCCCCTTCTCCTCCGCTTTCAGAAAATTCTCTTGTCCGAAATACGGCATCTCCTTCGGTCCATTCTTTTCGTTGAACTCGATAATTTCCTTCAGTGTTTTTACCGGCGTGTTCGGCCCGAGCCACGCAAGGTACGCGTTCAAATCCGCCTTCAGTTCATACATGAATCCCAAAAACTCCGTGTCGCCGAATTTACCGGAAGTCTCAATCTCCACCGGGTCCACCAGCGTCGCCCCTTGCTTTTTCATAACTTCAAGCGCGTTCTCCATCAGTTTGTCTACCGCTGGATTGAACCCAAACGTTTTCCTCAAAACTCCGATGCGCGCCTCACGCAACCCGTCGGCGTTCAAAAATTGCGTGTAATCCTTAAAAAGCTTTCCCTCGCTCGCCGCTGTCGCTTTGTCGTCGGGATCGACGCCGGTCAACACTCCCAGCAGAATCGCGGCATCGCGCACCGTTCTGCACATCGGTCCCGCGGTATCCTGGCTATGCGAAATCGGAATAATCCTGCTGCGGCTCACCAACCCGATAGTCGGCTTGATTCCCGCAAGTCCGTTCGCCGAAGAAGGACACACAATCGATCCATCGGTCTCCGTTCCGATTCCGATCGCCGCCAGGTTCGCGGAAATTCCCGCGCCCGTCCCCGAACTCGATCCGCACGGATTCCGGTCTAGCGCATATGGATTTTTCGTCTGTCCGCCGCGCCCGCTCCATCCGCTGATCGAATGATTCGAGCGAATATTCGCCCACTCACTCAGATTTGCTTTTCCCAAAATCACCGCGCCCGCCTCGCGCAATTTCTGCGCGATGAACGCATCACGCGGCGGCTTCGAACCCACCAAGGCCAGCGATCCCGCCGTCGTCTGCATGCGGTCGGCTGTCGCAATGTTGTCCTTGATCAAGACAGGAATTCCGTGCAGCGGCCCGCGCGGCCCTTTTTCTTTTCGCTCTTTGTCGAGCGCCTCCGCAATTTCCAGCGCATCCGGATTCGTTTCGATGACGCTGTTCACCTTCGGCCCGTTCTTGTCAATCACTGCGATGCGCGCCAGATACTTCTCCGCGATCGATCGCGCACTGTATTTTCCGGACTTCATTCCGTCTTGCAATTCGCCAATCGTAATCTCGTCCAATTCAAATGTCGAAACGTCGGTGGCCTCCGCCGCTGCCGCATTCCTTCGCGACTCGCCGAACACAGGCCGCAACACCGGACCAGCCACCGTAGCAACTCCACCGAGTAAGCCAGCTTGCAAGAATCTACGTCGCCCGGAGATTTTGGCCTGTGGTTTCCTAACCGCCACGTCCTTGGGTTTCGCGTCGCTCAAGTCCGCGTCCCCAGGCTTGGCGTTCGATTGATTTTTCATTTTCGACCCCCCACCCCTCACGATTTTGGCAAAGAGCAGAGATAGTACGCCAAACACCCCGTTTCGTCCGCTCAAATATCTTGCGTCTCCAGGGGTTTACGCCCAGGAAACGGCATGAGAAAAAGTTTTCCCGTACCCCCCTTTTTTCAGTTAGTATGCTTTTTACGCGAAGTCCCCCGTAGTCGGTTTGCCCATGTTGCTGACTGACGTAAACGGCCCCATGTCTTTCAAGCCGCGTCTCACAGGCTCGCGGAGAGTTTCGCGCGCCAGGCAGTTTTCCGCACCGGCAATCCTTTTTTTGAGCGTCGCCACTTTCGGCGCCGCCATTTCTCGCGCACAAAACCAGCAAGAGCAAAGCGTCGCCGAAGCCGCACGCCAGGAACGCGCCCGAAAACAAGAATTACAAAAGCGCGCCAAGCATGTTTACACCGAAGAAGATCTCAAGCATCCGAATATCTTGACTTCCGAAGACCGCGCGCAAATCGAAGCCAAACGAAACGAATGCGCCCAGAAAAATAATTGCTCGCCTGCATCCACGCAAAATCCGCCGGCAAGCCTCGACGCAAATTCGCAAACGAATGCAACGTCTCTGGGCGAGGTTGCTCGCCAACTTCGCAAACAAAAAGAATTGCAAGCGCTGAAGCCGAAACAGACGGAACCGTTCCACCTTCCCTTCTCGACTCCCGCGCTCGCGTCACCGATTTTGCCGGAGCGTCCCGCGATCCGTCCTCCAGCTCAACCGGTTATCCATCTCAAATCCTCTTCGCCCAAAATGCCGCCAAATGTTTTTCGCCGCGATCCGTTTTCCGCCGTTCCCACTCGCCCAGAAGTTCGCAAGCCAGAAATCCTTCGTCCCGAAATTCGTCGCCCGGAAGTTCGGCCTGAAGTTCGTTCCGAAATTCGTCCTGAAGTCTCTCCGGTAGTCCGTGAGAATCGACGCTCCGAAGTCCGGATAGATGCCCACGGCTCTGTCCACGAAAATTTTCGCCCGACAATCCATCCAAAAGCTAGCAGCGACGTTCAACCAAAAGTTGGCACCGACATAAGTCCTCAAAATGACGAAAACGTCCGGCCGACCATTCGTCCAAGTCTGCATCCCGATTTTAGTAAAGTTGTTCGCCCAACACTCCGCGCTAACCGCCGCCTGAGCGCTCCGGCGCAGCCAAGAATTTCTTCCGGCCTTGCGGCTCCAAGCATGCTCACTCAACCGGTGCAACCGCTCGTGCCGTCCAAGCCCTCGGCGCCCGTCTCAACGATTCGCAAGTTGCAACCGCGGCGCACTCTCAGTCTCCCCACGACCTCGACACAAAACACCGTGAGCGTGAAGCGCGGCGATTCACTTTGGAAGCTGGCGCAACAAACCTTGGGTCGCGGCAATCGCTGGCTCGAAATCCTTACCGTCAATCCGCGAATCGCCGATCCGAATCAGATTCGCATCGGTGCCCAGCTCAACCTGCCCACCCTCGCCGGGTCGGACCGCGGCCCCAAAACTAACGCCACAACAATCAAAGTCCGCAAAGGCGACACCCTCTGGTCCTTGGCAAAATCCAAGTTGCGCCGCTCCTCCGCCTGGCGATGCCTGGCGGCCGCCAATCCGTCTTTGGCTGACCCAAGTCGCATCTACGAAAACCAGGAACTTTTTGTGCCTGCGGCCTGTACACCGTAAGAGGGTTCTCCGTAGTCGGCCCAGCGAAATCCGTCCACGAGATCTACAAGAATTTATAAGCTTGTTATGAGGCGGCTACTATATTTGATAGTAGCCTTCAGAATTTCATATCATGCGAGCCGGCCGCTACCTCACCGCCTAGCGCTTTATCTATCTAATTGATTGATAGTGAAGACCTTACCCAAAGAGCAGAAAGCAGCCTCTGTGGTCACACGATTGCGCTAGCCCGAAGCATCGAGACGCAATCAGAAACCGATGCTGGAAGAAAGACACCCGTTCCGGGCGCGAGTGTGAAGGACCTCGAAGAAATGTCGAGAAGATACAGTGAATGGTTTGTTACAAAGTGTGAGGAGGATTTGAAAATGGAAGTCGCAAGTAGGGGTTTTTCCCCGGTTCGAACAGTTTGGCTGAAGCTGTCACTGTTCTTGTTTTCCTTTTTGTGTTGCGGCCTCGCGCACGCGCAATCTACGGCATCGTTGAACGGCACCGTCACGGATCCCGCTGGAGCTGCGGTTCCAAATGCGAGAGTAAGCGCGACAAATCAAGCCACCGGGGTTATATCGGATACGCAAACGGACGGAGTAGGCGCTTATCTTTTCCCATCTTTGCCGATTGGCATTTACCGCCTTGAAGTTACTGTTACAAATTTCCAGACAGCCGTGATTTCCAACCTGAAACTCGATGTCGCCACGTCAGTCACGCAAAACGTGCAGGTAAAAGTTGGCGAAGCTACGGAAAAAATCGAAATCGTTGCTGATTCGGCGATCATCGAAACTACGACGAACAGTATGGGCCAGGTCATCAACGACAAGACGGTGCAGGAAATCCCTTTGAACGGCCGGCATTTTACGGATCTTAGCCTGCTCACGCCCGGCACCATGACGCCTCCGGCGAACGGTTTTCTGTCTGCACCGCTTCGCGGACAAGGGTCATTCGGAATCAACACCGCGGGGCAGCGCGAAGATACGACCAACTGGCTGGTGAACGGCATCAACCTAAGCGATAACGTTCAGAACCAGATCACGTTTCAGCCTCCGATCGACACGCTTGCCGAATCCAAGATCGACAACTCAGCCTTTCCGGCTGAGTACGGCCGGAATGCCGGCGCGATCGTTAACCTTGCCACTCGTTCTGGAACCAACGAATACCACGGAGAAGCTTTTGACTTCTTTCGCAACAACGATCTCGATGCCCGAAACTTTTTCAACTCAGCTGTAAGTGCGACGGGCGCACCCCTCCCACAAGCGCCTTTCAAGCGCAACGAATTCGGCGCTTCTTTTGGCGGGCCCATCAAGAAGAATAAAGCGTTTTTTTTCGTTGCTTATGAAGCACTTCGTCAGCACCAGAGCCTGACTGTCTCGACCACCGTTCCCAGCCAAAACGACAGGGCCGCAGTTACTTCCCCTGCAGTTAAGAGCCTGCTAGCGCTAATCCCCGCCGCCAACCAGGTCGGAGCCGGAACAATCGGTAGTCCTGCTACTTTTAATCTGTTTACCGGCGGGGCACTCGCGAACGTATCGCTCAACCAAGGGTCCGCTGACCTCGACTTTGAGCTGACACAGAATGATCGCATGCATGGGTATTACGTAGTTCAAAAAGACCTTCGAGAAGAGCCCACCGCCGGTGGCACGATCGGAGCCGATATTCCCGGGTTCGGTGACACTCGCTCCGGTTTCCGGCAGTTGATGACTTTCAGTGAAGACCATACATTCAGCGCGGCTCTGGCAAATACCGTGCGCCTTGGTTTCAACCGCATTCATTTGACCTTCACACCCAACGGACTCCTCGACCCGGCGGCCTTCAACATCATCTTGCCGACGGGCTCTCCGGTCTCGTCAGGACTGCCCTTTTTCAACGTCGCAGGTACTTTGGGCTTTGGTGGACCCACTGGCGAACCTCAGGGCCGCGGCGACACAACGGTTGTTTTGAATGACACGTTGAGTTGGCTGAAGGGCCGGCACTCTTTCGCATTCGGCGGAGAAATTCGCCGAGCGTACAACAACAACATTGCCGAAAACGTGGGAAGCTTTAACTTCACCACGTTTGCCAACTTCCTCGCCGACAAATCCAATGCGTTTACAGATCAGCTTGGTTCCGGCAATGACAAGGTTCTGCAGCCCGCTTACGAGGGATTTGCACAGGACAGTTTCAAATGGAAACCAAACTTCACAATTAATATCGGCCTCCGTTACGCTTGGAACTCATCTCCGTCGGAAACCGCCAACCACTTTACGAATTTCGATTCCACGACGGGCACACTTATTTCCTCTCCCCAGCCTTACCACACGAACAACAAGAACTTCCAACCGCGCATCGGCTTCGCCTGGGACCCCTTCAAGGACGGCAAAACCTCCGTGCGCGCGGCGTATGCGATCATGACGCAGGATCCCACCACTAACACGGTTACAGGGCTCAGTTCCAATCCGCCGTTCGCAGTGCCCCTTTCGGTCAACTCCGCGACGAGCAGCATTACGCTGGAAAATCCGTCCGCGGCCATCACGGGCATCAGCCTGGGTCCCAGCGCGATTAACCCCGGGTATGACGACATGTACGCCCAGGATTGGAATCTTACCGTCCAGCGCCAGATCACTTCGTCTCTCGGGCTCGAGGTGGCGTATGTGGGAATGAAGGCGACGCATCTCCAGCTAATTCAGAATATCAATCAACCGTTCGTCACCGGCGATATCTACGGTTCAACAAAGCCATTTCCGTCGCTACCCTTGACTAGTTCAGTGATCCCGGCGCAGTGCGCTCCTCCCAATCCCATTTGTCCTTTTGGAAACATCAATCAGATCAACAGCGGCGGAAACTCCAACTACAACGCACTGTGGGCTACGGTGAACAAACACTTCTCGAATGGTGTCGAGTTTCTGGCTTCCTACACCTACTCGAAATCGCTCGACTACAACTCACTTTCTACGGGAGAGACGTACGTCATTCAGAACGCCTATAATCCGCGAGGCGATTATGGCCCCTCGGAATTTGACGCGCGTCATCGTTTCGTTCTCAGCGGTTTTTACGAACTTCCCTTCAAGGCTAACCGCCTCGTGGCAGGGTGGCAGCTCGGTATCATCACCCAGGCGCAAACGGGAAATCCGCTTAATCCCACACTGGCCATCGGCCCAGGCCCGGGAATTTCTCTGACTGTAAGGCCCGACGTGACTGGGGCCGTCCAGACGACGGGGGACCCCGCGCAGTGGTTTACGAACAAGGCTGTCTTCGTCTCTCCGTGCATCGCGGCTGTACCGCCGGCAACGCTGCCCACCTGCCACCCGGGTGACTTGGGCCGCGATGCCATCACTGGACCTAATTTCTTGAACACTGATTTCTCGGTCACCAAGAACACCAAGATCACCGAGAGATTCATGCTGCAGTTCCGCAGCGAGATGTTCGATGTATTCAACCATCCGAATTTCGGGGATCCCGTTCTGACAACGACGAGCTCATCCTTCGGAAGGATATTGTCCACGCGATTCCCAACGGGTGATTTCGGCTCTTCCAGGCAGATACAGTTCGCTCTGAAGTTGCTCTTCTAAACGTTGGTCAACACTGCTTCCGGCGAGGGCGGGCTTCGGCCCGCCCTTCCTCCTTTGCCTGTTCTTTCAGTGCTTTTTCCCTCCACGTGGAGTCAATGCGCGCTGGACCAACTGCACACAGCTTCTTCTCTGCGCGGCTGCACTCCTGATTTTCGGATACAATGGAAAATAGCGTTTAAGCTTAGACTCCGAGGGTAGAGTGATTCACCGCAACGTTTTTCATAATGAAAGCCTGCTGCCGATCGAAAAGGTGCGGCTTTCCCCTGGCCAAGCTGGGCTCATCTGCGGATGGGGGCTTTTCACGACGCTGCGTATCTTTCACGGCGAAGCGTTTGCTTACGAGCGCCACTGGCGCCGACTCGAAAAAGACGCTGCCGTCATCCATCTCCCCATGCCTTACAGTTCGGCGAAGGTTCGTCTCAATCTTCATGAGGTCATTCGCGCGAATCAAGTTACCGAAGGCTGTGCACGGATTTATTTGGTGTACAACCAAGTTGGATTTTGGCAAAGCGACGAAAAACATCCGGAAGTCGATTTAATTATTTATACCGCGCCGCTTCCGCAATATCACGAACCGGTGCGGCTCGCACTTCGCGAGCAGGGGCGGCACGCGGCATCGCCGCTCGCGGGCGTCAAGACAACTTCGTGGCTGCAGAATGTTTGGGCTGTTGCCGAAGCGCAAAAAGAAGGGTTCGATGAAGTTGTTCTTCTCAATGAACGTGGCGAAGTTGCGGAATGTACGGCCGCAAATATCTTTGTGGTGAAGAACGGCAAAATTCTCACGCCGCCTTTGAATTCCGGTTGCCTGGAGGGCGTTACTCGCGGGATTCTTTTCGAGATTGCGCCAGAGGCTGGAGTTGCCGTGATCGAGCAGTCGCTTCGCCCGGAAGATCTTTTCTCTGCTGACGAACTCTTTATTTCCTCGACCAATCGCAATCTCATCGGCGTCGGCGAAATCGCCGGCCGCAAGATCGCGACCGCTCCCGGCCCCGTCACGCATCAGCTGAACAATTTGTTCGACGCTTACGTTTCGGACTACGTCACGCGCCGCCTCGCTGCCGCTTCCCACTGACGTTAGTTCCACAAGGCTGAGTCTGAAAGCAAGTCCTTACGAATTCACGAGAAACGCTTCTCGACGGGGCTCGTCCTACTATTGGGCGTGCTTCCCTTGACAATCCAGAGGAGCCTCGTATACTTCTCTCGATTACCAACAGGAAGGACTACGTACTCGAAGGACGGACGATGACGGACACTCCCGCTTCGCTGGTGCAGGGAACTCTGGACATGCTCATTCTTAAGACGCTGGCGCTCGAGCCGCTGCACGGGTGGGGAATTTCGCAGAGAATTCGGCAGTTGAGCCGCGGCGTGTTTGAAGTTAACCCGGGGTCACTCTTTCCTGCGTTTCGGCGGTTGGAGAGGGCGGGGCTGCTGGAATGCGAGTGGCGGACTTCGGAAAATAATCGGCGGGCGAAATACTACGGGCTCACGAAGGCGGGCCGGCAAAAATTGAAGAGCGAAACCAAGGAGTGGGAGCGGCAAGTGGCGGCGATTGCCAGGATTTTGCAGACAGTCTCGTAGCTGCGCCCGGTGGCTCTGCTTTGAGGGGCGATGCGAGATTTTGGAGCGCAAGGAGCGACGCCGCTAGCTTCACTTTGGCGCGAAGGGAAAAGGCCGCAGGGCTTATGAAAAGACCGCAAAGCTCTGCGAACTGCGCCTGCGCTGCATGACTGGTACATGACTTGGTAGCTCGCGGGAGGGTGCTATGGGACTATGGACGAATCTTTCTGGCGGGCTCCGCGGGCTCTTCCGCAAGCACACGGGAGAGCAGGAACTTGACGAGGAACTGCGCGATTTTCTGGAAAGATCGACCGCCGCAAAGATGCGTGCGGGGATGAGCCAGAAAGAGGCTCGCCGCGCGGCGCGCATTGAAATGGGTGGCGTGGAAGCGGTGAAGGAAGATGTGCGCTCCGCGAGTTGGGAGGCCTATCTCGAAACGCTTTGGAGCGACCTGCGCTTTGGGGCGCGGCTGCTGCGCTTCAATCCTGTGTTTGCCGGCGCGGCGATACTTTCCCTGGCGCTCGGCATCGGTGCCAACACCGCCATCTTTCAACTGCTCGACGCGGTCCGGCTGCGGACCTTGCCCGTCAAAAATTCTCAAGAGATCGCTAGAATCGCCATCGAGCAGCGAGGCAGGAGGAGCGGAGACTTTACCAGCCGCTACTCCGATTTGACGTATGCCCTTTGGGTGGAGATTCACGCGCAGCAGCAGGCTTTCTCCAACATATTTGCCTGGAGTCCCACGCAGTTCAACATCGCGTCGAGCGGCGAAGCTCACAACGTTCAGGGTCTGTGGGTGAGCGGCGAATTCTTCCAAACGCTCGCTCTGGAGCCGGCGGCCGGGCGGTTGTTGAATTCCGGGGACGACACCGAAGGTTGCTCGCCGGGCGGAGCGGTCATCAGCTATTCCTTCTGGCAACGCGAATTTGGAGGCGATCGCTCGGCGATTGGGCGCCCGCTTACTCTCAACCGGCGACCGTTCGAGATTGTCGGTGTTGCTCCCGCGAATTTCTACGGGGTGGAAGTTGGCCGCAATTTTGATGTAGC
>Ga0070735_10002878_pt1 | contig 15299 bp, 14 predicted proteins | sample Coa_R1_FD_66443 | JGI IMG/M metagenome (GOLD analysis project Ga0070735, IMG submission 66443) | Surface soil microbial communities from Centralia Pennsylvania, which are recovering from an underground coalmine fire - Coalmine... | ecosystem: Environmental > Terrestrial > Soil > Unclassified ... | reverse complement strand
TGGAAACCGTTCAGCGACGAAGCGGCTGAGGCAATAAAATCTTGGGGCGCGGATGCCATCGTGCTGCTGCCGCTCTATCCGCAGTTCTCGACGACGACGACAGGTTCGGCCTTGGCGGACTGGGAGCGTGCGGCACGCAAGGCCAGTCTTTCCGCTTCGACGTCTACCGTCTGCTGTTATGCGCAAGCAGACGGCTTTATCGCTGCCGAGGCAGAACTTATCCACCAATCGCTCACAAGAGCTAAAGCAGGCGTGGATTATCGCCTGCTCTTGTCTGCCCATGGCCTGCCCAAACGCATCATTGCCAGGGGCGATCCCTATCAATGGCAGGTCGAACGCACGGCTGCTGCGCTTGTGGATCGGCTGGGGATAAAGAATCTCGACTGGCGCATCTGCTATCAAAGCAGGGTTGGGCCGCTCGAGTGGATCGAGCCCGCCACCGACAGCGAAGTCAGACGCGCCGGAGCCGAAGGCAAGGGCGTGATCGTGGCGCCGATCGCATTCGTCAGCGAACACTCCGAGACGCTGGTCGAACTCGACATGGACTATGCCGAGCTTGCCAGAGCGTCTGGGGTGCCGGACTATTTGCGCGTGCCGGCAGTCGGGGTGCAACCTTTGTTCATTGCGGCGCTGGCAGAACTCGTCAGTACTGCGCGCGAAGGCGTGGCGAGCAACACGGGGGCGCGATTTTGCACTGGAAATTATGCCCAATGCGCCTGTTCGGGGGCTAAGGCAGAATGACGTTTCTCTCAGAGCATCTGGATTGGATCAGGGCCTTTCATGTCATCGCCGTGATCGCCTGGATGGCAGGCATGCTCTATCTGCCACGCCTCTTTGTTTATCATTGCGACGCGCCGGCCGGTTCGGCGCAATCCGAGATGCTCAAGGTGATGGAGCGGCGGCTCCTTCGCATCATTGTCAATCCGGCAATGATCGCGACCTGGGTGCTTGGGCTGACGCTGGTGGTTGTCACTGGCGCCTATGCCAGCTTGTGGTTTCAGATGAAATTCATCCTGGTGCTGGCGATGAGCGGTCTGCACGGGCTGTTCGCGGCAACCGTCAAGCGCTTCGCACGCGACGCCAACACCCGGTCGAAACAATTTTATCGCCTCGTTAACGAAGTTCCGTTTGTCCTGGTTAGCGCGATCGTCATCTTGGCTATCGTCAAGCCGTTCTGACGAAAGTTTTCCAGCGGGCTTGACGAAGGTTTGCAAGCGCCCCAAATCACGCTATAAGTAACTCGTTCCCCTAGGCACGCATCGGCACCGGCAATGATTGCGCGGCGCCGGAACCGGTTCAGACCGGCGCGTGCCGGCCAAACCTCCGACTATGAATGCGCGGGCACCGAAAGTGCCTTTGAACAGCCGGATCACTTCCCACATGCTCCCCAGGTGCAATCCACAATGACAGTTCAAGACGGCCTGCAGGCCATGAAGCTGCAGGATCTCAAATCCAAAACCCCCACCGACCTTCTGGCGTTCGCCGAAGAGCTTGAAATCGAAAACGCCTCGTCCATGCGCAAGCAGGACATGCTGTTCGCGATTTTGAAGGAACTCGCCGAACGCAATGTCGAAATCACCGGCACCGGCGTCGTCGAGACGCTGCAGGACGGGTTCGGCTTCCTGCGTTCGCCGGAATCCAACTACCTCGCGGGGCCTGACGACATCTATGTCAGCCCGTCGCAGATTCGCCGCTTCGGGCTTCGCACCGGCGATACGGTTGAAGGACCGATCCGCGCGCCGAAGGACGGCGAGCGCTATTTCGCTCTGCTGAAGGTCTCAAGCATCAATTTCGAGGATCCCGAAAAGATCAAGCATAAAGTCCATTTCGACAATCTGACGCCGCTTTATCCCACACGCTGGCTCAACATGGAGTTGGCCGACCCTACCATCAAGGATAAAACCGGCCGCGTCATCGACATCGTCGCGCCGCAAGGTATGGGACAGCGCTGCCTCATCGTGGCGCCGCCGCGCGTCGGCAAGACGATCATGATGCAGAACATCGCGCGCGCCATCAGCGCCAATCATCCCGAATGTTATCTGATTGTGCTTCTGATCGACGAGCGTCCCGAAGAAGTCACCGACATGCAGCGTACGGTGAAGGGTGAGGTCATCTCCTCGACCTTCGACGAACCGGCGACGCGCCACGTGCAAGTCGCCGAAATGGTGATCGAGAAGGCCAAGCGCCTGGTCGAGCATAAACGCGACGTCATCATCCTGCTCGACAACATCACGCGCCTCGGCCGCGCCTACAACACCGTGATTCCGTCATCGGGCAAGGTGCTGACCGGCGGCGTCGATGCCAACGCCTTGCAGCGACCCAAGCGCTTCTTCGGTGCGGCGCGCAACATCGAGGAAGGCGGTTCGCTCACCATCATCTCGACGGCGTTGATCGATACCGGCAGCCGCATGGACGAAGTCATCTTCGAAGAGTTCAAGGGCACGGGCAACTCCGAAATCGTTCTCGACCGCAAGGTCGCCGACAAACGCGTCTATCCGGCGATCGACATCCTGAAGTCCGGCACGCGCAAGGACGAGCTACTGCTCGACAAGGGCACGCTCGCCAAGACGCACGTGCTGCGCCGCATCCTGGCGCCGATGGGTACGACCGATGCCATCGAATTCCTGCTCGACAAGCTCAGGACGTCGAAAAACAACGCTGACTTCTTCGACAGCATGAACACCTGATTTCCAGGCAACGGCTGTGAAGCTTGTCCTGCTGCACAGCCCGCTCGTCGGGCCCGGTACATGGCGTTATCTTGCGCCGGCATTGCGGGCGCGCGGCTTTGACATCGCCGTCGCTGACTTTGCCGCCGCTATGGCGGGATCTGGGCCTACTACCCGCGACTTGTCCAAACGGTTTGCGCGTGCCTTGAGCGCGACGTCCCAGCAATACTGGTCGTGCATAGCGGTGCGGGGAGTCTGGTTCCGGCTGTGGCCGCCAGCGGTCGCGTTTCTGGCGCAATTTTCGTCGACGCGCTCATGCCGCACCCCGGTCGAAGCTGGTTCGAAACCGTTCCTCAATCTCTCAAGTCGCGGCTCGAGGATCTCGCACGCGACGGCCGTATGCCGCCGTGGCAGCGCTGGTGGCCGGACGGCGCCATTAGAGCCTTGTTTGGCGACGAAACGACCTACGCGCAATTCGTTTCGGAACTGAAGGAGATTCCGCTTGTCTATCTTGAGGAGCCCGCGCCCGATATCGCGCTTGGCGAAAAATTTGCCGCCGCCTATCTACAACTTAGCCCCGGCAACGCCGCCGAAGCCTCGGCAGCAGAGCGCCTAGGCTGGCCGGTGAAGCGCTTGGCACGCCACCATCTCGCGTTGTTGACGCACCCTGAAGAGGTCGCGGACGAGATCAGCGATCTCGTGCGCTCGTCCGAGAGCGGCTAGTGCCGCGCCGGTTCGTCCATCAGTTTGTTTTCGCTGCCGCGTTCGCCGAGCCAGTCCATCGCCGCCAGCACGATGCCTGAGGTGAGGAAGACGCCATGCAGGATCATCAGCCACACTAGGTTGGACTTGTCGGCGGTTTCGATCGCCATGAACGACTTGAGCAGGTGGATGACGGAAATCGCGATGATCGAGGCGATCAGCTTCAGCTTCATGTTGCTGAAGTCGACCCGACCCATCCAGCCGGGTTTGTCGGGATTGCCCTCGAGGTCCATCCGCGACACAAAGTTTTCGTAGCCGGCGAAGACCACCATCAACGTCAGGTTGCCGGCGAGCGACATGTCGATCAACGTCAAGAGCCAGAGCACGACGGTATTCTCGTGCAAATCCAGCGTGAAGACTTTGGCGGTTTCGTCGACGAGTTCTTTTCCGAACGTGATCAAAAGCACGACCAGCGCAATGACGAGGCCGACATAGAACGGAGCCATCAGCCAGCGGCTGCGGAACAGGGATTGCTCGAAGAATTCCTCATATTGCTTCATGGCCATGGACGTCCCCAAATCAGATGGCGATTCGCAGTAGACGCGACATTACTGGAGGTTTGAAGGCCTCGAGTTAGTTATCCCCGGAACGGTTGACCGTTGCGGCGGCACAGCCGAAACTCGTGCGTCGAGCCAAGAGGCAAGTTCATGACCGAGCATCCACGCGCCCAGTTCAAGGCCATGGCGGAAGGCACACAGGAAGACTGGACGAAGATTGCCGCCGCCTCGATAGATTTCAATCGCGACTTGCCGAATCGCGTGCTGACCCACCTGCAGCTCCTGAAGGGCGATTGCGGCGGCTTCGCCGTCGACCGGCTCGAGCATTCGCTGCAATCGGCAAGCTTGGCCATGCGCGACGGCATGGACGAAGAATATGTCGTCTGTGCGCTGATGCATGACATCGGCGACACGCTCGCTTCAGCCAGCCATGCCGAGCTCGGCGCCACGATTATGCGTCCCTACGTGTCGGAGGAGAATTGGTGGATGATGCACCATCACGGCATCTTCCAGGGTTACTACTTCTTTCACTATCTTGGGCTCGACCGGAACATGCGCGAACAGTTCCGCGGTCATCCTTGTTTCGAGCGCACGGCGATGTTTTGTGCGCGTCATGACCAGAACGCCTTCGATCCGGCTTACGACACGCTGCCGCTCGAAGCCTTCGTGCCGATGGTCCAGCGCGTCATGGCGAGACCGACAAATACGATCTATATGCGCCACGACCAGAAAGCTGCGGCAGAGTAATCAGGGAATAAGAACCGTCGCACCGGTCGTGTCGCGCGAGTGCAGCGCCTCGTGCGCCTTGCGCGCCTCCGACAATTTGAAGCGCTGATGCACGGCAATCTTGACCGCCCCCGAGGCGATAACGGCGAAGAGATCGTCGGCGGTCTCCTGCAACTCCTTGGCATTGCGCGTGTAGCTCATCAAGGTCGGGCGCGTCAGATAGAGCGAACCCTTGGCGCTCAGAATGCCGGCCTCGAACGGCGGCACCGCGCCTGACGCATTGCCGAAGCTCACCATCATCCCGCGCACCGCGAGACAATCGAGCGAGCCCATGAACGTGTCCTTGCCGATCGAATCGTAGACGACAGGCACGCCGACGCCGCCGGTGATCTCGCGGACGCGTTTGACCCAATCATCCTTGCGCGTGTTGAGGACGTGGGTTGAGCCGTTTTCTTTCGCGAACGCGACTTTCTCGTCCGAGCCGACAGTGCCGATGACCGTTGCGCCGAGAAGCTTGGCCCATTGCCCGGCAATGAGCCCGACGCCACCGGCTGCGGCGTGGAACAGGATCGTTTGGCCGCGCTGCACGGGGAAGGTGCGCTTCAAGAGATACTGCGCCGTCATGCCTTTGAGCATGGCGGCGGCGGCCGTCTCATCGCTGATGCCGGCGGGAAGTTTCACCAACCGGTCAGCCGGCACATTGTTGGCTTGCGCATAGGCGCCCATCGCACCGGCGTAGGCGACGCGATCGCCCGGCTTGACGCTGGTCACGCCCTCGCCGACGGCTTCGACGATGCCGGCCGCCTCGCTTCCCAATCCGGAGGGCAAGGGCAGTTTGTAGAGTCCCGTGCGGTGATAGGTGTCGATGAAGTTCACCCCGACAGCAGTGTGCTTTACGCGCGCGATGCCCGGACCTGGCGGGGGCAGCTCGACATCGACGTACTGAAGGACCTCTGGTCCCCCAATCTCAGCGAAGCGGATGGCTTTCATGTTGTTCTCCCTATCGCGCTCTTGCGTCTGCCGCACTTTGGCGCAGATCGTCGAGACTGCAAGCCCGATTTGCACGCGATGAAACCCGCGTTCGCACTTGCACTGGGCGCAAAGATACGCGACGTGATCACCTCTCTTGGGTGATACGCCGTTCCATGTCCGATGAGCCTGCCATTGCTGACGATATTCCTGTGTCCTCGGCAGGCCGCAGTCGCGCCGCTTTCGGCTTTATCTTCGTCAGTGCCGTCGCCAGCGCGATGTCGATCGGCATCATGGTTCCGATTCTGCCAAACCTCCTGAAACAGTTTTCTGGCGGCGACACCGCCATGGCCGCGGAGTGGAATGTGACCTTCGCCGTGGCCGGCGGGATGATGAGCTTCTTCGCCGGCCCCGTGCTGGGACTCTTATCCGACAGGTTTGGTCGAAGGCCCGTATTGCTGATCTCGCTGACCGGCTTCGGCACCGATTTTCTTTTCATGGCCTTCGCGCCCAGCCTGTGGTGGTTGTTCGTGGGACGGCTGATCAGCGGTGCCACGTCGGGGATTTTTTCGACTGCCAATGCCTATGTCGCCGATGTGACGGCGCCGGAGAACCGCGCGCGAGCCTTCGGCTGGATGGGCTCGGCCTTCAGTTTCGGCTTTCTCGCCGGCCCCGCGATCGGAGGTTTGCTCGGCAACTACAATCTGCGCTGGCCGTTCATGGCAGCAGCCGCGTTGACCCTGGTCAATGCCTTCTATGGCCTGCTCGTCCTGCCGGAATCGCTGCCCGAGAATCGCCGCGCAACCTCCTTCCGCTGGCGCCGCGCCAACCCGCTCGGTTCGTTGACGCTGTTGCGTTCGCACCACGAGCTTTTGCCGTTGGCCGGCGTCGGCTTTCTCAATCAGCTCGCCAATATGGTGTGGCCCAGCGTTTTCGTTCTCTATACCGGCTATCGCTACCACTGGACGCCTGGCACGACCGGGTTCGTCATGATGGGCGGCAGCGTTCTGGGCATTGCCGTGCAAAGCTTTCTCGTCGGCCCCGCCGTTCAGCGCTTGGGCGAACGCGGCTGCATGCTCGCCGGAGCCGCCTCGGCCGCTGTCGCACTGGGCTGGTATTCGCTGGCGCCAACCGGACTGATCTATCTGATCGGCATGCCGCTTAGTGCGCTTTGGGGTCTTTTGATTCCCGGACTGCAGGGATTGATGACGCGGCGCGTCGGGCCGACCGAGCAGGGTCAACTTCAGGGCGCCAACCAAAGCCTGATTGGAATCTCTTCGGTCCTGGGCCCGCTGCTCTATGGACTATCGTTCGCCTGGGCGATTCGACACCCGCAAACGTCTTTTTCCGGACTGCCGATGTTTCTGGCGTCGGTCACGATGATGACGTGTCTGGTCCTCGCGTTCTGGGCCGGCCGGCGCGCCCAGCGGCGAATGTCCTAAATCGCAATCAGCTCAAATGCTGTCGCAAGAAGGTGGCAGTGCGCCCATTGGCGAGATCGGCACAGGCCTTATCGTAGTGAGCGCCGCCCACCCGGGCGAAGGCATGATTCATTTCGGCATAGGAATGGACCGTCACATTAGGGTTGTTCTTGAAACCGTCGATGATCTTCTTCTGCGCCTCCGGCGGGACGTATTCGTCCTTGCCGGCGACGTGGAGCATCACCGGTTTTCTGATTTTCGCCGCCTCGGCCAGTTTTTCCTGGATGTTCACGCCGTAATAGCCGACTGAAGCGTCGCAATCGGTTCGCGTGGCTGTGAGAAAGGCGAGCAAGCCGCCGAGACAATAGCCGACCGCGCCGACCTTTCCGGTGCATCCCGCGACCGAATGACGGAGATAGTTGATCGACGTCTGAATGTCCTTGACACCGCTATCCTGATCGAAGCGCCCCATCAGGTCGAAGGCGCGTTTCCACTCCGCGTCGGTGCGGTCGCTGAGTTGCACGCCCGATTCCAGCCGCCAGAAAAGATCCGGCGCGAGCGCGAAATAGCCGCGCGCCGCGAATTCGTCGGCAATCGTTCGCATCACGGCATTGACGCCGAAAATTTCCTGAATCACGACCAGCCCCGGCCCTCGTCCCGAGACTGGCGACGCGAGATAGGCGCCGAACTCGCCATCCGGGCCGCTTTTGATCCGTACGTCCTGACCGCTCATGGCCCTTCTCCGCGCTCGCCTCTGGCGAGGTTAGCGGGTCCTTGGCCGCCAGGACAGGTTTCGCTTGTTACTGCGGGCGCGAGCCGGGCTGAGGGCGTTGCGGCAGCTGCAACATCTGCGACAGCGTCACCGGATTGGTAATCGGCGCCGAACAGGTCTGGCGCTGGCAGAGATAGGCTGTCGGCTGGCCATTGACCATCGCCTTGCCGTGCATGGAATGGCCCTCAGGGAAAACATGCTCGGGCGGGACCACGCTCAAACAGCGGTTGGGTAAGGCGCGGCCGAGGATCGCGGCGCTCAGCTCATGCGTCTTGGGATTGGCAAGCGGACCGATGACGATCAGATGCAGGTCGGAGAGCACATATTCGAGGCCGCTGAAATAGGATCCCATCGTGATCCAGGCGCGTGCGGCTTCGCCGGCGAAGGCGCCGATCATGGTATTGGCGCGCTCGACATATTCGCGCATGCCGGTGATCATGGTGAGGCGCGCCAGCACCTGCAGCATCGTGCCGTTGGCCGAAGGCGTCGGCTGATCGAAAACCATCCGTGCACGGACGATTAGCGGGACGGCATCGTCGGCGGTGTAGAAATAGCCGCCATTGGCGATGTCCCAATAATGTTCGTTGAGCGTGCGGACCCAGGCTTTGGCGTGTTCGAGATAGCGTTTGTCGCCGACCGTCTCATAGAGAATGAGCGCAGCGCGCGCCATGTGGGCATAGTCGTCGGCAAATCCCTGGGCGCCGCGGCTGCCGTCGAACCAGCAATGGTGCAGCCGGTCGCCGTCGCCGAGCGTCTTGACGACGAAGTCAAACGCCTTGATGGCGGCGCTCGTCCACTCGGCGTTTTGCAGCACCGCGCCGGCATTGGCGAGGGCGGCAATGGCAAGTCCGTTCCAGTCCGCGAGGATCTTGCGGTCGACTTCGGGCGGCGTACGCGTCTGGCGCACCTTGAGCAGCATCTCGCGCTGCTTGGCGAGGAGTGCTTCGTCGGCATCCGATTGCGGGAATGGCGCGGGCGAGCCGATGCGCTGCAGGATATTGCGGCCCTGGTAACTGCCGTCGCGCGTCACGTTGTAGACCGTCTTGAACTTGGCGACGAAAGTGCCGACTAGCGCCGCGTCGATCTCGGCTTCCGTCCAAAAATAATATTTGCCTTCCTCGCCGTCCGTATCCGCATCGATGCTCGATGCGAAGGCATCGCCGCTTCGCATTTCGCGCAACAGGAAGGCGACGGTTTCCTCGATGCGTGAACGGCAGAGCGCGTTGCGATTGAATTGCCATACGCTCGTCATCAGTTCGACGAGCATTGCGTTGTCGTTGAGCATCTTTTCGAAGTGCGGAATGAGCCAACGCTCGTCGCTGCAATAGCGCGAGAAGCCGCCGCCGATATGGTCGTAGAGCCCGCCGAGCAGAATATTGTCGAGCGTGATCGAGGTGAGCTGCATGAATTGCGGCAGCCCCGTGCGCAGATACGAACGCCAGAGCACTTCCAGGGGCGCAACCGCGGGAAACTTCATGCTTCCGAGCTGGCCGCCGAAGAAAATGTCGAAACGCTGCCCGATGCGCAGCGCACCCGTGTCGAGCATCAATGCGTCCACCGGACCGCGCATATCGCGGTTCCACAGATTGGCGAGCTGGGTCGTGGCCGCCGAGGAGGTCTGAGCGACCTGTTCGCTGCGCCCGTGGTAAAGCTCGATGACGTCGGCGAGGACCTTCTTGAAGGCCGGCTGTCCCTGCCGTTCCTCGTCGGGCAAGTAGGTCGCGGCCACAAACGGCGCGCCTTTCGGCGTGAGGAACATGGTCAGTGGCCAGCCGCCATTGTGACCCATGATGTTGGCCGCAGCCTGATAGATCTGATCCACATCGGGCCGTTCCTCGCGGTCCACCTTCACGTTGATGAAGTTCGCGTTCATCAACGCCGCCGTGGCGGGGTTGGCGAAGCTTTCCCGCTCCATGACATGGCACCAGTGACAGGCAGTGTAACCGATCGAAAGCAGGATCGGCTTGTTCTGAGCCTCGGCGGCGGCCAGTGCCTCTGGACCCCAAGGGTACCAGTCGACTGGGCCTTCCTTGTAGCGCAGCAAATAGGGACTGGATTCTTGCGCGAGGCGGTTCATGGAGCTTTCCGTGAGGTCTAGAGCCAAAGCCGGCGTTGCATCGGACGGCTTGATCGGGGGAAGCTTCTAGCGATGCCGGGCGCGGCTCACAAGCGCCCGCGAAAGGGTGGGATCGTTGCGATGAAGATGCACATTGAGATCGACATGACTCCGGACGAGGCGCGGAAATTTCTTGGTCTGCCCGACGTCACCAAGTTGCAGGACAAGATGTTGGCCGAGATCGAAAAGCGCATGAAGGCGGCGGTCGACGTCAACGATCCCGAGGCGATGCTTAAGGCTTGGATGCCGCTTGGCGGCAAGGCGTTCGAGCAGTTTCAGCGCCTCATGTTCGATAGCGCTGCACGCGCGAGTGGCGCCGCAACGCGCAAGGACACGGATAAAACGAAGGGATGAGCGACACGATCTTCGCGCTCTCGTCGGCGCCGGGTCGCGCCGGCGTAGCGCTGATCCGCGTCTCTGGACCAGCGGCCGGCAATTGCCTGCATCGGCTGGCAGGTGGCCCGATACCACCTCGAACGGCGGTCGTGCGACGATTATGCGATAGCGCGGGCCAAGAAATTGATCAGGCTCTGATTTTATGGTTCGTGGGCCCCGCCAGCTTCAGTGGCGAGGACATGGTTGAATTCCATGTGCATGGCGGGCGGGCCATCGTCGCGCGCCTAATGGGGGCGCTGGCTGAAGTACCGGGCTGCCGGCCCGCGGAACCTGGTGAATTCACCCGTCGCGCAGTCGAAAACGGCAAATTCGATCTCACCCAGGCCGAGGCGCTGATCGACTTGGTCGACGCCGAGACGGAATCGCAGCGACTTCAGGCACTTCGCCAGTATGGAGGTGCGCTTTCCGCGCTGTACGAAGGTTGGCGCGTACGACTGATCAGGGCGTGCGCGTGGGCTGAGGCCGCGATCGACTTCTCGGACGAAGACATACCTGGCGATCTTGTGAGCCAGTCACGCGCCGATTTGTCCCGTATTATCCAAGAAATACAAAAACATACGGACGATGCCCGGCGCGGCGAGTTGGTTCGGGAAGGCGTTTTCTTAACACTGATCGGTCCACCGAACGCTGGTAAGAGTTCGCTGATCAACACGTTGGCCAAGCGAGACATGGCGATTGTCGCCGAGACACCAGGCACAACGCGGGACGTGCTCGAGGTCAAACTTGATCTAGGAGGGTTTGCCGTTGTCGTCGCCGACACCGCTGGCTTGCGGGAAGTAGAGGACTCGGTGGAAAGCGAAGGCGTGCGTCGCGCGCTGGCGCGTGCCGAGGCTTCCGATCTGGTGCTCCTTCTGCTCGATGGCAGCTCATCCGATCCGCTTGCCGGCCTACCGCCGGGAATCGTCGAACGGGCGTCGCTGACTGTTTGGAACAAGTCTGACTTGCCGTGGCCAAAGCCGCGTCAAGGATTGAACTTGTCCCTGAAAACAGGCGAGGGATTGGAGCAACTGCTGGCGGCGATTGGGGCAAAAGTCGTGGAGCGGTTGGACATGCCGCGCGAGGCGCCACTTCTGACGCGAGCGCGCCACCGCTATGCGCTCAAGCAAGCCGAGGCGGCTCTGACGCGGGCGCTTGCCGCGCGCGAGCCTGAACTCTTCGCCGAGGATCTGCGTTTGGGCGCGCGCTGGATCGGGCGCATCACGGGTCGGATCGATATCGAGGAGCTGCTCGATGTGATCTTCCGGGACTTTTGTATCGGCAAGTGAGCTTCATTGTTTCACGTGAAACGCGCAGCCTGATCGAAGCCCTTGAGACTGGGAGCGCCCTCGCCTATTGAGCGCCATGGATCGGTTCGATGTCATCGTGATCGGCGGTGGACATGCCGGCTGCGAAGCCGCGGCCGCGGCGGCACGCTTCGGCGCGAAGACTCTTTTGCTGACGCACAAAATTGAAACGATCGGCGAGATGTCCTGCAATCCTGCCATCGGCGGCGTGGGCAAGGGTCACCTCGTGCGGGAGATCGATGCGCTCGATGGCGCGATGGGCCGCGCCGCCGATATGGCCGGCATTCAGTTTCGCCTTTTGAACCGACGCAAAGGACCGGCCGTGCGCGGACCACGTGCCCAAGCGGATCGCAGGCTTTATCGCCAGGCGATGCAGCGCTTGCTGCGGGAAACGGCCAATTTGACCATCATGGAGGCCGCGGCAGAGGATCTTTTGATCGACAATGGGCGCGTTGCAGGGGTCATTACCGCAAACTCGAAAACAATACGTTGTGGTTCGGTCGTATTGACCACCGGTACATTCCTGCGCGGTCTCATTCACATTGGTGAGAAGAAGATTCCGGCCGGGCGGGCTTCGAGCGGCAACGTTGCGATCGGCAAGGACAATGTCGATCAGCCGAGTTTGGGTTTGTCGGAAAAGCTCTATGGGATGGGCCTTGCGATGGGCAGGCTCAAGACCGGCACGCCGCCCAGGCTCGACGGCAAGACAATCGACTGGAGCCAGCTCGCGGTGCAGAACGGTGATGACCCGCCCTCGCCCTTTTCTTTCCTAACGAAGTCGATCACGACGCCGCAGACGGTCTGCCACATCACGCGCACGACATGGCGCACGCACGAGATCATTCGAGCTAATCTCAATCGCGCGCCGATGTATTCCGGCCAGATCGAGAGCACCGGACCGCGCTATTGCCCGTCTATCGAGGACAAGGTCGTGCGCTTTGCCGAGCGCGACAGCCACCAAATCTTCCTGGAGCCCGAGGGTCTGGACGACGACACGATCTATCCCAATGGAATTTCGACGTCCCTGCCCGAAGACGTTCAGCTTGCCTTGCTTGCAAGCATTCCCGGGCTGGAGAACGTCAAGGTCCGGCGTCCGGGTTATGCGATCGAGTACGACTATGTCGATCCGCGCGAACTTCTGCCTTCGCTCGAATGCAAGAAGGCAGCCGGTCTTTATCTCGCGGGTCAGATCAACGGCACGACTGGATATGAAGAGGCTGCAGCCCAAGGCCTGATGGCCGGCCTCAACGCCGCGCGCGTGTGCGCGGGAAATTCTGCGATCATCCTGGATCGCGCAGCCGCCTATATCGGCGTTCTGATCGACGATCTCGTCACCAAGGGAGTGACCGAACCCTACCGCATGTTCACATCGCGGGCCGAATACCGGCTTTCGCTGCGCTCCGACAATGCGGACCAACGATTGACTGGTATTGGCGAGCGTGCGGGTTGTGTCGGAGCCGAGCGGACCACGGTATTTGCCGAGAAGATGACCCGCCTCGGGCGGGCGCGCGATATCATGCGAAGTTCGACACTTACGCCAAATGATGCGCAGAAACAAGGACTTAGTGTAAGATTGGATGGCGTTCGGCGAAACGCCATGGACCTTTTGAGCCTGCCAGGCGTGGGCCTTCCGACACTCTCGAAGATCTGGCCGGAAATCAGCGAATTCCAGCCCGATATAGCCGAACAGATTGAGATCGATAGCCAATATGCCGGATATCTTGACCGCCAGGATGCTGACATTTTGGCCTTTCGACGGGACGAAAGCCTCGCCCTGCCCGGCGCGCTCGATTATTCACGGGTCGGCGGACTATCGACGGAAGCGGCCTCCAAACTGAACCGGATCAGGCCTTTGACGCTCGGTCAAGCTTCGCGCATCGATGGTGTAACCCCGGCCGCCTTGACCCTGCTTCTGGCGCATGTCCGTGGCCGTGCCCTTCGGTCCTGATGTGTTTTCCCAAAGGGTTCCTGTTTCACGTGAAACATTGGAGCGCTTGAAAATTCATGTCGATCTGCTGCGTGACTGGAGTGCACGGCATAATCTGGTATCGCGACGTTCGCTCGAGGATGTTTGGCGCCGCCATATCTGGGACTCCGCCCAGCTTGCTGCATTTGTTCCTCAAAATGCCACGAAAATTGTCGATCTCGGCAGCGGCGCCGGGTTCCCTGGATTGGTCCTGGCGACATTGTTGCGGGGCCACGCCTCAGTGACCCTCTACGAAGCGACGCGCAAAAAGGCTGAATTCCTCGCGCATGCGGCCCGGGAAATGGAGCTGGCCGTAGACGTTCGGAATATTCGGATAGAAGACGAAGGAAACCGGCCCTTCGACGTTGTCACGGCTCGTGCCCTCGCCCCGCTTGACGTCTTGTTGGGATATGCACGACGATTTTGCACCCCGGATACTGTTTCTCTGTTTCTCAAGGGCCAATCGGTAGCGGCTGAATTGACCCAAGCCCGTAAATCTTGGAGGATGAAGGTTAGCCAGCACCAGAGCGTAACCGACCCCTCGGGCATCATTCTGGAGATTCGGGAGCTTGGCCATGTCGGTGCCAGAGCAGGAACAAAAAGGCGCTAAACCGCGAGTTTTGGTCGTCGCCAACCAAAAAGGCGGCGTTGGGAAGACCACGACTGCGATCAACCTTGGCACCGCCCTCGCCGCGGTCGGCGAACCGACGCTCGTCCTCGACCTCGATCCGCAAGGAAATGCCTCAACCGGACTTGGCATCGCGCGCAGCGATAGGCGCCTTACGACCTACGACGTCCTGATGGGTGAAGCGAAGATTTCGGAAGCGGTGATGCCGACGCGTATTCCCGGCCTTTCGATCGTCCCTTCGACCGTCGATCTTTCGGGCGCGGAGCTCGAACTCATCGATCACGACCGGCGTAATCACATCTTGAAGGAGGCGTTGACGGAATACTCTGTATACGGATCAAATCCGTTTTCTTATGTGCTGATCGATTGTCCGCCGTCGCTAACGCTTTTGACAGTCAATGCCATGGTCGCCGCCGACGCCGTGATCGTTCCCTTGCAATGCGAATTTTTTGCGCTTGAAGGTCTCAGTCAATTGCTGAAGACGATCGATCTCGTGAAGGTCAACCTCAATCCCGCGCTCGAGATTCAAGGCATCGTGCTGACCATGTTCGATAAGCGCAACAAGCTCTCGGACCAGGTGGCGGCGGACGTACGCGCCAATATGGGCGAAAAAGTCTATCGCACGATGATCCCACGAAATGTGCGCATTTCGGAAGCGCCTAGCCACGGCCTCCCGGCCCTCGTTTATGATCTTCGCTGTCCGGGAAGCCAGGCTTACATCAAGCTCGCGGGCGAACTGATCGCGCGCGAACGCGCGGCTGCCTGATGACGGCGGAAGACCGTCCGCGAGGACTTGGCCGCGGCCTCTCGGCGCTGATCGGCGAGGAAGCGGTTCCGACGCGCGGTGAATCGGCGGCCGCGCGCGCCACGCACAGACTTCCCATCGCTTTTCTGCGCCCCAATCGATTGCAGCCGCGCAAGCGCTTCGCCGTCGAGGAACTCAACGATCTCACCGACTCGATAAGGGAAAAAGGGGTATTGCAACCGATCCTGGCGCGCCCGGTTCGTGGCGAGGCCAATGCTTATGAGATTGTCGCGGGCGAACGTCGCTGGCGGGCGGCACAAATGGCACAGCTCCACGATGTGCCGGTCGTCGT
>Ga0070735_10002877_pt1 | contig 15306 bp, 8 predicted proteins | sample Coa_R1_FD_66443 | JGI IMG/M metagenome (GOLD analysis project Ga0070735, IMG submission 66443) | Surface soil microbial communities from Centralia Pennsylvania, which are recovering from an underground coalmine fire - Coalmine... | ecosystem: Environmental > Terrestrial > Soil > Unclassified ... | reverse complement strand
GCCAGCCATAGGCGTTATGGCCCGAGATCTGGATGGTGGCCGATTTGATGCCGGCTTCTTCACCTTGCGATTCTTCGAGGTATTCGACCTTGAAGCCGTGCTTTTCGGCCCAGCGCGTGTACATCCGCAGCAGCATCTGCGCCCAGTCCTGGCTCTCGGTGCCGCCAGCGCCGGCATGCACTTCCAGGTAGGAATCGAAGCGATCGGCCTCGCCCGACAGCAGCGCTTCGAGTTCGCGCCGCGCGACCTCTTTCTTGAGCTCCTTCAGCGCAGCTTCGGCCTCGGTGACGACGGCCGCGTCATTCTCGGCCTCGCCGAGCTCGATCATGCCGATGTTGTCCTCAAGCTCCCGCTCGACCTTGCCAATGCCGGACAGCGCATCCTCCAGCGAGGTGCGCTCCTGCATCAGCTTCTGTGCCTTCTGTGGATCGTTCCAGAGATTGGGGTCTTCGGCGAGCTTGTTCAGCTCCGCCAGTCGCGCCGTGGATGTTTCGACGTCAAAGATGCCTCCTCAGCAGCCCGACTGACTGCTTGATCTCTTCGACGAGACGTTCGACTTCGGCGCGCATGATTTTCTCTGATCTTTGGCTGGTCGGTGGCTCAACGCAAAACTTCCGCCTCAACTAACGGCGGAAGTCGCAAACTGCAATCTCGCTCTAATATAATCCACCAGTGCCCGGGCGGAACAGGCCGCCGCCGGCGTCAGGTGGCGGCTGCTGCGGGTAAATCGGCCGACCTTCGGTGTCGACCGCAGCAGCGGCGTAGGCATCCGGTGGCGCCGTTCCCGGCTTGAAGGCTTCAAGAATGGTCCGGCCGCTATCACCCGGTCCGACGCGCATGCCGGTCTTGGCGTCGACGCGGACCAGCTTGATGCCGGCCGGGATTTTGAAGGGAACGGCGGGCTTGTCGGCCAGCGCCAGTTTGAGGAAGTCGCGCGCGATCGGCGCGGCGAGATGACCGCCCGTTGCGGCGTTGCCGCGACCAAGGGGACGCGGCTTGTCGTAGCCGAGATAGATGCCGACCACGATGTCGGGCGAGAAGCCGATGAACCAGGCGTCCTTTGCCTCGTTGGTGGTGCCGGTCTTGCCGGCGATCGGCTTGCCGACTTCTTTCACGACGGTCGCGGTACCGGCCTGCACCACACCTTCCATCAACGACGTCATCTGATAGGCTGTCATCGTATCGAGCACCTGCTCGCGGCGGTCGATCAGCTGAGGTTCGGGCTGATTCTTCCAGCCGCCCGGCGCGTCACAGCCGCGGCACTCGCGCGCGTCATGCTTGAAGATGGTGTGGCCATAACGATCCTGAATGCGATCGATCAAGGTCGGCTTCACGCGCCGGCCGCCATTGGCGATCATCGAATAGGCCGTGACCATCCGCATGACCGTGGTTTCGCCGGCGCCGAGCGCATAGGACAGATAGTTCGGCAGCTCGTCGTAGACGCCGAAACGCCGCGCATATTCGCCGATCAGCGGCATGCCGATGTCCTGCGCAAGCCGTACCGTCACGGTATTGAGCGACAGCCGCAGCGCATTACGCAGCGTGACCGGACCGTTGTACTTTCCGGAGGAGAAGTTCTCTGGCCGCCAGACACCGGCGCCCTGGCCCTGATCGATTTCGATCGGCGCGTCCATCACCTGGGTCGAGGGCGTGTAGCCGTTGTCGAGCGCGGCCGAATAGACGATCGGCTTGAAGGATGAACCGGGCTGCCGATAGGCCTGCGTCGCACGGTTGAACTGGCTCTGGTCGAACGAGAAACCGCCGACCATTGCAAGCACGCGGCCGGTCCACGGATCCATCACGACCATCGCGCCGGACACTTCCGGCAACTGCCGCAGCCGGTATTGGCCTTCGACCTGATTGCCGTCCTTGAACAAGGGATCGGCATAGATCACGTCACCCGGCGACAACACCTGCGACATCGCTGTCGGCGTCTTGCCCTTCGTCGGTCCCGATGCCGGTTTCGCCCATTTGACGCCGTCAAGCGTGATGATCCCGGTCTGCCGTTCCTTGCTCACGGCGCCGCCGAGCTCGTGGCCGGGCTGGAAACCGATGCGCGCCGATTGATCGCTGATCTCCAGGACCACCGCCATCCGCCATGGCGACACGTCGGACAGCGATTTGACGTCCGCGAGTTTGATGCCCCAGTCGCCGGAAATGTCGAGCTTGCTCTGCGCGCCGCGCCAGCCCTGCGCCTCGTCGTAGTTGACCATGCCGGCGGCCATGGTCTTGCGCGCCATCACCTGAATTTTCGGATCGAGCGTGGCGTGAACGGACAGACCGCCTTCGTAGAGCTTCTTCTCGCCATAGCGCTCGAAGATATCGCGGCGGACTTCTTCGGCGAAATACTCGCCCGCGAAGATATGCGCCGCGTTGGCGCGGTTGGTCACCGTCAACGGATCCTTGCGGGCCTTGTCGGCATCGGCCTGCTTGATCCAGCCATTTTCCAGCAAACGGTCGATCACATAGTTGCGGCGCTCGATCGCGCGATCTCGGTTGCGCACCGGATGCAGCGCTGCCGGCGCCTTTGGAAGCGCGGCCAGATAGGAGGCTTCCGCGACGGTGAGTTCGTTGACGGATTTGTCGAAATAAACCAGCGAGGCCGCAGCGACGCCATAGGCGCCGAGGCCGAGATAGATTTCATTGAGATAGAGTTCGAGGATCTTGTCCTTCGAGTAGGTCCGCTCGATCCTCATCGCCAGCAAGGCTTCCTTGATCTTGCGGGTAAAGGAGACCTCGTTGGTCAGAAGAAAATTCTTGGCGACCTGCTGGGTGATCGTGGACGCGCCCTGCGGCCTGCGGTTCGAGCCGAAGTTCTGCGCGTAAAGCAGCGCCGCGCGCGCCATGCCCGAATAATCGATGCCGCCATGTTCGTAGAAGTTCTTGTCTTCGGCCGCGAGGAACGCGTTGATGACAAGCTTGGGCACCGCCTGGATCGGCAAATAGAGCCGCCGCTCCTTCGAATATTCACCCAGCAGCGAACCGTCGGCCGCGTGAACACGAGTCATTACCGGCGGCTCGTAATCCTGAAGCTGCGAGTAGTCCGGCAAGTCCTTGGAGAAATGCCAGATCAACCCTGCCAAGGCGGCGACCGCCACAAGGAACACGACGGTTCCCGCGGCGAACAAGAAACCCAAGAACCGCACCAGCAAGCGCATAATCAGAATTCCGTTTAGTCCCTGCGCCGGCTGACCGGCATGTCCTGGAGGTATTTTCCGCTTCCTGCCATCGGTGGCCGGTGCTGGACTACATTATACGCCGCCAACCGGCGAATTGTGTCGATTCCTTGGGGCTCGGCGCAGCTTTATAATGCGGCCGCTGTGGCCAAACTAGGGCTTCGATTTCAGCGGGTTACCCGAGGCCCTCAGTTCCCATTCCCGGCTGTTGCCAATCGCTTGGCGAAAAACATGTCGATGGCATGCGCAACCGACCCCACGGTTTTCGAGCGCCAGTTGTCCGATTGCAAGTGCCCAAGGTCATCCTTGTTGGAGACGTAACCAAGCTCGACAAGAACGGACGGCACGTCCGGCGCCTTGAGCACGCGGAAGCCGGCCGACTTCAGCGGGTTCTTGTGCATGCGCGTCACGGTCTTCATCTCGCCCATCAAGATGCGGGCAAAGCGATTTGAGAACGTGCGCGTTTCGCGCTGGGCGAGATCGATGAGGATATCGGCGACTTCGGTCGGCTCCTCGGTCAGATTGACACCACCGATGGCGTCGGCCTTGTTCTCCGCTTCCGCCAGTCTTTCCGCTTCGGCGTCGGACGCGCGATCGGACAAGGTGTAGATCGACGCGCCTTGCGCATCGCCCTCTTTGCGCGGCAGCGCATCGGCATGGATCGACACAAACAGCGCCGCCGAATGGCTGCGCGCGAACTTCACGCGATCATCCAGCGGGATGAAGGTATCGTCAGTGCGGGTCATCACGACGTTATATTTGCCGCTCTTCTCGATGCGCTCGCGCAAGGTCTGCGCAAAGGCCAGCACGATCGTCTTTTCACTCGCACCGTCCCATTGCGTGCCGTTGTCGGGGCCGCCATGGCCTGCGTCGATGACGATCACCGGGCGCGTATCGGCTGGCGAAGATGACGACGCCGGCGTAGACGGTTCGTCGAGCTTTGCCGGCGCGGTCGATACCGCGAGCGCAGTCTCGTGGCTCGCAGCGATTGCGGGCCTGAGTTCGGGGCGGCTCTCCGGGGCGAGCAACTGCACGAAGGTCGTACGGTCGACCTCTTCCAGGTCGAGCACAAGCCGCGGCGGCTGGCCGTTGGCCGCCTCAAGCACCGAGACATTGGAGATCTTGGCGGGGCCTGCGAGGTCGAAGACCATGCGCGAGCCGCCGGGCATCACGAGGCCGTAGCGGAACGCCTTGATCAGTCCCCGCCCCGCGGTGCCGATCCCGGGCGGAAGCTGGAACGTCACCTGGGGGATATCGACGACCACGCGATAGGGATCGGCCAGGGGGAAGGCATGGACGGGAATCGGCTTGTCGAGATCCAGGATGAAGCGGGTCTGTTTGTCGTCGCCGGCGAGCCGCGCGCCTGAGGCAACGGGAAACCGCGTGGAGACGGCAGGTTTGGGTGTCTGACTTTCGACCGCGGAGACCTTGCTGGCGATCGGCCACAGGCATGCTGCGGCGCACAACAGCGCGAAACCCGGCAATACATGGTGATTTGCGCGGCCCGCCAACGACGCCTCCGAGCTGCCCTCTTACCGCAATAGGAGCGCAGGGTTAATTGCGCCTTAAAGATGACGCACCGAAAAGAAGCGAGTGTGGCGGACAGGCGACGGGTCCTTGCAGGACACGGCCGATCCACGTATGTAAGTGGTGCTGACGGCCAAAATTCACGGTTGTGTCGCGTTCAGCCTCCCGGTGCAGCGCGGGAACCTCCAATCAAGGAGATTTCAGCGTCTTTCCGGCCGCTTCCGAAGCCAGCGCGAGCCGCGCGGCTGAAGAAGTGGCGGTTTCAGGCCCGAGCGGCGTCCGCTCCCCGGTCACCAGCTTGTTCCAGGGACGGCATGGGATTCGACCTGACCGATTATCGGACCTCACGGCCCGGTAGGCGATTGAGGCGCGCGCTTTGGCAAGCGCCCAAGCCTTCAGCAACCGATAAAGCGGCTTCTTGCCGCCCAAAATTACTCAGACGGGCCGACGCTTAATGCGCCAGACTGTGTTGCCGAAACTCCAGGGAAAAATACCGCCGATGCGCGGCGCAAGCCGTGCTCGCCGTTGTCCATCCCGGGAATCATGTTCGGTAAGGCGCTCGAGGATGCGTTTCGGCCTTCCCCTCACCCCCGAATCAGGTGGACCGTCGCGTCACCCGGCCGCGCAAGTTGCGCGCGCCGCACTGCGCGCCCGCCGCCGTCAAGAGTTCAAAAATGCCCAACAAAATGCTTATCGATGCCACCCACCCGGAGGAGACCCGGGTCGTTGTGGTTCGCGGCAACCGCGTCGAAGAATTTGATTTCGAGACCGCGCAACGCAAACAACTGCGCGGCAATATCTATCTGGCGAAGGTCACCCGCGTTGAACCGTCGCTGCAAGCCGCTTTCATCGAATATGGCGGCAATCGCCACGGCTTCCTCGCCTTCAGCGAAATTCATCCCGACTATTACCAGATCCCGGTCGCCGATCGTCAGGCGCTGATCGAAGCCGACGAGCGCGCCCATCGCGAGGCGGAAGAGGAATCCGAGAACCGCTCGAGCCGCCGCCGCTCGCGCCATCGCAATTCGCGCCGGCGCGGCCATGGCGAACGGGTCCAGAGCGAAATCGTCGAATCCCCTCGCCAGGAGGTCTCGGCCGAGGGATTGCCCGCGGACAGTCTGGCCGCCGAGGCGCACGCCGAGGAAGACCATCACGACGAGCACCTCCACGAGAGCGATCATGATCCCGATCACGCCGAACATCACGACGACGCGGCGCACGATCACGACCATCACGACGACGATCACGCTCACGCCTACGACCACGAGCATCATGACGATGAACCTCATCATCATGAGGCCGAGGCCGAAGCGCCTGCCCTGTCCGCCGAGATGCATCAACCGGCAACTGCACCGGAGACCGTCGATATTTCGGAGGCGATGCGGGAGGCGCCGGAAGACATCGCACTTCATGCCGGCGAGGACTCCGGCTTGGAAGATACCGCGACCGAAGCCGTTCATGAGGACGTCGCTCACGATGAGCACGCGGCCCATGAAGAACATGCCGCGTCGCCCGACGCCGTGCACGCGCTCGCCGATGGCGAAGAAGCTCACGAGGACGACGGTGAGGAAGTCGAAGACGAGGTCGTCGAATCCGTCGGCGGCGACGACGTGCTGGAGGAAGTTCCGGAACGTCCGTTCCGCCCGCGCCGTCAGTACAAGATCCAGGAAGTCATCAAGCGACGCCAGGTCATGCTGGTGCAGGTCGTCAAGGAAGAACGCGGCAGCAAAGGCGCGGCGCTGACCACCTATCTGTCGCTCGCCGGCCGCTATGCGGTGCTGATGCCGAACACCGCGCGCGGCGGCGGCATCAGCCGCAAGATCACCTCGGCCCAGGACCGCTCGCGGCTGAAGGAAGTCGTTCAGGACCTCGACGTGCCCGAGGGCATGGGCATCATCCTGCGCACCGCCGGCGCCTCCCGCACCAAGCCGGAGATCAAGCGCGACTTCGAATACCTGATCCGGATGTGGGAGACGGTGCGCGACATGACGCTGAAGTCGCAGGCGCCGACGCTGGTTTACGAAGAAGGTTCGCTGATCAAGCGCTCGCTGCGCGACCTCTACAACAAGGAAATCGACGAGATCCTGGTCGCGGGCGAAGCCGGCTACCATGAAGCGCGCGACTTCATGAAGATGCTGATGCCCTCCAACGTACGCGCGGTGAAGCAGTATCGCGACGGCCAGCCGCTGTTCTCGCGCATGGGCGTGGAAAGCCAGCTGGACGCGATGTTCTCCCCGACCGTGCAACTGCGATCGGGCGGCTACATCGTCATCAACCAGACCGAGGCGCTGGTCTCGATCGACGTCAACTCCGGACGTTCGACCCGCGAACATCACATCGAGGATACCGCGCTCAAGACCAATCTCGAGGCGGCCGAGGAAGTCGCAAGGCAATTGCGCTTGCGCGACCTTGCAGGCCTGATCGTGATCGACTTCATCGACATGGACGAGAAGCGCAACAACCGCGCGGTCGAACGCAAGCTCTCCGATTGCCTGCGCCAGGACCGGGCGCGGATCCAGGTCGGACGCATCTCGCATTTTGGCCTTTTGGAAATGTCGCGCCAGCGCATCCGCGCCAGCGTTCTCGAAAGCTCCACCGAACCCTGCTCGCAGTGCGGCGGCAGCGGCCACGTCCGCTCGGTGTCTTCGGTGGCGCTCCAATTGCTGCGCGGGCTTGAAGAAGTCCTGATGAAGGGCGCGACCCACAATCTGGTGGTGCGCACCCGCACCGACGTCGCGCTCTACGTTCTCAACCACAAGCGCGGCCACCTGCGCGATCTGGAAAGTTCGTTCAAGGTCACCCTCTCGGTCATCGCCGATCCCACGGTGAGCGGTCAGCAGTCCTACATCATCGACCGCGGCGAACAGGTGCACACGCTGGAGGCGGCCAAGGCGCTGCTCGCGGCACAGGCCGCAGCCGCTCCTTCGCAAGTCGAGGAAGTTTACGAGGACGACGAAGAGTTCGATGCCGAGACCGAATCCGAAGTGGAAACCGAAGAGACCGAAGGTCTTTCGGGCGAGGCGGCGGGCGGTGAAGGTTCCGAGGGAACGAGCGAAGGCCCGCGTCGCAGCAGGCGGCGCCGGCGGCGGCGCGGCCGTGGTAGCGGCGGCGAAGCCCGTGAAGGCGGCATGCCGAGCGAGGAGAATGCTTTCGCGCAAGATGCGCCCGCTCCGCTGGATGCTGAAGTCGCCGAAGACGACGAATCCGACGAGGATGAAACCGGCGAAGCGGCGAACCAGGCCCGATCCGATCAGCCGGGCAACGGCGAACGGCGGCCGCGTCGTCGCGGACGCCGCGGCGGGCGTCGCCGTCGTGGCGGAGCCGAAGATGGCCTCGCTGGATCGATATCAGACGAACTGAGCCCGATTCAGACTCCGGAAGTTTCGGGCGCCGTCGCTGATTTCGACGGAACTTCGTCAGAGCCGTCACATTCGACCGCTGAAGCAGCCGGCGAAGAGCAACCGGTTGCGGCTCAGCAACCCGCTCCGCCCGTGGCGGAAGCCGAACATGGGCCTGAGTCGGACAAGGCCGCGCGGCGACGTTCGACCGTGCGCGAGAAGGTGAGCTTTGGGTCTCACAGCCCGTCGGAGACTTCTTCTTACAGCCAACCAGAATCGCCCGCGCCTGCCGAGACATCGGCCGATCCGGCGCCCGAGGCAGCGGCCGATGCGCCGCGCCGCGCAGGCTGGTGGTCCCGGCGCTTCGGCGGCGGATAACCTCGCAAATTCAGGTCAGAAGAAAAACCGCCCGGCAAAAAAGCCGGGCGGCTGTTTTTCGGAAATTCGGGGAGCGCTAGCCCGTCGTGACCGCCGTCTGGACGTCACTGGGATCGACCTGCTGGTTCAGCCTCGCATGCAACGTCGCCTCATTGAGCTCGCCTTCCCACCAGGACACAAACACCGCAGCAATGCCGTTGCCGGTGATATTGGTGAGTGCGCGTACCTCGCTCATGAACTTGTCGATCGAGAACACGATGGCCATGCCCGGCACCAGCACCGGATTGACCACGGAGAGCGTGGCCGCCAGCGTGATGAAGCCAGCCCCGGTGACCCCGCTTGCGCCCTTGGAGGTCAACATCGCCACCACCAGGATCGTCAGCTGCTGGCCGAAGGTTAGATCGACGCCGAGGGCCTGGGCGATGAACAGCGTCGCCAGCGTCATGTAGATGTTGGTGCCGTCGAGATTGAACGAATAGCCGGTCGGCACCACGAGGCCGACCACCGGCTTGGAGCAGCCGAGCCGCTCGAGCTTCTCCATCAATTGCGGCAGCGCGCTTTCCGAGGAGCTCGTACCGAGCACGATCAGAAGCTCATCCTTGATATAGGCGATGTACTTGAAAATGTTGAAGCCGACGAAGCGCGCGATCAGGCCGAGCACGACGAACACGAACAGAGCCGCGGTCGCGTAGAACAGGACGATCAGCCCGATCAGGTTGCCGAGCGCCGAGGGACCGTATTTGCCGATCGTGAAGGCCATGGCGCCAAAGGCGCCGAGCGGCGCCGCCTTCATGACGATGCCGATCACGCCAAACACCGCATGTGCGGTATCGTCGATCAGAGTCCGCAGACGGTCGGCACTGCTGCCCATGGCCATCAGCGAGAAGCCGAACAGGATCGCAAACAGGAGCACCTGCAGGATATCGCCGCGCGCCAGCGCACCGACGACGCTGTCGGGAATGATGTTGAGCACGAAGTCAACGGACTTGTGCGCTGCCGCCTCCTTGACGTAGTTCGCCACCGCCGCCGCGTCCGGTTTTGCGGCAAGGCCATGGCCGATCTGGAACAGATTGCCCATGGCCAGGCCGATCACCAGAGCAAAGGTCGAGACGATCTCGAAATAGACCAGCGCCTTGACGCCGACCCGACCGACCTTCTTGGCATCCTGGATATGCGATATGCCAGATACAACGGTGCAGAAGATGATCGGCGCGATCACCATCTTGATCAGCTTGATGAAGCCGTCACCGAGCGCCTTGATCCAGTCATTGGTGGCAAACGTCGGCCACAACCAGCCGATCACGACCCCGAGCACGATCGCGAACAGAACCTGGACATAAAGAATTTTGTACCAGGGTTTTGCCGCGTGTACCGGTGCTGCAGTTACAGTCGTTGGCGCCATCTACCCCTCCTCAAACTTTGTTGGGCAAGCCAAAATCCATTGCTCCGATGGAGTCAATGGCGCCGGACCTTTTTTAGGCTGCGTGAGCCCGCCTCACTTCAGCCAGCGGGCGATGCGTTCGACCGCCTCGCGCATTTCCTGCGCTGAGCGCGCATAGGAAAAGCGGATGAACTGCCGCCCGTGGACGGGATCGAAATCGACGCCGGGGGTTGCCGCGACATGGGCCCTCTCCAGCATCTCGCTGGCGAATTTGAAACTGTCGGAGGTAAAATCCGAAACGTCGGCGTAGAGATAAAATGCGCCATCTGCGGGCAGGAATTTGGAGAGGCCCGCCCGCGGCAAGCCCTCGATCAGGATACGCCGGTTCTCCAGATAGCCGCGCTTGATCTCCTCCATTTCGGCAGCACCGTCGAACGCCGCTTCGGCTGCGATCTGCGACAGCGTCGGTACTGAAATGGACAGGTTTTGCTGGAGCCGCTCGATCGGCCGCACCAAGGCTTCCGGCACCACCATCCAGCCGACACGCCAGCCGGTCATGCAAAAATATTTGGAGAAGGAATTGATCACGAGCGCGTTCGCGGAGAGTTCCGCCGCCGTCACCGCGGGAAACGCGTAGTCCAAGCCATGGTAGATCTCATCGGAAATGAACCGGATGCCGGCGGCTTCAGAAGCCGCAATCAAGCCGCTCAGCGCCTCGCGGGACATCATGGTGCCGGTCGGATTGGCCGGACTTCCAACCAGCACGCCCTTGAGCGGCGTTTTGCGATGCGCTGACAGCAACGCCTCGCCCGTCAGCGCATGCCGGTTTTCGCTCGATGTTTCGATCAGAACCGGTTCGCAGCCGAGCGCGGTGAGAATGTGCCGATAAGGTGGATAGCCCGGAATGGTCACCGCGACCCGATCACCCGGCTCGAACATGGCCAGGAAGGCCAGAATGAAGGCACCCGAGGACCCGGTGGTGATGACGATCCGCGCCGAATCGACCGCAACTCCGTAGCTGTCGCGATAATGGCGGGCGATCCGTTCACGCAAGCCTGGGGTTCCAAGTGCGGAGGTATAATCGATGCGCCCGGAATCGAGCGCGGCGTGGGCCGCTTGAATCGCAGTTTTCGGGGCTGAAGCCGCGGGTTGGCCGACTTCCATGTGGATGACATGGCCGCCGGCCGCTTCGATCCGGGCGGCCGCGGCCATCACATCCATCACCATGAAGGGTGGGACGTCGCTACGCCCCGAAGCCGTCGTCAACAAATCTTTGGCGCGTTCTCTTAAGGTCGCTTCAAGCATCGATATCTGCTACTTTGGAGGCCCAGTGCCCGCTTTCCGAAGTTCGAATGGTGGAATCAGACCATTAGCCCCAGACTAGCCGTAATCCGCGGATTGTTAGGGCATATCGCGGATCGAACCCGCCGCCAATCCATAAAGACCGCTTGATGTTGCTCACCTTCGCTTCTCTCCGGCTCACGACGAAACTAACCGCGATCGCAACCGCGATCGCCCTCGTTGCTTCCCCCATGGCGGCGCTTGCCCAGGAGGGGAAGCTGGCGGTCCTGCGCGACACCGAAACCGAGAACCTCCTGCGTGACTATACGAAACCGATCCTGCGCGTGGCCGGCCTCGAGAAGCAGAACATCCAGGTCACGATCATCAATCAACCCGTCTTCAACGCCTTTGTCGCCGACGGGCGCCGCATTTTCGTGAACCACGGCGCATTGCTGCAATCGGAGACCCCGAACCAGATCATCGGAGTGCTGGCGCACGAAACGGGCCATTTGGCCGGCGGCCATCTCGCGCGAATGCGCGAGCAACTGGCCGGGGCGCAGACCTCGATGATCGTCGCGATGCTGCTCGGCGCCGGCGCGCTCGCGGCGGGCGCGGCGCGAGGCGGCCTATCTTCGAGCGGCAACAACCTTGCCAACGTCGGCGCGGCCGCGCTCAGCGGACCGCAGAACATGATCATGCACTCGCTGCTGTCCTATCAGCGCCAGCAGGAAGAAGCCGCCGACCGCGCCGGCGTCAAATTCCTCACCGCGACCCAGCAATCCGCCAAGGGCATGTACGAAACCTTCAAGCGCTTCTCCAACGACAGCCTCTTTTCGGCGCGCGGCGCCGATCCCTACTTCCAGTCGCACCCGATGCCGGCCGAGCGCGTTGCGGCGCTGGAGGAGATCGCGCGCACCAGTCCGTATTGGGACAAGAAGGACCCTCCCGAGCTGCAATTTCGTCACGACATGATGCGCGCCAAGATTTCCGGATTCATGGAACGCCCCGAGACCGTCTATCACCGCTATCCGCTGTCCAATACCAGCCTGCCGGCACGCTACGCGCGCGCGATTTCGACCTATCTGCACGGCGATTTGAACAGCGCAGTTGCCCAAGTCGATTCACTGATCCAGGCCCAACCCAACAATCCCTATTTCTACGAGCTGAAAGGCCAGGCGCTGACCGAAGGCGGCCGGCCCGGGGAAGCTCTCCCTTCGCTGCGCAAGGCCGTGGCCCTTTCCAATAACGCGCCGCTCATCGAGATTTTACTTGGGCAAGCGCTCGTTTCGACCGAAAACAAAGCCTATACTGACGAGGCGATTTTGATCCTGCGCAACGCGCTGGCGCGCGAAACAGAGCAGCCGCTCGGCTACACGGAACTCGCCATGGCTTATGCGAGGAAGGGAGACCTTGCGGAGGCCGATCTCGCATCGGCGCAGGCGGCGTTTTTGCGCGGCGACAACAAGACCGCGAAGGACCTTGCCTCACGCGCCAAGACCCGTTTCGCCGTCGGCACGCCTGGATGGGTCAAGGCCGACGATATCGTGTCGGCAAAGTTGCCGATTACAAAGAAGGACAATTCGTCCCACTTCGAGTTTCGTGCAGGCCCGCAAGATCAGCGTCGAGGTTTCGGACCTAACCGGAATTCCGATACCACCCCAGAGACGAACCAATAAACCTGATTCAGAACAACCCGCTCAAAAGGAATTACTGATGTCGCCGCTCCGCCTGCTCTCTCCCGCCCTGTTCGCGCTGGCGATCGTCGCAGCACCATCGGCAGCCTCGGCGCAAACCTTCACCGATGGCCAGCGTGACGCGATCGAGACCATCATCAAGAACTATCTCGTCACCCATCCCGAAGTGCTGGAAGACGCAATGGCGGAGCTGAACAAGCGCCAGGCCGCGGCGGAAGAAGAGAAGCATCAAGCGAGCATCCAGCAGAATTCGGAGACGATCTTCAATTCACCCCGCAACGTCACGCTCGGCAACAAGAACGGCGACGTCACCTTTGTCGAATTCTTCGATTACAATTGCGGCTATTGCAAACGCGCGATGGCCGACATGCTCGATCTGATGAAGTCCGATCCGAAGCTGAAGGTCGTGTTGAAGGAATTTCCGGTGTTGAGCGAAGGCTCGGTCGAAGCGGCAAAGGTCGCCGTCGCCGTGCGGATGCAGGACCCGGGCGGCGCAAAGTATCTCGACTTCCACCAGAAGCTGCTTGGCGGCCGCGGGCCGGCCGACAAGGCGCGCGCGCTTGCCGCCGCGAAGGACGCCGGCCTCGATGTCGCGCGCATCGAAAAGGACATGGCGAGCCCCGAGGCGCGGGCAACGATCGAAGAGAATTTCAAGCTCGCCGAAGCGATGGGCATGAACGGAACGCCGAGCTATGTCATCGGCAAGCAGGTCGTTGTCGGTGCGATCGGCCTCGATGGACTAAAGGAGAAGATCGGAGTGGCGCGCTGCGGCAAAGCGACATGCTGACGCACTGATCCATACTCTTCGATGCAGAAAGGCCGGCGAATTCGCCGGCCTTTCTGTTTGGAATTTTCGCGGCGCGACAGTTCATCGCGCATTCATCAAACAAACCCGATGGAACCGGTGAAACCCCGGAACATCGCCAATCGCCTTTCGTTGACGGCTGGGCAGTGCAAATTCGTGAGGAGGAATTTTATGACTAATCGTTGGATGATCACCGCGGCCGCCGCGGCGCTCATTGCCGGCAGCGGCTTCGCCTATGCGCAAGGCAATATGGGCCATGAAAGCGGAGCGGCTGGCGGCGCTGGGATGCACCAGGGCTCGCCGTCGTCACCTGGCACAAGCAGCCATGAGCGTGAGGGTTCGGCGGGAATGAAGTCCAGCCAGTCCGAGCAAAAGGGCGGCGCGACCAATCGTAGCGCTCAGCAAGAAAAGAAGGGCGCCGAAAAGAGCACCGTCGGCCAGAGTCCGTCGCAAGAAAACAAGGCACAGGAGAGCAACAAGAGCGACCGCACCAAAGGCATGAGCTCGCAAACCGAAGAAAAGGGCGGCGCCAAGGGCATGAGCTCTCAAAATGAAGAAAAAGGCGCGGCCGGCAAGAAGGCCGAAGAGCGCAATGAGCGCAGCGGCAACATGAAGGCCGAGGAACGCAACGAGCGCGGCGGCAATAAGAACGCCGAAGAGCGCAACGAGCGCGGCAACATGAGGTCCGAGGGTCAGGAGCGCAATGGCAACATGAATGCTCAAGGCCGCACCAACAACTCGACGGCCGAGGGCAACCGCTCTCAGACGACCGGCCAGGCTGGTGCTGGCGCCAAGCTCTCAACCGAGCAGCGCACCAAGATCACGACCGTGATCCGCGGTGAGCACGTGGCGCCCGCGACCAACATCAACTTCCCGGTTACGGTCGGCACCCGCGTGCCGCGCGAGGTCGGCTTCCATCCGCTGCCGGCCGACGTCGTGACGGTCTACCCGGAATGGCGAGGCTATGAGTTCTTCCTCGCCCGCGACGAAATCGTGGTGGTGGATCCGCGGACCCTCGAGATCGTGGCTGTGCTTCCGGCATGATCTTGAGCCCAAGGCTTTCCGCGAATCCGGGGCGGGTCCTTTGGACCCGCCCTTTTCGTGTCCGCAAAGCGTCCCCCCGGGGTCCCGCCGGCGCGGACCGCCCTTTATAGTTAATCAATGGTTTCCACGGATTCTGCCGGGGTTTTCACCAAGTAGATGAGGCATTTGGGAGACGTGCCGCCCGGGCAAAGGCTTCCCTCCCGTCCCGTAGTTACCTATAACCGCGCGACATCAGCCACATTGCCGGGACCGGGATGGCCAAGACAGAAACGATCTATGTGCTCAACGGCCCAAACCTCAATCTTCTGGGAACCCGCGAGCCGGAAACCTACGGCGATGCCACGCTCGCCGACGTCGAGAAATTGTGCGTCGAGACCGCCGCCAGATACGGGCTCAAGGCCGATTGCCGGCAATCGAACCACGAAGGCGAACTGATCGACTTTATCCACGAGGCGCATGCCGGAAAGGTAGCCGGCATCGTGTTCAATCCCGGCGGTTATTCCCATACCTCGATCGCGCTCCACGATGCGCTGGTTGCGGTGAAGATCCCCACGGTCGAGGTTCACGTCAGCAATATTCATGCCCGCGAGAGCTTCCGCCATCATTCCTTTACGGCGAAGGCCGCCTTCGCCACCCTTGCCGGCTTCGGTATTGACGGGTATCGCCTTGCCATCAGCGGCCT
>Ga0070735_10002874_pt1 | contig 15308 bp, 21 predicted proteins | sample Coa_R1_FD_66443 | JGI IMG/M metagenome (GOLD analysis project Ga0070735, IMG submission 66443) | Surface soil microbial communities from Centralia Pennsylvania, which are recovering from an underground coalmine fire - Coalmine... | ecosystem: Environmental > Terrestrial > Soil > Unclassified ... | reverse complement strand
ACAAGTGCTGCAGCTGCTTCTGGGCGATGGGCTGCGTCCGGCTCTCTATGGGTTGGTGCTCGGCCTTTTGGTCAGCGCAGGGGCGGTTCAGCTGATCCGGTCGATGCTCTACGGAACTCGTCCGATTGATCCCGCAGTCTTCGCAGCTGTAGCTGTATTGCTTCTCGTAGTAGCAGGGCTGTCCTGCTTCGTTCCTGCGTGGAGGGCATCGGGGATCGATCCAATGCAGGCATTACGAAGTGAATGACCAGTCGGTCGGAGAGAATGTAACTTGGGTGCCTGTTCAGCATGGCGCTCTAGGACTGGGGCCTCACATCGTGGCCAATGCCCGAGCAAGTTCTCTAACACCACAACGAATTTCTTTTACGTCTAAAGCAGCAAATCCAAGTTGTAATCCCTCTCTCGCGAGGGTGCCTTGGCCATAGCGGTTGAGCGGAGTGACATCCACATTGCGTTTCGCTGCTTTAACCGCGGCCCATTCGGCGCCAATTCCGCCGCACAGCCACGCAACAGTTTGTAACCCGGCCTCAACCGGGGAGACTTCCAGCAAACCCGCGAGCCTCAAGCGAGCTTCTTCGAGCAACACCGAGAGGCGCTCGGCATACACCTCGCGCATCCGACGTACATGACGCCCAAAATGTCCTTCGTGGATGAAATCGGTGAGCACAAGTTGCTCCAGCATTGATACATGTCGAACCGTCAGCGATAGCGCGGCTTCGAAGTAATGAACTAATTTCGGCGGAACGACAACATAACCCAATCGCAGCGCAGGGAACAAAACTTTGCTGAAGCTGCCCGCGTACAGAACCGATTCGCTCTTGTCGAGGCCTTGCAGAGCCGGAATCGGGCGTCCCGAGTAGCGGTACTCGCTGTCGTAATCGTCTTCAAAGATCATTGCACGCGATTTCTTTGCCCACTCCAGGAGTTCGAGACGCCGAGCCAGGCTCATAGCGGTTCCCAGAGGAAACTGATGCCCCGGTGTGACATAGATCAGCCGAACGTTCCGCGAAGACGGAATCTCGATCCCCTCGTCATCCACACTAGCAGGGAAGATCTTTGCGCCGAATGCCTGAAAGGTAAGTGCGGCCCCAGGATATCCAGGGTTCTCGATGCAGACCTGATCGCCCGGCTGCGACAGGAGGCGAGCCGCCAGATCGAGTGCTTCCTGGACTCCGGAGACCACAGCCACTTGCTTCGAAGTGCACTTCACTCCTCGCGACACGCCTAGGTATTCGGCAATCGCCTGACGAAGAGGTTCGTATCCGAGCGGATCGCACCCCATCAAATGACGAATCGAAAGTCGGCGCAAGCGGCGCGCCGTGAGTTTTGTCCAGAGTGCAATCGGGAAAAGGTCCAACGCTGGAAGGTTGGCACGGAAGGCACGAATCGGCCGGTTCTCGTAGCCGCTAAATAGTTTGGCCTTTCTACCGTAGTCTGAGACTACCGGTTGTCGACCTCTTTGCCGCGCAGCCTTTGGAGCCTGCCCGTCCGCGACCTGGAGCAATCTTTCCGGCAGCACATTGCTGACATAGGTGCCTGAACCTACGCTGCCATCGATGTAGCCCTCGGACTTGAGTTGGTCGAAAGCATTAACGATCGTCCCGCGTGCCAAACCGTACTGAACGGACAAGTCGCGCGTGGATGGAAGTCGTATCCCCGGCCGCAAGCTCCCGTCCAGAATCCCTGTGCGCAGGGACTCATACAGCCAACGATAGGCAGGCAGTTTCGGGCTGCGAGGCGGAAGAACGAGTTCGAACACGCCAGCCTGTTTTGCCATCTCCGGATAAGTGGTACATACAATATATCGTAAAATGGAACTTGTGATTGATCCATTGCCCGCACTATCGTCCTGTTGTGGAGAGGCAAATGAATCGAGTTCGAGTGTGGATCAGCACGGTAATGGTTGTGTGCGGTGGACTGCTTGGAACACATCTGGTACGGAGCCAGACAGATGCTTCAAACGTTCGGAGAGGCAAAGATCGTGCTCGAACGCTGATGTCCCAGGCTCTGCCAGTGCTGGAGGGTGCTCATCTGAAGTCAGTTTTAGTGGAAGTTCGTTACGGCCCAGGAGAAAGCTCTCCGCCACACAGCCATCCATGCGCGGTAGTCGGATATGTGGTCGAAGGAGCGCTGCGCACGCAAGTGCAGGGCGAACCGGAGATGATTTACAAAACCGGTCAGAGCTTCTACGAGCCGCCAAACGGCGTCCATCTTATCTCAGCCAATGCCAGTACGGCGAAACCGGCGAAGTTGCTTGCGTATTTCATCTGCGATCACGATGCAGCGCTCACCATTGATGTTCCGGAACATACCGGTTCCAAAGGAGTATCACGATGAACCGGCAAGCCCAGGCTGTCTACAGCACGACGCCAACCATGAGCGCCAAACTACGCGCCACAAATTGGGAACAGGCGGCAGTCGTCTATACGCGCATTGCGGTTGGTGCAGCTTTTCTTTCCGCAGTGGCTTCGCGTTTCGGGTTGTGGGAAAGGACGCTCGACCTCAAGCACTTTGGGAACTTCATCGAGTACGCGGCTGAGGTGAACTCGTTTCTGCCAAGAGCCGTCATTCCTTCTGTGGCGGTGCTAGCTACGGTTTGCGAAACTTCGTTCGGAATTCTGTTGATCCTGGGATTGTGGCCGCGGTGGGTTTCGCTAGGAAGTGCTGTCTTGCTTGCCCTGTTTGGAACTGCGATGGCCATATCCTTCGGGCTTAAATCTCCGATGGACTATTCAGTTTTCTCTGCTTCCGGCGCATCCGTTTTGTTGGCACTTGATGCCTTCCGTAGGAAGAAATCCAAAATCGTCGCGTGAAAGGGTGCAACATGAGAGGGAAGAGGAGAGCTGTCGCCTTCGCGATTCTGTGCTTGGCTACACTTAGTTCAGTCAATTCAGCCGCACAGAAACAGGACGATCGGGAATTGCTGCGCGTGCGCGAAACAGTGTGGCGGGCGTGGTTTGCGGGTGACACCAACACTCTCAAAGACTTGGTCCCGACCGAAACGATCGTCATGAGCGGCGGCGAGGAGCAATGGAAACACCAGTCGGACGTTCTTCGGGCTTCTGCCGAGTTCCATGCCAAGGGCGGAAAACTCATTCGGCTTGAGTTTCCTCGCACCGAGGTTCAACGGTTTGGCAATGTCGCCGTTGTTTGGAGCAGTTACGCATTGGAGATTGAAGCTGATGGCAAACGATCGCCAGATTCCGGGCGGGTCACAGAAATCTTCGTCTGGTGCGACGGCCATTGGACGAATCCGGGTTGGCATACTGACGCGGGGAAATGAGAGCGTATGGCCGATGCGTTTGAGCAGGAATTCAGAACGAAGGAGAGATTCATATGGTTCAGGATGCAAAAGAAGCTGTGATGTCCTACATCAAGGCGATGGGCGATCGGGACTTTGTTGCGGCTCGAAACTATTTGGGCGACAACGTGCGCGTGAAGGGGCCGGCTGGCGAAGCCTTTCGCAGCCCGGATGAGTTTCTGAAAATGATGGAGCAGCAGCGCGGAACGTACGACATCAAAAAGGTCTTTGCGGATGGAAGCGACGTTTGCGTGCTCTACGACTTCATCACACCCAAAGTGGCTACTTTTTTCTGCTCATGGTATCAGGTCAAGGACGGGAAGATAAGTTCGATCCATACCGTCTTTGATCCGCGCGCATTCTCGGCGGCCCAGTAACCACTGCGTGTTCCTCCACTTCGCCTCCGATTCATTGCCACCTTACGTACTCCGATTTCGCACCTTTAGGATCGGGATGTCGGAATCAGGGTCGATTCCAGAGGGTGAGAAAGTCTCAAGGCTGACACCGGAAGTCCTCCATCAAGGCCGACACTTCCTGGAAATCAATTCGGTTCCCCGCTTCCCCCATTGGTCACATCGGATTGGGCAACATAAATCCCACGTAGGTGGTTACGACGGTAATGGAGCGAACAAAAGGCATTGTGATTTCAATCACAGGCGACCCGGAGTCGGGCGGTTAGCCTCAACAAATCAGCAAGGAGTTGCTCACCATGTCGCAGTCCAGCAAACCGATCGCTTTCGACGCTATGTCGCTCGAAGAACTGGCTGAGAGTGAGCACAGACATCGGAAACTCGTCGAGTCCCTCCCAGACGCCATCATCGTCCACACTGAAGGAAGAATTGTTTATGCCAACCCGTTCGCGTTGCGTTTGCACAAAGCAATCGGCCCCGAGGAACTGCTTGGACGGGAAATCAGCGAGTTCATTCCTCCGCATTATCTAGCGTTGATAACGAAACGGATCGAAGAATGCCATGCGACAGGCATTGCATCCCCCCCGGCCGAACTGACCTTGAACGCTTGTGACGGTTCATCCGTTGATATCGAATCGGTGGCGATCCCGATTTCATGGAATGGCGCACCAGCAATCGAGGTTGTGCTTCGGGACATCACGCAGCGGAAACGAGCAGAGGAAGCAGCGATCACGTGGCAAAAGCGTCTGGAGCTCGCGCAGAAAAGCGGACTTCAAATCGGACTTTGGGACTGGGATTTGGCGAAAAACACCGTCAAGTGGTCAGACGAGAGTTACCAACAGTTTGGGTTCTCCAGAGAAACTTTCTCCGGTCACGTGGATGACGCACTGACAAGGTTGCACCACGATGATCGGGGGAGAATGGCAGAACTCATTGCGAGAGTTCTGAAGGGGGAAGTCGAGGAATATGCTGCTCAGTATCGCCTCTCGCACCCGGACGGCGCAGTACGGTGGATCGACGCGCACGGAGTAAAGATACGCAATGGCTCCGAGCACATGATTGGAATCGGCATTGATATCACGGACATAAAACGCACCGAGCAATCGCTCAAGCAGAGCGAAGAGAACTATGCCTTACTCCTCAACTCGACTGCAGAAGCGATTTACGGGCTCGACCGCAGCGGAAACTGCACGTTCTGTAATGCTGCATGCGTTCGTCTGCTGGGTTACGAGGCTACTACAGACCTGCTCGGGAAGAACATGCACGAACTCATGCATCACACCCACTCCAATGGGAGCACGTATGTCGATGGCGAGTGCTCGATATACGTTGCGGTGCGTGAAGGCAGGGGCAACCACATGGCGAGCGAGGTATTTTGGCGTGCCGATGGAACTAGTTTCCCAGCCGAATACTGGTCTTATCCAATGTACAAGGACGGAGAACTAGTCGGCGCCGTGGTCACGTTCTTGGACATATCGGAGCGCAAGAGAGCGGAAGAGGCACTCCAGAAATCGGAAGAAAAATACCGGAAGCTGTTTGAGAACGCGATGTATGGCGTCTTTCTCGCGAAGCCGGACGGAACCCTGCTGGATGTCAATCCTGCGATGGTGGACATGCTCCGTTACGCTTCAAAGGAAGAACTCTTGGCAAGAAATCTGGAGCGCGACATCTATGAGAACCCGGCACAACGAAAGCAGATCCTCGAGAAGGCTACACCTGACAAGCGCGTAGAAGGTATTGAGGTAAATTGGATACGCAAGGATGGAATGACGATACCCGTACGCATCAGCGGCGCTGTCATACTGACTGGGGATGGAGATGCTCTGCACGAGGTTATTGTCGAAAACGTTGCTGAAAGTAAGAAACTGGAGCAGCAATATCTTCAGTCCCAAAAGATGGAAGTCGTTGGCTTGCTCGCCGGAGGTATATCCCACGATTTCAATAATCTTCTCGGCGTAATTCTTGGGAGCGCTGACCTGCTTTTGGACGAAGCTGCCCCGAACCAACAGCGTTATCTTGAGGCGATAAAGAAGGCTGGTCAGAGTGCCGCTCACTTGATACGCCAGCTTTTGGCTTTCAGCCGAAAACAGGTTTTGCATCCGGCTCTTCTGAATTTGAATGGAGTCGTCACCGATGTAAGCAAGATGTTACAGCGAATCATAGGCGAGGATGTGCGGATCGTGACAGACCTTGATACAGGCATTGGGGCTATCCGGGCAGATCGAGGTCAGATTGAGCAAATATTGCTCAATCTGGCGACCAATGCGCGCGATGCCATGCCAAACGGGGGTACATTCACCGTCCGAACACAGAATGCGGAACTGAGTCAAGACGACGTCTCACGCTATGCGTATATCCAGCCTGGTGCGTACGTCCGCTTGAGTGTCAGCGACACCGGCGTGGGAATGAGTGAAGAAGTGCGAACGAGGATCTTCGAGCCATTCTTCACCACCAAAGAAAAGGGGCGCGGCACGGGACTGGGATTAGCGACTGTCTATGGAATCGTGAAGCAAAGCGGCGGATACATCTGGGCAAGCAGCGAACTAGGATCAGGGACGACATTCGATGTTTACTTGCCGCGGTTGCAAGAAGAAGTTCCGCCGGAAGCTCGCGAGCTTCAACCTCGTGGCGAATACCCACGGGGAACAGAGACTATTCTTCTCCTTGAAGACGATAATTCTCTTCGACAAGTCATGTGCGAGTTTCTGATGGCAAGTGGCTATAACGTCTTGCAGGCGAACCGGGCTGAAATTGCTGCTGATCTGGCAACCCAATATAAGGGGGCCATACCGTTGATCATTAGTGACGTTGTGCTGCCAGAAATCAGCGGACCGAAGGCGGTCTCGAAGTTACAGAAATTGCACCCGGAGATGCAAGCTTTTTTCGTCTCCGGGTACGCAGAGGTTCCAGTGGCTCAGCAACTCATTGCCGAAGGAGCAGTATTGCTTCAGAAACCTGTGTCGCGAATAGACCTGCTGAAAAAAGTAGACGAGATACTTCATTCGAAAGTGTCGAACGTATGACCACCGGTTGCTTCCCAGCGCTGGACCATACTTTGGCGAGTTAAAGAGGCGAGATCGATTGCGGAAAATGTCCACACGGAGTCATTGCGGGCACAACGACTGGCAACTCCGTGGTCGGGCGCGTTGATACCGGCGGTGCGCTGCCCCAGGTCTGCCCGGATGCCTGCAATCTGGACAAGCGGGAATCCCGCCAAGGCCAGATCAACTGGGTTCGGAGTGGTAGCCCTAAACATCCTTCAGTTGCTCCTCGGTCATCCCAAAATAATGACCGAGCTCATGTATGAGAGTCTGGCGGATTTGATGACGAACTTCTGCGTCACTTGAGCAGACCGCCTCAATATTCTTCTGATAAAGCACGATGTGGGCGGGACCCACTGATAAATCAAAGACGCTCTTCTGCGTGGCGGGCACTCCGTGAAAGATGCCTAGAAGCAGACGCTGTTTCCGTCCGGAGCGCGGGGGCGATCGATGTGGAGGAAAATCCTCAACCAGGATCGCGACGTTCTGGATGCGGGTGCGGAACTCTTCCGGCAGTGAATCCAAGGTTTCTTCCGCAACATTGACGAATTCCTCTCGTTCCATTCTTCACCCACTGACACAAATACGGGTGCCCTTACTCCGAGTAGCCGTCGTCTGTGTCTTCATCCTCGTCCTCTTCTTTGCGGTCGCCTTCGTCTTCCTCTTCGTCTTCCTCTTCGTCTTCCTCTTCGTCCTCTTCCTCGTCCGGTTCCTCCCTAAGACGGACATCACTTCGTGCCGAGCGATCCGAATAATCTGCGTCCAGGCCTTGAGGGAATATTCTGCTCATGTCCACATGGTACTCTGTGCCCGTCGGCGAGAGCAGCGAGTGTTGGTTGGTGGGGTACCGACGGATTGACTAGGCCCGGGATGCATCGGATTATTGAGCGATGAAAGACTTGAAGAATCGAATCGCCCTTGTTACGGGGGGCAGTCGTGGAATCGGTGCCGCAGTCGCTATTGCGCTGGCTAACGCGGGCGCTGATATCGCCGTGAACTACCGTGAGCGAGTCGACGCCGCAAATGCGGTCTGTGCCAAGATCGCCGAGACGGGGCGGAAGGCAATCGCGGTTCGGGCTGACGTGTCCATCGCCACCGACGTGAAGCGCATGGTCGCAGAAGCCGAGGCGCACATCGGAGGCATCGATATTCTCGTCAACAACGCAGCCATAGCCCATCCGCGCAAATTGGAAGAGATCACGGAAGCGGAATGGGACGAAGTGCTCGCCGTGAATCTGAAATCGGTCTTCTTGGTGACGCAGGCCGTGATTGGCGGCATGCGACAAAGAAAGTGGGGACGGATCATCAATCTGTCCTCGGTTGCCGCACAGACGGGCGGGGCTGTAGGGGCGCACTATGCTGCGTCTAAGGCAGGCATTATAGGGCTGACGCACTCTTGCGCTTCAGCGTTTATACGAGAGGGAATCACTGTTAATGCCATTGCTCCTGCGCTGATCGAGACGGACATGGTGACTGGCAACCCCAACGCAAACCCGAACCTGATTCCGATGGGGCATTTTGGTTCGGTGGACGATGTGGCATCCGTGACGGTGATGCTGGCGTTGAACGACTACATGACCGGGCAGACCATCTCGGTCAATGGCGGCTGGTATATGAGCTAGTTCGCCGAAGGATCGCCGTTCCGTTTGACCGTTGCCTGCTTGTGTTAGATATTGTGACCCATGGACGTTGAACGCATCATCGACGACATCGAGCAGCTAGAGGAAATGTTCGATGCGGCGGATATAAGGCCACTGAGCCCAGCCGACATCTCTGCTGCAAATCGAAAGCACGACGAAACGCTCGCACACAGTCCGTGGTTTCGGCTCTGGCAGCGGTATGGCATCTGCTGCCGTCCGGGGCCTCCCGAACTCCAGCTGGGTGAGCCTAAAGCCCAATAGAACCTTTTTCCGACTGGGCGCAGGGGCATGCGCTTGCTCACGGTGCCAGCTGTGAGCCGGGTTTTGAGTTCATTTGACCCGTGAGCGCGCCTGTTGCACCATTTCGACCAAGACTTTCCGGGTCTCACTCTGATTACTTACCTCCCTCAAGAAGGCGATGCGGGCACCACGAGTGCCCTCAGCGGTTTTCACCCGGACATGAAAGCCGAGGCGATCGATGGTGGTCATCGTTGCTTCCGTCGCATCAATATGAGCAAACGTCCCTGCAAGCATGACGAGCGCATCCTTGTGGTCGGTGTTCATGTGCTGAATGATTGCGGCCATGGAATCAGCAAGCGGATCGGGTTGGCTGCGCCCATAATCGGATGCGGATACCCAGCCCATCACTCCGAAGCCGCCCACGTAATAAACATCGACGACGTCCATGCGGTAAAAAGAAAAGTCTTCAAAATCTACCCAATATTTGCTGTTGGCATGACGCTCGAGGTAGAGCTTGCGAGCCTCGGCCAACTCTGGCTTAGGCACTGGCAGAACATTCCCTAGCAGCGTGACCCTCGATGCTCCGAGTGGTTCGCCCTCAGTGTCCGGCTGCGTGATAAGCAGACTGGCATGCGGATCGGCCTGCAGGTTCTGCGTGTGCATGGCCATGGTGCTGATCAGGAAGATGGGACCGCCATGATCGTCGAGGCCATAGGGCATCACCGAACCGAAAGGGAATCCTGGCTGTTTTCGCGATAAGGTGGAGAGGCTGCCCATCCGCCCCAAGTACACCAATGTGTGGGCACGCTCGGCGAAAGTGGGCTCGGGGACCGGCGGCAGGTCAGTCCCTGGCCCGGGCCCCGCGTGTTTTCTGGCTGATGAGCTGGTCATTTGTGGTCTTCTCTCTCCTACGTTTCGTCGTCGGGCGGACCCGCCGCGCCGGCGATGTCCTGAGGCTTAATCTTCTCGACATTGAACTTCGCTACGCGCTCGCGCATCGTTTTCAGAACATCTTCAAGAGGTGGAGGCTCGCCCTTGATCCATCGCAATGGGTTGATCCGGGCTACAACAAACGATCGCAAATAAGGACTCACCAGTCCGCGCTCCTTCAACTTCTTGACCACGGCGGCGACCTTTTCCTCGAGCTCGAGGACCATCGTGGCCCGCTTCTCGTGCTGCTTAAGCGCAGAGCGCAAGGATTCATCGCTAAAGTCCTCAAGTCGGCGAAGGATGGGGTGGTAAGCACCACCGCCGAAGCGCGGGACTCGTTCGTAGCAGACTCCCAAAGTGACGAGTGCAGCCTGATCAAGATAGAAGGCAAATCCTGATTCGGGTCGCGAGCCATCCTCGTCGACCAAGCCACGGTAGATCCGTATGACTTCCAGCGCGCGCTCTTTGAGGTTATGTGCTTTCTCCGTATTCAGAGCTAGGATTTGCCATGCAACCTCGCGTTCCGGGATGACTAGTGCCGTGATGGATTTAGCGCCAAGGCGACGCATGGCCTCGAGGCGATGCCGGCCGTTTGGGGTCCAGAAGCCGCCGCCGGGCGCGAGGACCGCGATGAGCGGATCGAGAAAATATCCCGTCTTATCAATAACGTCCGCCAGACGTTTGTGGTGAGCGTCGGAGAGATCGCGTTGAAACGGTGTGGGTTCGATCTTACCGATGGGAAGAATGGAAAGTAGCGTGGGATGACCGCCGAGGGGCTCCTTGTACTGACCCACTACACAACCTCCAGCCTTCTGGACGGCTTCTGCGGCTTCCGCAGCAGATCCTTCTGGTTGCTCTAACCTGCACTGTGCCGGATCGAGGCCCTTGGTACTGGGTTTAGCTTTCCGAGGACGTCTCCGGGCTGGTGCACGCCTAACCATAGCAGAGACTCTATTCTAGTTCCGGATGGACTGTCTTTAGAGGCTGATCACGGTCACCATGATGGTGCGCTCACGGTTACGCACATCGCATTCCAGATGAAAGATTTCCTGCGACGCGGCGAGCAGACTTGGTACGACCGCAACGGCCACTCGCACCTGTGGGCGACACTTCTCGGACCATCCCTATCGGTACCAATTCTCACGGCAAACTCGTGGAAGCGGCGGCAGATTTGGTGGAGGCACGTGTCTAGGCTGGACCGCTGGACCGGTTCCCATCCCAACAGATCTCGCGTTCGTTGACTGGAGGTCGGATTATTCATCGCTGCGAAGTTGGTTCCAGGGCAGAGATGCTTATGGGTTTCGCGGAACCAATGATTCGACGGGAGGAATCGAGAAAGACGTGGTAAAAATATGTTCCGACGGTTGGGTTCCGTCTTGATTGGCTTTTGCGAGAATCTCCATCGCCTGTCCCGTAAGCGGTGGAATGTAAATCGTCGCCGTCAGCCATTTTTCGCGTACCCAGGCTTGGCCCGTCGCCGGCTGACCATCACATCCGGTGAACGGTAAACTCAGCCATCGCGACCGCTCGGCTTCGTTGGTAATCTCCTGAAAAGCTTTGCGAGCTCCCAGCGCCATCGAGTCGTCCTGCGAGCCGACCAGGCTAATTGACGCGCTTTGTGAGGTGGCCATTTTCAGCCAGGAACGCACCGCCCGGTGCGCACTTTCATCTGTCCAATGTGCCTTCAGCATCTTCACCTCAATGTTTGACGGTTTCGTCTCCAGCATCCCTGACTCGCGTTCTTGGGCCGAGGAACTCTGTGAAGGTCCTTCAATGTACAGGACAGAACCGCCTCGGGGCAGCAACGCTGCGAATTGTCTTCCCTGAATGCGGCCAATCTCGAGGTGATTGGAACTAACAGCAAACATAGGTGCGCTTGCTGCCTTGCGGAGATCCGACAAGTAATCCGGCCTCCGGTTCAGGACCGCCCAACCGATTCCTGCATCTCTAGCGGCCCGGGCTACCTGCGGCAGAGCGGTACCTCCAAACGGTTCTACCACAATCGCGTCGGGTCGGGACTCAACTCGGCTTTGAATTGCCTTTAGGAGTTGCGTGCTCTGATTCACAGCGTCGTTATCGGCAAACACTATTTCCACATCGCTCCCCAGTTTGTGCGCGGTCTCTTCCGCGGTCCGGGCTTGTGCCACTTGGAAATCGTTCTCGCGGGTGTGAAGAGACACCAGGAATCGGAGTTTTTTCATCATTTCGCAAGTGTACCTGTACCCAGGCATCCACGAAATGCTTCTCACTCTGCAGGAGTGACCCAGGGCTGACGGGCAAATCAATTGTTGGTGTCAGAAGCAATTACATCCACTGAGAAAGGTGCGTGAGAGCGGAGCCTTGCCGTCAGCCCCCAGCGTTTCTTAGACTTGGAGTATGAAGTTGTCGCTCCCGAGTTCCACCCTGCTACGGTCACTCGAATGCATTGAGAATTGGTCGTCGGGAGGCTTGATTTGTCCGGTTTCCCTACTTTGTGAGTCTCGTCACAATGGGCTGTGGCGTGAATCACATAGCCCCCGCGACTCTCCGGCCTATTCTCCCTCTACTGCTGGCCGATGGAGCCCATTAAAGACAGAGAGGATGCCGAACTCGGTTTTTGGAGTCCGACGCACTGGATTCTTTAATGCGTTACGCATCCTGATTTCTGCCAGCTACTACCGGCGATTCTGGGGAGCAAAGAGCAGAGAACCATGAGGTGGAAAGAGCATTGCTGATCCGAGACAAACAGCCAGCCGTCTGAGACGAATGCGAAACGAGGCAGCAGATGGAAGATCAATTCGAAACTAGAAAGCGCTTATGATTTTGTAGCTCTGCTGGGCGAGACTGTGGCCGAAGCAAAGCGAGAACTCGAAGGTGACGTGCAGCGAGAATCCGCCTCGGGTCCTTCACGCCGTCTGGATGCGCTACGGGTGGCCCTATATAACCTCGACAAACTTGAGCTTCACGTAAATCGAAGCCAGAGGATTCTTAACGATCTTCGTACCCTGCGTCGGCTATTATTCGAAGAGCGGGGAAGGAGTGGCGCGGCGCAATCCCCAGCACAGCGTGCGAATTTAGCGGGAAAGTTAGCTCCCGGTGCGCCCAGCGATGGCACCCCGTTGGAGGCAATCATTCAAAAGTCCCTCGCGGCCTAACCCGTCATGGGAGGCACCCATGGCCGACAATTTCGCAGACTCAACCGCCGACTAGAGCAACTGGTGGAGCAAATCATGAAGGAAACGGACCCGGCGAAATACGACGAACTGGGGTCCGAAATCTGGCGGATTCTCAGATAGCGCGAACGTCTCATGAAACAGACCTCTCCGCCGGCAAAGTAGAGTGGTGAACAACCAGTAAAGGTGTCACGTGAACCCAGTCACACAGCACCCGAGCACGCCGCAAGCAGATATCAATGGCCTCATTGACAATCGGCCTTGCAGAGGAGTAGAGGTCAAACGTGGACGATAGTTCAATCGCGGTCCGGACTGAAGAACTCCGTCGAGAGATCGAATTGATCCAGCGAGAGGAGCGACGCTACCGCATTAACAGGAACCATTCGCTAGCTGAGAATGCAGAGCACCAGAAGCGGGAATTTCGAGTCTTGGCGATCCGTGAAGAACTAAGAACGCTTGTGGAAAAAGCAAAGCAACAAACAAGCCACGGATCAGTCTGGTACGGTGTGCGGGGATGAAAGTACTTCTCGTGGAAGACAGCAAGTTCCTTAGAGCGGCAACGGAGCGGACTCTGACAGGTGGCGGATATGAGGTAGTCTCCGCTGGCGACGGCGAACAGGCTGTGCGCTTGGCCCGGGAACATATGCCCGCCTTAATTCTCCTGGACGTCATGCTACCCAAAATGACCGGCCCGGCTGTGCTGAACGTCTTGAAGAACGACTCTGCGACGGCGGCAATTCCGGTAATGATATTGACCGGTCTCTCACAAAAGAACGCGAAGCAACTGGAGAAAGACGGAGCCTGCGGTTTCTTCGAAAAGTCCGATTCGATGCTGGGGAAGGGGCCGCTGTCGCTCTTAGCTGCGGTTGATCGAATCCTGAAAAACCGTCCCGACAAAGAGTGAACTGCCGATTAAACGCCAGTTGAGTGGTGTGGAATTTGGCAGGAAATACCTCTCGTCTTCATAATCATTGCAAATACTCCAACCGTTTCGGTGGGCGCTCTGCGCTCCAACATTCCTGCCTGACGGCAGGCAGACGACAGCTATCACGGGTCCGATAATTCAACGCCGGCGTCGACAAGCAGGCGACTGTTCCGGGCTTGCAACGCCCGACAGAGGCTACTGCACAGAGTTCAACTTCTGGTAAAGCCACATCGACGCGAGCACTATCAGAAATACACCGGACCCTATGCTGAACACTCTCATCGGAATGGTAAGCCGGTTAACCTTGGCCAACAAGTCCGTCTGCTCCTCATGCATGTGCGAACTCGCGTCATCTAGAAACAATTGGTCATCCCTGTGCATGGTGAGGGTGCTCTTGTAGATGAGGAGGATGATCAGACCAACAGCGAAGACTCCGAAGATCACCGCCACGATTGTCAGCGTCATAAATCCGCCTCCGCAGATTCCAGTAGGATGGTCGCACCTTCCAGCACTTCAGTATTGACCAAAGCAAAAACTCGAAACTGAGCAATTTTGAACAGACGCTCGATTGTGTAGTTGGTAACTTGCTTTCTAATATAAATCGACATTGACGAAACTTTCGCGGTTATTGCTATACCCACCCGCGTGGTTTCCTTTGTTCATAACGTGGCGCAGTTCGTTCTCCTTCTGCTGCGCCACTTCTAGGTTAGGCGCTTCAGCACGCACGACTGGTGGTCGGCGAGTGCAATTCAGAATACGGCGACAAATGCCGGATGCTTCCCCAGTCCGGCATGAAATGTCTCAATCGGGCCGGTGCGTTAAGGCGAGCCATTTGCGGCAGATCGTAGGGATGGACAGGCAAGAGTTCAACTGTACCAGGCCAATCCGTGGCTTATTTGCTGCTTTACCTTTTCGACGAGCGTTCTAAGTTCGTTACGGATCGCAACGACCCGGCCTTCCCGTTCAGCGTGCTCTGCCCTGTCGAGGGGTGAATGAATCTTGTGACCACGGTAGTCGCGCTCTTCTTCCTGCCGGATTAGTGCAATCTCCCGGCGGAGGTTTCCAGTTCGGCCCGCGATTGAGCTGTCATCCATGTGTCAACTCGCTGACGACCTGACTAAACCTGATCCTTACGGCAATCGGGAGATGCTCATAGAGCATCCAGAACTGCTCTTATTCGCAAAGAACCTGAGCGTCCAATCAAGCACTATATTCGCTCATCTGCTCTTCCCGAACTGTGCAGAATTGCTCACGTTTTCGACCGCGTCCCATCCGATCAAAGCATCGACAGGATAAAGAAATCAGTGTATTCCGCTATCTCAGAGAGGCGCCGTTCTACTGGTAAGCCGGTGATTTTCAATATCGCCGTCTATTTCTGGGATTTGTCTGGCCATGGCGCAAGCGATTTCGGCGCAGACCAACCTGAGAAAACCACAGTAGCCTGCAAGAAGGTAACCTGGCAATTTGTAGTGCTCACGACACTCGGATTTACTCCCGCCTGCAAAGATTCCATCATGCGCGTTTTAAGCCTCTTTAGGTGAATTCTCCGGACTTCTACCATGTGCGCTACATTTTATACGCAATCTCTCGCTGCTAGTTTTGCGACACGACGCGGGTTCCTATGACACGACTATCTAAGAAGTTGATTCCACTCTTCGCGCTGTTCTTT
>Ga0070735_10002873_pt1 | contig 15308 bp, 14 predicted proteins | sample Coa_R1_FD_66443 | JGI IMG/M metagenome (GOLD analysis project Ga0070735, IMG submission 66443) | Surface soil microbial communities from Centralia Pennsylvania, which are recovering from an underground coalmine fire - Coalmine... | ecosystem: Environmental > Terrestrial > Soil > Unclassified ... | reverse complement strand
CGGCTCAAATCAATTTCGTCTTCCAGCGTCACCGTGACGGACATCGGCGGAAACGCTTCTAGCGCGTCACCATCAAATGTGGCGATCGAACGCACGCGGCTTTTTTGCTCGGAGGGAAGCGATATTACCGGATCGCCGGGGCGAATCACTCCGCTGGCGACCTGACCGGCGAAACCTCGAAAGCTGGCGTCCGGACGAATTACGTATTGCACGGGAAAGCGCACAGCATCAGACATTGTTTCGACGCGCAGCGGAACGTTTTCCAGATGCTCAAGAAAAGTAGGCCCGTGATACCACGGCATGTGCGCCGATCGTGTGACTACGTTATCGCCCGCAAGCGCGCTGATCGGAATCGCGACAACGTGTGGAACGGCCAGTTGCTTCGCAAGGGCATCGAAATCTTTTTGCAGTCGCATGAAGACTTCTTCCCGATATTCCACGAGGTCCATCTTGTTGATCGCAACCAGGACGTTAGGAATTCCCAAGAGCGATGCGATGTAGGTGTGCCGTCGCGTTTGCGCCAGCACGCCTTTCGTTGCATCGATAAGTATTACGGCCAGATTCGCGGTAGACGCGCCCGTGGCCATGTTGCGCGTATACTGTTCGTGGCCGGGCGTGTCGGCAATGATAAATTTCCGGCGAGGCGTCTCGAAATAACGGTAGGCGACATCGATCGTGATGCCCTGTTCGCGCTCGGCACGCAGACCGTCAGTGAGCAACGAAAAATCGACCGCGCCGGTCGAGCGATTGATGCGGCTTTTCTTCACGGCGGCGAGCTGGTCTTCAAAAACGGATTTGGAATCGTGCAGAAGTCTGCCGATTAGCGTTGATTTGCCGTCGTCGACGCTGCCGGCTGTCGTGAATCGCAGAAGTTCTTTCGCCAGATTCTGATCGATGAAGGATTCAAAACCGCCCCAGGCTTCCGTGTTCGCCGTGACGCTCATCAGAAGTAGCCTTCGCGTTTCTTGATCTCCATCGAGCCTTCTTCGTCGTGGTCGATCACGCGATTTTCGCGCTCCGAGCGGCGGAACGAAATCATCTCCTCGATAATTTTGGGAACAGTGTCGGCTTCGGAACGAATCGCTCCGGTGCAGGAGACGCAGCCGAGAGACCTCATGCGGCAAACGATTCGCTGAACCTTCTCGCCCTTGAGCACAACCGAATTGTCGTAGACCACCACAATCGAGCCGTCGCGAATGACAACATTGTGCTCCTTCGCGAAATACAGCGGCACGATGGGGATTTTTTCGAGGTGAATGTAGAACCAGATGTCCGCTTCGGTCCAGTTAGAGAGCGGAAACACGCGAATGCTTTCGCCTTTGTTGATGCGGGAATTAAAAATGTTCCACAATTCCGGGCGCTGATTCTTGGGATCCCATTGACCGAAGGAATCGCGGAAAGAATAGACCCTTTCCTTCGCGCGCGATTTTTCCTCGTCGCGGCGCGCTCCGCCAAACGCGGCCGTAAAACCGCCTTCGGCCAGCGCATCCAGCAGCGATTTCGTTTTCAGCAGGCTGCAGCACTTCTGCGTTCCCAGCAAAAATGGATTCGCGCCAGCGTCGAGCGCTTCCTGATTCTTATGCACGATCAATTCGACGCCGAGTTCACGCGTGTAGCGGTCACGAAACTCGATCATTTCCGGAAATTTATAACTGGTATCAATGTGCAGCAGAGGGAATGGGATTTTTCCAGGATAAAAAGCCTTCTGCGCAAGCCGCAGCATCACCGACGAATCTTTCCCGATCGAATACAGCATCACCGGTCGCGCAAATTCCGCCGCCGCCTCGCGAAAAATCTGAATGCTCTCTGCCTCCAGAGTTTTCAGATAATTCAGCGTTTTCGTGGCGATGAATCCCGCGCGGTCAGACACACCAGCGCCCACCGCCGACGACACTCCGTTTTCTCCTAAGGTATTCGTCATGTGTCCCTGCATTCAAACTTACAAAGCATTCTGTCATTCCCAGCGCAGCGAGGAATCCCTCTTTATTCACCACGAAGAGGAATTCCTCACCCCGCAAAGCCGGGGTTCGGTTCACCGAGAACGTTCTCCGTGAACGGAACGACGCCCATCGAATTTCCATTCATCGGCAGCCTAAAACAACGAACCCACCGACCAGATTTCCCGGTGGTGGGTCAGCATCAATTCCAGTCTTACGATTCCCGCTCCAGATTGACTACCTCACCCACCCTGGAAGACACGCGCTACAACAGCAGCAACAAGGAAAATATCCCAAAGGGTGGACCACTGAATTCATACAATCGAGATTACCCGAATGTTTATCGACCCGCAAGACGAATCCCCTGCGCATCAAGCCAAAGAATTAGATGCTGAACATCGCCAGAATATTCGGATACAATTCCTCCACTCGCTTCGCACTCATACACTTCAGTTCCGCTAGGGGGATACGATGATCCTTTCCAATGCCAAAGGGAAAAACGACTTGACACAGATATAGCGACTAACTATACTGTCGGTGCTGGACACGTGGCGATTTAAGGCAACTTGCTCCACGTAAAAAACTGCTAAAGAGTCGGACGAGCAATCAGATTTTTTGAGCCCTCCCCCTCTTTGGCGCGGAGGGTTTTTCATTTTACCCCGCCGTGCCGCCCTATTCCGCAGCAGTTCAACCAGCCATGATTTCATCTTCAACGAAAGCAGGAAGCCGACTATGGCCGAACATTTTCAGCTGAAGTGCCGGGAATGCGGGAAGCTCTGGGGCAACGAACCGCGCTCTTTCTGCGATGAATGTCTTTCGCCGCTGGAAGTCTTCTATGACATGGACGCGGCACGCGGCCGCTTTACGCGCAAGAATATCGAGGCCGGACCAACGAATTTATGGCGTTATAGCGCTCTTCTTCCCCTCGCCGAAGGCTTCCAATCCACACTGCCAACAGGGTTTACGCCTCTCATCGAGGCGCGTCACTTGGGCCGGGCATTAGGATCTAAGAACTTATACGTCAAGAACGATGCCGTCTGTTTCCCTACGCTGTCGTTTAAAGATCGCGTGGTGGCGGTGGCTCTGGCCGCAGCGCGCCGCTTTGGATTCAAGATTGTGAGCTGCTCTTCAACTGGCAATCTCGCAAATGCCGTAGCCGCTCAGGCCGCACGTGAAGGGTTCGACGCCTGGATCTTCATCCCGTCTGATCTTGAGCCCGCGAAGGTTACTGGAACATTGGTGTTTGGCGCGAAGCTGATAAGGATCGCCGGCAACTACGATCAGGTGAATCGGCTCTGCTCCCAAGTGGCTGAAAAATTCCCCTGGGGATTTGTAAATGTGAACCTGCGGCCCTATTACGCCGAGGGCTCCAAGACAGTGGGTTACGAAATCGCCGAACAGCTTGGCTGGCGCCTGCCGGACAACATTGTAGTGCCAATGGCCGGAGGCTCGCTGATCACCAAAATTCGCAAGTCATTTTCGGAATTGATTACTCTCGGCCTGGTTGAGGAAAAGAAAGTGAAATTCTTCGGCGCGCAGGCAACCGGATGCTCGCCAATTTCCGACGCCGTCAAGCGCAAGCTCGACCAGTTTGAGCCGCAGAAACCGGCGACGATTGCCAGATCACTGGCTATTGGGAATCCCGCGGATGGCTACTACGCCTCGCGGGCAATTCGCGACAGCGGCGGTTGGGCGGAGGACGTTTCCGATCCTGAAATCGTGAAAGGCATCCAGCTACTCGCCGAAACCGAAGGAATTTTCGCGGAGACCGCCGGAGGCGTCACCACCGGCGTCACCAAGAAACTGATTGAGCAGGGATACATCGGACCGAACGAGACGACGGTTGTCTGCATAACAGGGAATGGCTTGAAAACGATTGACGCCGTTTCGCAGGAATATACTCTTACACCGGCAATTGCACCGCGCCTGAACGAATTTGAGGCGTTTATCAACGACCGAATGGTCGTGGCCGCCGCAAAGTAGGTTTACGAAATTCAGGTGGAAAATTAGGTCTTGCGGAGTTGAGCCTTGGGAATTGAGATTTGTGGGTCGGACCTTTAGGTCCGACAGTTAGCCGTGCATCATAGGGGCCTTTAGGCCCTGAAGGCTCAGGGGCTATTATAAAGCCCGCCGGTTCTCGATAGTTAATGTCGGAGCTGAAGCTCCGACCCACAAACCGTAGGAAATTGCGAGAGCGTAAGAAAATCGCGAGAGAACGTAGAAGTCAGGAAATAAAAATCGAGATGAAAATTACTGTTGAAATTCCCACAGCGCTGCGCCGGTTCACCGATGGAGTTCAATCGATCGAATGCAGCTCGGCGACATTGCCCGAATTGCTCGCAGAAATCGAGCAGCGCTTTCCGGCGATCGTCAAGCATTTGCGCGATGACGCGGGCCAGGTGCGGCGCTTCGTGAATATTTACGTCAACGAGGAAGATATTCGTTTTCTGGGCGGCAATGACTACAAGTTTCGCGAGGGAGATCGTGTCCTGGTGGTGCCGTCGATCGCGGGTGGAGCACCCGCAGATGCTTGTGGATGAAGCAGATGCCGGGGTTAGGAAATTAGTCCGGCGCACGACCGGGAATTGGGCCTTGACAAATTTGGCGTCTGGTCTAACCTATGAGCGTGGTTTTAGAGACAATGATGACTTCCATTTCCAAGGGAATTACGATTATGACGCGCACGCCCAAGTGTACACGGGCGGCGCGGACCCCCTTGGGAGCCAAGGATACGCAAGCGTAGTCAAAAATCCTTCAAGCTCTTAGACGCGGCCCGCGATGCTCAAAGCACGCGGGCGTTTTTGTTTATGGGCGGGATCACGACGGAAGTTGCAACGGAAGAATTGTACGGAACAGGTGGACGCAATCCGATGAGCGCAACAGTATCAGCAACTAAAGAAAAAATTGGGGCCGTGCAGGCCGAGGCGGAGCGCTGGAGCGCGGAAGAAATCCTGCGCTGGGGCCTCGCTGAGTTCAGTCCGCACGCGGCCATCGCGTCGAGCTTCGGCGCGGAGGACGTTGCGCTGATCGACATAGCTGCTCGGGTTCGTCCAGACATTCGAGTGTTCACACTCGACACGGATTTCCTTTTCGCGGAAACCTACGAATTGATCGAGCAGCTGGAAAAGAAATACGGTATCCGCGTCGAACGCGTGAAATCCTTGCTCACTCCCGAAAAGCAGGCCGAGCTCCACGGACCAAAATTGTGGACCATCGATCCCAATAAGTGCTGCGAGTTGCGCAAGGTAGAACCCCTCAAAGCGAAGCTTACTGAACTGACCGCGTGGGCGACCGGAATCCGGCGCGATCAGGCTCCGACACGCGCGAACGCGAAAAAAATCGAGTGGGACGAAAAATTCGGCCTGGTAAAAATGAATCCGCTGGCGGACTGGACGTGGGAAAGCGTGTGGGAATATATTCGCGCGCACAACGTGCCCTACAATCCGCTGCACGAACAGAATTATCCGAGCATCGGCTGCACCTACTGCACTCGCCAGGTTCAGCCTGGAGAAGATCCGCGCGCAGGGCGCTGGTCAGGCTTTGCGAAAAAGGAATGCGGACTGCACGCTCCGGAATGAAGTTTGGAGTAAGTCGTTGGAGTAAATATATATGAGCCTATTTCCCATGTTCCTGAAACTCGAAGGCCGCCGGTGCTTGGTGGTCGGCGCCGGGACAGTTGCAGAGGCAAAGATTGAGAGCTTGCTGGCGACGGAGGCCGCGGTGCGCGTAGTCGCTCCGCACGCCACGCCGAAAGTACGCGAATGGGCGCGCCAGGGCCGCATTGAATGGGAAGCGCGTGAATTTGGGCTGGGCGACCTGCTCGGCGTTTTTCTGGTAATCGCTGCGACGAATTCGCCCGCGCTGCATGATGAAATTTACGCGGAAGCGCGCCGGCGCGGTGTGTTGTGCAACGCGGTGGACGAGCCTGAACGATGCGACTTCTACTTCCCTGCCGTGGTGCGGCGTGGAGAGTTGCAAATCGCTATCTCCACGGGTGGATTGAGTCCCGCGCTTGCGCAGCGCCTGCGGAAAGATCTGGAACAACAATTCGGGCCCGAGTGGGAACAGTGGGTTAAAAAGCTCGGCCAAACGCGCGAGGAGTTGCTTAGCATTCCGATGCCGCCGGAACAGCGCAAGCGCATCTTACATCAATATGCGAGCCTGGATCCGGATACGCGCTAAATCAGTACGTAAAAATGGTTCCATACTTGTTATTTTGTCGAGTGGAAGTCGGAGGATTTGCGATACAAATGCCCGGAAAAGTCTATCTCGTAGGAGCCGGCCCGGGTGATCCGGAGCTGCTGACGCGCAAGGCGTGGCGCGTGTTGCAGAGGGCCGATGTTGTGTTGCATGACGATCTGGTGTCCGAAGGAATTTTGCGCCTTCTTCCTCTCGCGGCGCAGGTGATAAACGTCGGAAAGCGCTGCGGCGCAAAAGGGATTTCGCAGATCGAAATCGATGAGCTGATGGTAACTCTGGCGCGAGAAGGTAAGTTAGTAGCGCGTCTCAAAAATGGCGATCCGCTCCTGTTTGGACGCGCGGGAGAGGAAATGGAAGCGCTGCGGCAGGCTGGAATCGAGTTCGAGGTGATTCCCGGAGTGACGTCGGCACTGGGCGCGGCGGCTTCAGCGCGAATCTCGCTCACTGACAGGCGGCACGCTTCACGGGTCGTGTTCGTCACAGCCCATCGCACCGGTGGAACCGGGCTGACCAATGAACGGCACATCGCTGCCGACACAACGTACGTCATCTACATGCCCGGCAATCGCAACGCAGCCCTTGCCGAGGAGTTGCAAGCGGCGGGAATTGGCTCTGAGATTCCATGCGTCGTGATTTCACGTGCTACGACAAAGGACGAAAAAATCTTTCGCACGACGGTCGGTCAATTGGCGCAACTTCCGGGAGCAGCCGCACCATCGCTCGTTGTTGTCGGATCGGTTGTGGGGATCGCGGCCACCGAGGCAACGGACACAGAAGAGTTGTCAGATGAGTTTCGCTCGGAGATTTTGAGCCTTGCCATGGAGCATCCGATTCATAATTCTTAGAGGAGAGGCGGAGCTTAAGAAGATGTCGAAAAAATTGTCGAACGGGCAGGTGCGCGTGGGAATTTTGGGCGCTACCGGAATGGTCGGCCAGCGATTCATTCAATTGTTGGCCAACCATCCTGGCTTTCAGGTGACCGCGCTGGCGGCATCGGATCGCTCGCAGGGAAAAACATATGGTGAAGCCTGTACGTGGCGGCTGATTGGCGACATGCCCGCCTTCGTAAAATCGATGGTGGTGCAGCCTCCGCAGCCGCCGCTTGATTGCGACGTGGTTCTTTCAAGCCTGCCCTCGGATGTCGCGCGCGCCGCCGAAGAAAGTTTCGCGCGTGCCGGCTATCCGGTGATCAGCAATGCTTCCTCTTTCCGCATGGATGCCGACGTTCCTCTTCTGATTCCCGAAATTAATTCAGACCATCTGGATGTGCTCGCGCGGCAGCGCAAGGAGCGCGGATTCGGCGACGGGTACATCGTGACGAACCCGAACTGCTCCACAATTATCATGGCTCTGGCGCTGGCGCCGCTTCACGCGCGATTCGGCATAGAAGCCGTAATTGCCACGACGCTGCAAGCGGTTTCGGGCGCGGGTTATCCCGGCGTGCCTTCGCTCGACGTAGTTGACAACGTGCTTCCCTTCATCGACGGAGAAGAATCGAAGATGGAAAGCGAGACACGAAAAATTCTAGGTACTTTCGCGCACAGTGGATTTGTGAACGCTCCGTTCGCGGTGAGCGCGCAGTGCCACCGCGTCAATGTCGCCGATGGACATATGGTGGCGGTGCGCGTGAAGCTCGCGAAACGCGCGAGCATCGAGGAAGTTCGCGACGCCCTTGCCGCATACCGATCCGTTCCGCAGGAATTGCGTTTGCACAGCGCTCCCGAACATCCCGTGATCGTGCGCGATGAAAAAGACCGTCCACAACCTCGCATGGATCGCGATGCAGGCGGCGGCATGAGCGTCACCGTCGGGCGATTATTTCCTGACAGCGTGTTCGACTATCGCTTCGTGGTCCTCGGGCACAACACCATTCGCGGCGCGGCCGGTGCGGCGATTCTAAATGCTGAATTGCTGCAGGCCCGCGGCCTTCTCAACCGGAAATCGGCGCACGAAAAATCTCCAGCACATGCCGAAGCGAGAGTGCGATGAGCCGCCCCATCCAGGTGATGAAATTCGGTGGCACATCGGTTGGCGACGCTGCTCGCATTCGCAGCGCGGCCACGATCGCGGCGGAAGCTTCCAGGCAACTCTCCGTCGTTGTCGTGGTATCCGCAATGTCCGGAGTGACGAATACGCTTATCGCCGCTGCGGGAAAATCGGCCGCGGGCGATGAGGCTGCCGCGGAAGCGCTTACTGCGGCGCTCAAAACAAAACACAGGGAAGCCATCGAGGCGTTAATCCCGCAGGGGGAAAATCGACAGCGGCTACTGTCTGAAATCGATGCGTTGATCGACCGCGCGGCGAACTATTGCCTCGGATGCGCGCTGCTAGGGGAATTATCTCCGCGCGCGCTCGACGTGATTGCAGGCTCCGGCGAACGGCTCACGGCGCGGATCGCAGCCGCCGTACTTCGCGAAATGGGATGCCGCGGCGTAGCATTCGACGCGACTGATTTGATTGTTACCGACGAAGTCCACGGCGGCGCGCGACCCATCGCTGCCGCAACGCGGGAGAAAACGCGGGCGGCTCTAGTGCCGCTGCTCGAGGCGGGAGGAATTCCCGTCGTCACGGGATACATCGCGGCGACAGCGAAAGGAATCCCTACAACGCTCGGACGCGGCGGATCGGATTTTTCGGCCACGATTCTGGGCGCTGCGCTCGACGCGCAGGAAGTCATTATCTGGACGGACGTGAACGGCGTGCTGACGGCCGATCCGAGAATCGTCCCCGACGCCGTCACGCTCGACGAAGTTTCTTATAGCGAGGCGGGCGAGCTCGCGTTTTTCGGTGCGAAAGTCCTGCATCCGATGACACTGCGCCCGGTGGTCGAAAGCGGCATTCCGGTTTGGATTCGGAACAGTTTCGAGCCGCACAGGGCCGGAACAAAAATTACGCAAACGGCGCGCCCATCACCGCAATGCGTGAAGGCCGTTACAGCAACGCGCGACGTGGCGTTGATTGCCGTTGCCGGGCCCGGCATCATCGGCGTCCCCGACATCGCGGCGCGAATTTTTGCGGCCACTGCTTCAGTTCGCGCCAATATCGTGATGATTTCGCAATCGTCTTCACAGGAGAGCATCTGTTTCGTGATACAGGCCGGCGATGCTGTGCGCACGGAGAAGGCTCTTCGGGAGGCCTTGCACGAAGACGTTCGTCACCACGATCTTGATCACGTGACCGTCAATCGAAACGTGGCCGTCGTTGCAGCGGTTGGGGAAAACATGGCTGGAACGCCAGGCATTGCCGGTCGCGTCTTCAGCACGCTGGGCAACGAAGGCATCAACATGATCGCCATTGCACAGGGCTCATCCGAATACAACATTTCATTCCTGGTGGAAGCGACCGGCATGGAAAAAGCGGTCAAGGCGCTGCATCGGGCATTCGGACTAGGCCAAATCGAATCGGGCGAGGAACTAAATACTGCCGCGCGCCTCCAGTAGCACAGGCTTCAGCCTGTGTGGTTTTGAATTGGTCTAGCGGGGGCGAAAAATCAAACGTCCAAATCAAAATCACACAGACTGAAGTCTGTTCTAACCCACCCCCCCCCCGCCATTTGTTCCTAACTAGCAATGTCCTAATTTTTATTCTAGCTATTCGGCACGCAGAAGCGTAACAATAGCCGCATTACCCCTTTCCCCGGTGGCAGGCAGTTCGCACAAAGCCGTTAACTGGAGGACCAAATGAGTACTGGAACCAGCATGATGAGCCCCAAGCGGGGTGATCGTGTAACTATCGTCCAGCAAGAGGGTGTGTACGAGATTGCGGACATCAACTCGCTCATGCAGACGGCCAACCTCAAATCGACCGATGGGCTGGGCCACATCACGCGGAATGTGCCGTGGACTTCTCTGAAACTCGCGGATAGAAAGTAAGCTGAGTTTGAGCAAATCCGCGATTTAGAACGAACCAGGCAGCGTTCTAAGAGCGATCTTTGCGGGTGTGTCTTCGTTTGCAAACTCCAGGCTCTTCTTCGTCTGGTTTTTCCTTCATAGCTTCGAGAACGGTCCGGGAGCCCGGGCCGCCATCGCAAGAGCGCGTGTTGTTGTACGCTGATGAGCCGCGGAAGTGCTGAATTAAATCCCGTTACTAGTGACCGGATTGCGCTACCGAAACTTAAACGAAAGGTTTAGCCATGAAAATCGTACCGATCGCGGCTTTGGCCGCAGTGCTTGCGATGCCATTGCTCGCTCAAGGCCAGACGAAGAATAACGATAGAGCCGTTCAGGAAATTATAGATTTCAGGAATCGGTACCTCGAAGCGGAGGAAAATAAGGACGTCGCTTATCTGGACAAAATTTTTGCGGACGACTTCTTCGCCCTGAATCCGCAGGGACAATTATTGGACAAGCCCCACATGCTGGAAAATATGAAAAGAACGGACCGCGTATTCAAGGTTCTCAACCCGCGTGAAACACAGGTACATTTTTACGGCGACGTGGCAATCCTGACCGAACATGTGACCGTAGATGGCGAAGACAAGGGCCGCCACTTTGGTGGAGAATTCCGATTTGTTAGAATCTTTGCAAAACAGAATGGAAATTGGAAAGTGGTGATGGCACAGGGTGCCCCGCTTCCCCAGCCTGCGGCCGATTCGCATTAACTGACTTTAGTAGCACAGGCTTCAGCCTGTGTGGGTTTGATTTTTGCCACCTCATCAAAGGGCAAACTTCAAAACCAGACAGGCTGAAGCCTCTGCTACTTGGCGAACCTAGTGAGGATCAATTTCCATTGCCTCGTTGAAAGTTCGAAAGAAGGTTTCATACTTACCGCTCTCCGCAGCGAAGCGAAGATTTTTCACTCTTTCAACGCAAATCTCCGTAGCGCTTGGCTGAGTCTTCAGAATTTCCATTACTTCCGCGATGTACGCGTCCAGCGGCATCGCGCGAGGATCCGTCCGTCCATTTAGCAAGTCCGTGGCAACGTAAGGCGGAATGAGTTCCAGAACTTCCGTTATAGATTCCCGCAATTGAAACCGCAGCGACTGCGTGTACGAGTGAATGGCAGCCTTGGTTGCACAATACGTGGGCGTGGCAAACAGTGGAACAAAAGCCAGCCCCGAAGAAACATTCATAATTGTGGAGTGAGGCTGCTTCTGCAGTAAAGGTAGAAGCGCGGCGGTAAGGCGAATTGGCCCGAGCAGGTTTGTGGCGATTATGGATTCCGCGTCGGCCAGACCGTTTTGTTGGGCCTGCAGTTTTTCGACACGCATAATTCCCGAATTATTAGTGAGAACGTTCAGCTTCGGGAAGCGTGTGGCTACCTGAGACGCGAACGAGCGGATCGCGGCTGGATCTTGGATATCAAGCGTGAGCGAGGACATCCCGGCATTTTTGGAAGTGGTTTCGTCAAGCGCCTGCTTGCGGCGGCCGGCAATAATAACGTGGTTTCCCAGAGCATGGAATGATTCTGCAAGACCGCGGCCGATACCGGAGCCGCCACACGTGATCAGGATCGTGTTGCCGATCATCTTCATGGTGAGTGATTGTCCTTTCGATTTGTGAGTCGAAGTTCAGTGTTCGATTCTTGTGCTCGCGAAGTAGCGAATTGGCCGTGATCCGCGGTCTGCAGAAAGAAATTCAGACGCGCGCAAAAGTGGTAGTTCCGGGATCGCCTTGGCTGGCCACTTTGGCGCGGCCATTCGATGACAGATGTTCGAGGATGAGGTAGATGCTCTCGGCGGATTGAGCCTCTCCGATGGTCGCCGCAATCTGATCGGCGGTTTGTGGAGTAGTCGTGAGCGCAGCCAGCGCTTTTGCCTGCAGACTAAGAACTGCCGCGGCAGCTTTTTTCCCGGCTTCAACGCCAGGCTGGTTATACGCATTGATATGAACTAACGACGCGTAGATGCCGACGGCGCGCTCGAAAAGAGCAATCAGCGCTCCTACCGTGCGCGCGTCCACGCGACGAATGGTGATGGTCATGGACTGGCGGTCGTTGCTGAAAAGAGCTTCGCGCGTACCCATCAGGAAGCCGCTCAAGTAGTCGCCGGCAGTGACGCCGGGCTCGACCTCGATCGGTTTGCCACCGGATTCGAGCACGCGGACAAACGTGACGAAGAAATTGTTTACGCCGTCACGCAATTGTTGAACAAATGCGTGCTGGTCGGTGGAACCTTTGTTGCCATAGACGGCAATTCCCTGCTCGACGCGCCTGCCGTCCAGATCGAGTTGCTTGCCGAGAGACTCCATCACCAGTTGCTGCAGGTAGCGGCTGAACAACAGCAATCGGTCCTTGTACGGGAGCACAACCATGTCTCGCTTACCTTTGCCGTCCGTCGCGGCATACCACATCAGGGCCATGAGCGCCGAGGGATTTCGGCGCGTTTCATGAACGCGCGTAGCGGCATCGCAGATGGCAGCTCCGGCCAACATGGCGTCGATGTCGAATCCCTGCAAAGCCGCGGGAAGCAATCCCACTGCGGAGAGTTCGCTGGTGCGGCCTCCCACCCAATCGAACATCGGAAATCGCGCGACCCAATCTTCCGACGACGCCTGCTTATCCAGTTGCGACCCCGGCATGGTAATGGCAACCGCGTGGCGCGAAAAATCCAGTCCCGTCGCGCGATATTCGCTGGCGACCATGATCATGCCGTTGCGCGTATCCGGAGTGCCGCCGCTCTTGCTCGTGACGATGACAAGAGTTTCGCCGAGCCGGCCCTTCAGCGTTTCAAGCGTGCGCTCGATTCCGTCAGGATCGGTATTGTCGATGAAATGCATTTTCACGCGGTCCGTTCTCGGATCGCCGAGAGCGTCGCTCACAAACATTGGTCCGAGTGCCGAGCCGCCAATGCCGATTGACAGCACTTGCGTGAATCGCGGCGCGGAAGGCGGTTTGATTTTTTCCGCGTGAACATCCGCTGCAAATTTCTTGACGTACTTCACTGCATCTTCAATTTCTCTTGTGATTTCCTTGGTCGGCGCAAGTTGCGGCGCGCGCAGCCAGTAATGTCCCACCATACGATTTTCGTCGGGATTGGCGATGGCCCCGGCTTCCAGAGCGTCCATGTCGGCGAAGGCGTGCCGCATGGCAACTTCCATCGAGGCGAGAAAACTATCGTTGAAGTGCATGCGGCTGATATCGAGCGTGAGGTGGAGCGAATCCGCGCGGCAAAGATATTGCCGGTAGCGCTTCCAAAGTTCCGCTGCATCCATCGTGTGCCCCTCCAGAGATAATGATCAAGTGCACTTGCGCCATGTAGGGGCACGGCATACCGTGCCCTTACGGCCAATCTGCAAATTAAGGTGAATTTATCGGTAAGATATTCGGACTAGCCTTTCGCTTGCTGAATCTGTTGCTTCGCCGCGGCAACAACGTTCTCTACCGTGAACCCGAAATATTTCAGCAAATCCTTGAGCGGCGCCGAGGCTCCAAAGCTGTGCATCCCCATGCTGTGGCCGGACATGCCTACATAGCGCGCCCATCCAAATGTCGTGGCCATCTCCACCGAAACTCGAGCTTTAACGCTTGGCGGCAAAACGGAATCACGATACACCTGATCCTGCTTTTCGAACAATTCCCAGCACGGCAGGCTCACGACTCGCGCCTTGATTCCCTCTTTTGCAAGACGTTCAAAAGCATCAACGCAGAGGGAAACCTCGCTTCCGGTTGCGAGCAATAGGACATCGGGTTTGCCTCCAGGAGCGTCCGCAAGCACGTACGCGCCACGAGCGAGGCCAGAGGCAGGCGCATACTTCGTGCGGTCAAGCGTCGGAATCGCTTGGCGCGTAAGTACCAGCAGCGCTGGCTCGTGTTGAAGTTGCATTACTACCTTCCAGGCCTCGACCACTTCGTTGGCATCGCCAGGACGCAGAACCAGCATCCCGGGCGTCGCGCGCACCATCGCCAGATGCTCGACCGGCTGGTGGGTGGGACCATCTTCGCCAACGCCAATCGAATCGTGCGTAAGTATGTAGATGACCGGAATCTCGGAAATCGCTCCGAGGCGCACTCCTCCGCGCATGTAATCAGTAAAAACAAAAAAAGTCGCGCCAAAGGGGCGCACCTTCGTCAGGCTCATGCCATTAATGATCGCGGCCATGGCATGTTCGCGGATGCCGAAGTGCATGTTTCGTCCGCCATAACTTCCAGCCTCGAAACTTTCAGCGCCACTGATCAGCGTTTTCGTGGAAGGCGCAAGATCCGCAGAGCCGCCAATCAACCACGGAACATTCTTGGCGATGGCGTTTTCAACTTTGCCGGAAGAATCGCGCGTGGCGAGACCCTTTGCGTCTGCATGAAATGTGGGGAGATCTTTGTCCCAGCCGTCTGGAAGTACGCGGCGCTCCATACGAGAAATTTCATCCGCCAGCGCGGGATATTTCGTTTTGTAGGTGTCAAACTGCGTGGCCCATGCGGAGCGAAGCTCCTCGCCACGCTTTCCAATGCCTTCTTGAAAATGTTCGTAGACGCCTTCGGGAACCAGAAACTTTGCGTCTTCTGGCCAGCCGTATACGCGTTTCGTCCGCCGGACTTCTTCTTCTCCGAGGGCCTCTCCGTGAGCTTCTTTCGTATCCTGCTTGTTCGGGGAACCCCAGGCAATGTGGCTCTTCACAATGATCAGCGTCGGGCGATCGGTAGTTTGCAAAAATGTACGAAAGCCGCCGCGAATCAAGTCCAAATCATTTGCGTCATCAACATGGGTTACATTCCATCCGTAGGCGGTGAAGCGCGCGCTCACATCCTCGGAAAAAGCCAGCGGAGTGCCACCCTCAATCGTGATCCGGTTGCTGTCGTAGATCCAGCAGAGGTTAGAAAGTTTCAAGTGGCCTGCGAGTGAAGCCGCTTCGCTGGAGATTCCTTCCATCATGCAGCCATCCCCGCCCAGCGCGTACACATTGAAATTGTAAAGTTCCGCGGATCCTGGCTGATTATATCGTGATGCGAGCCATCGGCCGGCCGCCGCCATCCCGACGCTATTGGCATAACCCTGCCCGAGAGGTCCCGTGGTGGTTTCTACGCCTGTCGTGAGAACAGATTCCGGATGGCCCGGACACCGGCTGCCGAGCTGGCGGAACCGTTTGATTTCGTCGAGCGGAACAGAACGTTCATCCAGAATTTCGCCATTTTTCCCAGCCCGCCTGACGCCGGTGAGGTGCAGCAGCGCGTACAGAAGCATGGACGCGTGCCCGGCGGACAGTACGAAGCGATCGCGATTGGGCCAGAGCGGATCCT
>Ga0070735_10002870_pt1 | contig 15317 bp, 12 predicted proteins | sample Coa_R1_FD_66443 | JGI IMG/M metagenome (GOLD analysis project Ga0070735, IMG submission 66443) | Surface soil microbial communities from Centralia Pennsylvania, which are recovering from an underground coalmine fire - Coalmine... | ecosystem: Environmental > Terrestrial > Soil > Unclassified ... | reverse complement strand
TTCCGGAACCTTTGATCGCGATCGGCGCCACTTCACGGCTCGACCCGCAGCCGAAATTCGTGTCGGCGACGATGATGTCACCGGCCTTCATTTTCGCCGTGTAATCGGCATCGAGCCCTTCGAGCGCGTGTTTTCCGAGTTCGACCGGATCGATGATGTTGCAGTACTTGCCCGGGATGATGACGTCCGTGTCGACGTTCTTGCCGTACTTGTGCGCCTGACCGCGCATGGACTTTTCCATCGCTACACTCCCACGGCCGCGACGGTGCGCGGATCGGTGATGACGCCGGTGAGCGCCGATGCGGCGCACGTTGCCGGCGATGCTAGAAACACTTCCGCTTTCGGCGAGCCCATGCGGCCGACGTAGTTGCGGTTCGTCGTGGAGATGCATCGCTCGCCGTCGCCCAGCGTGCCCATGTGGCCGCCGAAGCACGCGCCGCAGCCGGGCGTGTTGACCACGCACCCCGCGGACGCAAGCGTCGTAAGGATGCCTTCCTCCGCCGCTCGCATCCAAACTTTCTGCGAGCCCGGATTCACGATCACGCGCAGATCCGGCGAGATCCGCTTGCCTTCGAGGATCTTGGCGACGATGCGCAGATCTTCGATGTAACCGTTCGTGCACGAACCGATGAAGACTTGGTCCACCTTGATCGTTTCGTTCGTGAGTTCGGAGATCGGATGCACGTTGTCCGGCGTATGCGGGCACGCGACTTGCGGCTCCAAAGCGTTCACGTCGATCTCGACGATGCGCTCGTACCGGGCATCGGCGTCGGCCTTCTCGACGGCGAATTCGCGATTCGTGCGCTCCTTCACGAACGCAATCGTTTTGGCGTCCGCGTGGAAGATGCCGTTCTTGGCGCCGGCCTCGATCGCCATGTTCGCCATGGTGATGCGCCCGGTGATCGAAAGATCGTCCACCGTCGAGCCGTGATATTCGATCGCGCGATACGTCGCGCCGTCGATGCCGAGCACGCCGACGGTTTTGAGCATGAGGTCCTTCGCGAACACCATCTCGCCGAGCCGGCCGTTGTAGATCAACTTGATCGTGGGCGGCACTTTGAGCCACACTTCGCCCAGCACGAACGCCGCCGCGATGTCCGTCGAGCCCATGCCCGTTGCAAACGCGCCGAGCGCGCCGTACGTGCACGTATGCGAATCGCCGCCGACGATGAGCTCACCGGGTGCGATGAGCCCTTCTTCGGGCAGAACCACGTGCTCGATACCGCCGCGTCCGACGTCGAAGAAGTGCTTGATGTTCTGCTCGCGCGCGAAGTCTTTCATCAGCTTTGCGACTTTTGCCGACTGCGCATCCTTAGCGGGGACGAAATGGTCTTCGACCAGTGCGATTTTTTCGGTATCGAAAACGCGATCCGCGCCTTTGATATTGCGCATTACGCCGATGGCCACGGCTGCGGAAAGTTCGTTGGCCAGCACCAAGTCGACTTTCGCGTTGATGATCTGGCCCGGCTCGACCGAATCCAGCCCCGCGTGCCGCGCGAGAATCTTCTCGGTCAAGGTCATGCCCATATGCGTATACTCCTTCTACTCGCCTCGACTACGCTCGGCGTCCTTCGATACCTCAGGATGACCAAGGCTTCGAGTCGAATATCGCGCCACCATGCAAGACCGGCAGTTCGGCTTCTCCACGCGCGCGATTCACGCGGGCACGCCGCCCGATCCCGTCACGGGATCGCGCGCTGCTCCCATCTATCAGACGGCAGCTTACGTTTTCGGTTCTACCGAGCAGGCGGCCGAGCTCTTTCAGCTGCGCAGCTACGGCCACATTTACAGCCGCATCAGCAATCCGACCGTCGCATCGTTCGAAGAGCGCATGGCGAGCCTGGAAGGCGGTCTCGGCGCAATCGCGTTTTCGAGCGGGCTCGCCGCGCAACTCGGCGTGGTGCTGACGCTCGCGCAGGCCGGCGATCACATCGTCAGTTCGCAAAACGTGTACGGCGGCACGGTCACGCAATTCAGCATCACGCTCAAACGCATGGGCATCGAAACGACGTTCGTTCCGGTCGAAGATTACGAAGCAATCCGCGCGGCGATCAAACCGAACACCAAGATGCTCTTTGCCGAAACGATCGGCAATCCATCGGGCGCGCTCGCGGACGTCGACCGTCTTGCCGCGATCGCTCACGACGCCGGCATTCCGCTGATCGTCGACAATACGTTCGCGTCGCCTGCGCTATACCGTCCCATGGAACACGGTGCCGACGTCGTCGTGCACTCCGCGACGAAGTTTATTTCCGGGCACGGCACCGTGATCGGCGGCGTGCTGATTGAGTCCGGAAAGTTTCCTTGGGAAAACGGTAAGTTTCCGCTGCTCTCCCAGGCAAGTCCCGGCTATCACAACAAAGTCTTCACGGAGACGTTCGGCGAGTACGCCTTCCTGATGCGCGGACGCGCGGAAGTGCTGCGCGACATCGGCTCGCAGATGTCGCCGATGGATGCATGGCTGCTGCTGCTGGGTTTGGAGACGCTCGCGATCCGCATGAAGGCGCACGTCGAGAACGCGCGACAGATCGCCGACTTTTTGCAGATGCGCCCGGAAGTCGAATGGGTCAACGTGCCGGCGATGGGGTCGATTTTCACGTTCGGTTTGCGCGGCGGACGCGAAGCGGGCCGCCGCTTCATCGACGCGCTCGAACTGTGGTCGCACCTGGCGAACGTCGGCGACGCAAAAAGTTTGGTAATTCATCCCGCATCCACGACGCACTCTCAGCTCAACGATGAAGAAATGGAAAAGGCGGGTGTAGGCCCGGGCATGGTACGGCTCTCCGTCGGCTTGGAAGATGTCGCGGATTTGACGTGGGATCTCGACAACGCACTCAAAGCTGCAGTCGTAGCGGTGCCGGCATGATCGTCAATACCGTTGCCGCGCGCAGGGAACTTCTGGAGCACAGTAAGACTGTTGCGATGATCGGCGCGTCGGCAAATCCGCTGCGTCCGAGCTATACCGTCTTCAGCTATCTGCGCACGATGACGCCGCTGCGCGTCACGCCGATCAATCCGACGCTTGCCGAAATCGACGGCGTCCGGGCTTACCCCTCGCTCACTGCGTACGCGCAAGAAAACGGCGCACCGGACATCGTCGACGTTTTCCGTAAGCCGAGTGAAGTGGTTCCGATCGTTCGCGAGGGAATCGGCGTCGGAGCGAAATGCATCTGGTTTCAATACGGCATCATCAACGAAGAGGCGATCCGAATGGCGGATGACGCCGGTCTCGCAGTCGTCGTCGATCGCTGCATAAAGGTGGAATGGGCACGCCTCTCCGGCGGTTTGTCGACCAGCGGACTGAACAGCGGACTGATTACGAGCCGCAGAAAGTCGTTGTGACGTACCGCGCCGAGGCGCAAGCACTCGACGCCGAGCTGCTGCAATGCGTCGGCCGCCGGGCGGTTCCTAATTTCAACGATCTCGCGCTGCGCATCTTCGCGCATCAGCTGCGCTACAACGAGCCGTACGCAAAGTACGCTGCTTCGCTCGGCGTAACTCTCGACGCCATGCCGCCGGACTGGGAGCGAATTCCGCCTGTTCCCGCCGCCGCATTTAAGGAGGCCGCGCTTTGCACGTTCGATCCGGCGTGCGCGGAGCTGGTGTTCGAGACGAGCGGCACGACGCAAGGCTCCAGCGGCCAGCATTACATGGAAACAGCGGATTTGTACGATGCGGCGCTTATCGCCGGGTTCGGCGACGCGATGCTTTCAGACGTCAACGAGCCTTTGCGGTATCTGCTGCTGGTTCCGAACCCCGCCCAGCGCCCGCATTCGTCGCTCGGCTACATGATGCGCAAGGTTGCGGACGTTTTCGGCGACGGGCAGGAACAGTGGTATCTCGAAGGCGACGATTTGCGCGTCGACCGGTTCATTCGCGATTGCGAGCGCGCCGAGCGCAGCGGCGTCCCGCTCTGCATTGCCGGCACGGCGTTTGCATTTGTAAACCTGCTCGACGAATTGCGCAGGCGCGGCGTCGCCGACCTTCGGCTGCCGTCGGGATCGCGCATCATGGAAACGGGCGGTTTCAAGGGTCGCACTCGTGTCGTCGAGCGCGCCGAACTCTATGCTCAGATCGCATCACTATTCGCGTTGCCGCCGGATCGCATCATCGCCGAATACGGTATGACGGAACTCACCAGCCAGTACTACGACGATGTCAATCGAACCAAAACCGCGCCTCCCTGGCTTCGTCCGCGCGTCGTGGGACCGGACGGAAAAACGCTGCCGACCGGCGACGTCGGCGCGCTCGTGCACGTCGACCTCGCAAATCGTTCGTCGTGCGTCGCCATTCAAACCGAAGACTTGGGCGTCCGGACTTCGGACGGAGGAATCATGCTCATCGGCCGCGAGCAGGGCGCGGAGCTGCGCGGATGCTCGCTCGACGCCGAACAACTGCGAACGCTCGCCGCACGATAACGTGACGGCACTCGAGCACATACCCGCAGAAAAGATCGTTCGCGCGCTCGCCGATGCGGCGGAGCGCTGGAGCGATGCCGACTTTCCGCCGCGCGTACGCATTACGGATCGCATTGCCGAGCGGACCGGATATTCGGTACCGGTTGTCGAGTACGCACTGGACCGGCTCTTTTTCCCGATTAGGCGAGCGAATCTCGAGTCAACGATCCGCAGCGAACTCGGCTCGCTCGAGATTCTCGACGATTTTACGCAGCGAACCGGACGGCCGGACGCGTGGGCCGCGCCGTGCGGCAACGTCTGCATCATCTCGAGCCGCACGACGATCGGCGTCGCGCTCGTTCCCGCAGTCTTCGCTCTCTGCGCGAAAAACGACGTGCTGGTGAAAGACCGCGAGGATGCGCTGGTTGCGGCATTCTTCGAAACGCTGACCGAAGAGCTCGGGGCGTTCCGCGCAGCGGCGCGTTCCGCCGCATGGTCGTCGCAAGACGACGCGGCTCACGCGTTGGACGCTTTCGACGTAGTCGCCGCATTCGGTGACGACCAGACGCTCGTCGCGATTCGAAACTCACTGAATGCCGGAGCGCGCTTCATCGGGTACGGTTCGCGTGCCAGCGCCGGCTACGTCGCGCGTGAGTCGTTGTCGTCGCGCGAGAACGCACTCGTCGTTGCACGCGGCGCCGCGCGCGATCTCGTATTGTACGAAACGGAGGGTTGCCTTTCGCTTCACGTCTTGTTCGTCGAAAAGGACGGGGCTCTCTCACCTGCGCAGTTCGGGGCGATTCTCGCAGCGTGCATCGAGGAGGCGAACGTCGAGTTTCCCATCGGCCGGCGCAGCGCGGCGGATGCGGCAAGTATTTCGGCGCAGCGCAATCTCGGCGCATTTCGCGCCGCCGCCGACAAAGGAGCCGTATTCGCTGCCGATTCCGCCGATTATGCGGTCATCGTGGATCAGCCGCCCGCCGAACCACCGCAGTTTTTGCCGCGCACGGTCGGCATCGTGGCCGTCGAGCAGCCTCGAGATGCGGTGCGATACGTACGGCAGCATGGGTTACTACTGGAAGGCTTCGCGCTTTCGCATGGGCGAACGGACGCCGTGCAGGCGGTCATCGCCGCAGGTGCAGTGCGTTTGACGCAGTTCGGCGAACTGCAGCATCCACCGCTGGAAGGCGGTCACGGCGGACGGCCGCGCATCGCCGAATTCGTACGCTGGATAGATAGGACGCTTTGAACGCTTCGGAAGAATTGCGCACGCCGGTACCGGGACCGCGTTCGCGAGAGCTACGTCCCGCGCTTCGCAAGTTCGAATCACGCAACGTCACGTTCGTCGACGAAGATTCACCGATCTTTTGGGAATCCGCCGCGGAAGCGATGGTAACCGACGTCGACGGAAACCGCTACATCGATTTGACTGCCGCTTTCGGCGTGGCCAACACCGGGCATAGCAATCCGTACGTCGCGGCTGCCGTGCACGACCAAGCAGTTCGCCTGATGCACGGCATGGGCGACGTGCACCCGACCGAAGTGAAGGTGCGTTTGCTCGAAGCGCTCGCGCGAATCGCGCCCGGCGATCTCAGCAAAACCTTTCTTGCGTCGACTGGGTCGGAAGCAGTCGAAGCCGCCCTCAAAACGGCGATGCTCGCTACGGGCAAACCGGCGTTTGCGGCATATCGCGGCGCGTACCACGGACTTTCGCTGGGAACGCTGGCGATTTCCGGTATCCAAAAATTTCGCGAGCCGTTCGCCGAATTTGTTCCGAACAGCACGCTCTTTCTCGACTACCCGCGCGCGGATGCCGATGCCGCGCTCGATGATGCCGAAGGCGCGCTCCGCTCGCGCAGCGACATCGCGGCACTCGTCATCGAGCCGGTTCAAGGGCGCGGCGGATGCGTCGTCCCGCCGGCGGGGTATCTGCGCGGATTGCGCCGTCTGTGCGAGAGGCTCGGCATCTTGCTGATATTCGACGAAATCTATACGGGCTTCGGACGGACCGGCACGCTCTTCGCTTGCGAACACGAGGATGTCGTGCCCGATATCTTGTGCATCGGAAAGGCCATGGCGAACGGATTTCCGATCTCGGCGGCGATTGCGCGTCCGGCGATTATGGACGTCTGGCCGGAGTCGCCCGGAGAGGCGCTCCACACGTCGACGTATTTGGGCAACCCGATGGGCTGTGCGGCCGCGCTTGCGAACATCGGCGAGATCGAACGGTTGCAGCTGCCGCAGCGGGCGCAACAGCTCGGAACGAAGCTCGGTGCGCGTTTAGATACACTGCGCGCGCGCGAAAACGTGGTCGACGTTCGCGGACGCGGGCTGATCTGGGGTGTCGAGCTGCGCGACACCAAATCTGCCGAACAACTCGTCAAGAAGGCACTGAAAGCGGGCGTCATTCTGCTCCAAGCGGGTCCGCTCGGCAGCGTCATATCGATCACGCCGCCGCTCGTCATCACCGAGCAACAGCTTCTGCACGCCGTGGACGTCATCGAAGCATGTTTAGAGTAGGCATCGCCGGCGCGGGCTTCGGCGTTCGCTCGCATTTACCCGCATTCAATGCGCATCCCGAATTCGAGGTGATCGCCCTCGCGTCACCGCACAGCGCGCAGCGCATCGCAAAGCAGCGCAGCATTCCGCACGCTTTCGGAAGCTGCCGCGAGTTGCTCGAGGGTAGCGACGTCGACGTCGTCTCCATCGCGGGACCGCCGTTCACGCATCGCGACGACGTGCTCGCCGCGCTTGCCGCCGGCAAACACGTGATTTGCGAAAAGCCGTTCGCCTTGAACGTCGCGCAAGCCGAGGAAATGCTTGCGGCGGCTCAGCGCGCAGGCACCGCGACGGCGGTCATGCACGAGTTCCGCTGGGTTCCGCAGCGGCTGGCCGTCAAGGAATTGATAGAGAACGATCATCTCCGTCCGCTGCGCGAGATAGAAATCACGCAACTCTCGAACCGCCTGCGCGCGGACGTCGAGCGGGCGCGTTCCTGGTGGTTCGAGCGAGAGTGCGGCGGCGGCACGGCAGGCGCACTGCTTTCACATTTGATCGACGGCGCGAACTGGTTGGCCGGGCGCGCGCCGGTTCGCAGCACGGGGTATTTGCGCACGGCAAACCCGCAACGCCGCGACATGGACGGCACGTTCGTCAGCACGGTCGACGACGGCTGCTGGGCGCTCATCGACTACGGCGACGGGCTCGTGGCGCGCGTTGGCGTCGATTCAACGACCGCCGTTGAATCATTCACGCTTGCGGCGCACGCCGAGAACCGGACCGCCGTCGCAAGCGGAACCAACTTCGACGACATGCGGCTGTTCAGCATCGATGAGGACGAGACAAGCGAACTCGACGTCAAACCCTCGCCCTACGCTCGTTTCGCATCCGTCGACCGTCACGTGCCGTTCATCATGGAGCTGCTCGACGAATTCGTAAAGCAGATACGCACGGGCAAGAGCGCTGTGCCCACGTTCGCCGAGGCGGTCGCCACGCAGCGAGTTCTCGCCTCAATCGGTTACGGTTCCTAAGCGCTCATCGCGAGCTCGTCGAACGACGCTGTCATCGTGAGCCGATCGAACGACGTTGTCATCGTCAGCCGATCGAACGACGTTGTCATCGTGAACCGCTCGAACGACCCCGAGCTTGTCGAGGGGGGCGCGCCAACTCGGACACCCGTTGCCAATCGTCGTTTACCAGGGCCTGTTTCTTTTTGCGCGACCATCCCTTGATCTGTTTTTCCCAACGTATTGCTTCGTTGGGATCGCGGCATTCACCAGTATAGACGAGGCGAACGGGACGACGCAAGAACGTGTAGCAGTGAGGATCCATTCCCGCGTTGTGTTCCGCGACTCGCCGCTCGGGGTCATTCGTTATGCCGGTGTAGTAGCTGCCGTCGGTGCAAAGGACCATGTACACCCAATAACTCTCCATGTAGAGCTATACCGACGTGCGGCATCGACGACAAGTGCGTCCCCTCGACAAGCTCGGGGTCGTTCGACAGGCTCACGATGACAACGTCGTTCGAGCGGCTCACGATGACAACGTCGTTCGAGCGGCTCACGAGCGGTTAGTGCGTTGCGGCCCAGGTCACGGCTGCCGCAGCGTCGAGCCGTCCGCAGCCTTCTTTCGTGTCGCCGATGTCGTCCGCGCTCGCGCATAAGCCCGTCGCAATCTGCGCGGGAGTGAGGTTCGGATTCTTCGCAAGCATCAAGGACACGACGCCCGTGACGTGCGGCGTCGCCTGCGAGGTGCCGACGATCAGCACGTTGCAGTCGTTGTTTTCGCCCGCGTAATCGGTGCCGCCCGCGCATGCAGATCCGGACGTAATGCCGACGCCGTCCGTGGAATAGATGTTTTCAATCCAGTGCAGGTTGTCGACGGTGCAACTCCCGCATTGTTCGCTCGCGGGCGGATCGCCGCCCGGTGCAACCAGGTACGCGCCGCTGTTGGATTGTCCCGTTCCGCTGACGTAGTCCGAATAGCTTGCGACGTATTCGAACGGGCCGCTGAAGGTGTTGCCGTCATTGAGTGCACTTGCTCCAACGGCAATCACACCGGGATCGGCTGCGGGGCAATCGAGCGCGGGTTGGCCGATGGGCGGATCTCCCGTACCATTTCCGGCCGCAGCTACGACGACTACGCCCGCTGCAATCGCCTGCTCGACGGCGGTATATTCCGGATCGCTCGTGGAGCACGGACCCGGGCCGCCCAAACTCAAGTTTATGACTTTCGCGCCATGCTGCACCGCATCGTCGATCGCGCTCGCTTCGTCGGCGCTCGTCGTGAAGCATTGCGGCGGCGCATTGTCGACGTCGCATCCGCCTGGCGGATCGGTCGGGAAAATGCGATAGGCCAGCAGCGGCGCGTCGAAAGCGGCGCTCGCAAAAGCAAAATTGTTGTCGGCATCGCCGTCGGAAATTCCCGCGACGTTGGTGCCGTGTCCGTCGGTGTCCGTAACGTACTGCCCGGTTGTCTGTACGGTACCCGTGGGATACGTTACATAGCACTGCGTTCGAATGATCTTCGGAGCGGTAACGCCGCTTGGCGTCGTGAGGTCCGGATGCGTAACGTCGACGCCCGTGTCGACAATCGCAATCGGCGCGCCGATGATCGGTACCGATGAAAATTGCGACCACGCGCCGTCCAGGTTGATCGCGTGCATGTCCCATTGGCCGGGAATCGTGGACGTTTCGTAATATGGCGCCGCGGTACCGGCAAACCCGGCGTAGTACGGATCGTCGTCCGAGAACGACATACGCTGCGCATACGTCACGCGACCTGCGCTGCGCACGCCGGGCATCGCTTGAAGTTTCGTGAGTTCGGCGTCGACGCTCGCCGGATTGAGCCACAGCACGCGCGTGTGGACGCCGATATTGCGATAGTCCAAGTCGGCGATGCGCTTTCCGCTCAGCGCGGGCGAGGCGCTACTCGCGTATGTAACTGCAATCTCTCCCGGAACGTAACGCGGGATATTCGCGGTGCGCAAAACGCGGCGTATCGTTTTCGCCGCCGAGCCGCGAGCGATGGAACTGGGAAGCGTACCGCTCGCGGGGCAGTCGTCAGCCGCGTTCGGAGTCGGCGTCGGCGCCGGCGGCGTTCCGCCGCCCGTTGAACCGCCGCCGCACGCAGTGAGCGAAAGCACTCCAAGAAGCGCGAGCATGGCAGCGAGCCGCATGGATGCTCTTTCGCCGTGCATGCGCCGTTATTCTTGCAGCGTTCGCCAGAGCAGAGCGAGCGCGGCTATGGTTGCTCTTTCCTGAATCGCAGCCCGATCGCCGAGAAACTCGAATTTCACCGCGCGCCGTTTGTCCGCATGCGCAATCGCAATCCATACGAGGCCCACGGGCTTTTCAGGCGTGCCGCCTGACGGACCGGCGATGCCCGTCGTTGCCACGCCGATGTCCGCACCCAGGCGCTCGCAAACGCCGCGCGCCATTTCAATCGACGTTTCTTCACTGACGGCGCCCGCGCGATCGAGCGTGGATTGCTGCACTCCCAAGACTTCCGTTTTCACGCAGTTGTCGTACGCGACGACGCCGCCCATAAAGCTTTTTGATGAACCGGGGACGCTGGTGAGCGCGGCCGCAATCGACCCGCCCGTGCACGACTCCGCAAGTCCCACCGTCCTGCAGCTTTGCTGCAGCAGCGCGTGAATCGCGCCGGGCAGCGTTTGCTCGTCCACACCGTAGACGTGGCCGCTCAAGCGGCGCAGCACATCCGCTTCGACCGACGCGATGAGGTCGCGCGCCTCTTGGTCGGACTGGGCCTTGGCCATGATCTTCACGTCGCACAGACGGCCGTGCGCGAGAACCGCGATCTTCGGGTTCGAAAGATTTCGAAAGAGATCGTCGATACGGTGGTCGATCTCGGATTCCGCCAAATTGACCGTATGAAGCGTGCGCGTGTGCACGGCCTGGTGCACGCTGAAATGATCGCGCAGCCATGGCAGCAGCTGCTCTTGCATCATCGGCTTCATCTCGCGCGGTACGCCGGGCATGCTGGCGATGAATTTGCCGTCGCCGCGAAACGCGATGAAGCCGGGCGCCGTACCGACGCCGTTTCGCAGCACGTGCGCGCCGCGCGGCAGATACGCCTGTTTGCGGTTGTTCTCGCGCATCACGCGGCCGAGTTTGGCGAACGCGTCTTCGATATCGCGCAGAGACTCCTCGTCCAAGTCCGCCTCGAGTCCCAACGCATCGCACGCCGCTTCTTTCGTGAGATCGTCTATCGTCGGTCCAAGGCCGCCCGAGGTGATAACACCGTCGGCGCGATCGAGCGCCCCGCGCATCGCAGCGGCAATACGTTCGCGATTGTCACCGACGGTAATTTCGCCGTATACGTCGATACCGCCGTCGGCAAGCGACTTCGCGATGTACGCGCTATTCGTGTCGACGAGTTGCCCGAGCAGCAACTCGGTGCCGACGGCGAGTATTTCAACGCACGGCATGTACTAATAGTCTACCGGGCGCAGGTAGAACTCGTTGATCGCCGTGTTCGTCAGCATCGCGGTCGTCGGCAGATGCCGCTTCCAGTGCGTGCCGTCGACGCGCCGGCGCACGAGTTCCACGTCGCGCGGGTCGAAGCCGCGTTCGACGAGCTGTTCGTTGGAGTAGCCCTCGAGCATGCGCGCGAGAATCGCGTCGGCCTTGGCGTACGTGATGCCGAGATCGGCTTCATCGGTCTGATTTGCTTCGAGATCGGCGCTCGGCGCCTTCTCGATAAGCGTTCGCGGCACGCCCAGGTGTTCGGCCAATGCCCACACTTGCGTCTTGTACAGATCGCCGATCGGATTGACGGGCGGCGTATCGTCGGCGTGCCACGTGAAATATCCCAGCAAGCGTTCCGTCTTGTTTCCGGTGCCGACCGGAAGCGCATCGTACTTTGCGGATTGATCGAAAAGCACCACCATGCGTACACGCGCCATCACGTTTCCGCGTCGCCGCGCATCCGCTTGCGGTTCGTACCGGAGATATCCATCGACGGCGCCGGAGATGTCGATGGTATGTTCCTCGATGCCGAGCGCTTCCACCACCAGATGCGCGTCGGTTAGGCTCGCGGAGCTCGACGTCTTGTACGGCATGCGAATCGCGTGCACGTTCTGCGGGCCCAGCGCCCGTGCGCACAAAAACGCCGTGACGGCTGAATCGACGCCGCCCGAAAGTCCGACGACCGCGCGATTGATGCCCCGCCGCACGATGAGTTCGTCTTGCAGAAACGCAATCAGCCACTGCTCGGTAACGTGCGGGTTGACGTGCGGCGGAAGCGTGAATGCTTTCGGCTTGGATTCAATGACCGGAAGCATGTGCGCCTCGCGGAATGGGCAACTCGTCGTCGAGCAGCAAGTCGGGAAGTACGGCGTTCAAATCACCGAGCAGCGGGAAGCGCGCACGTGCCAAGTCGATCTCGCGCATGTCCATCTGCGCGCGAATGATGTGCGCGCCGAGCGCGGGCGCGAGCACGAGCGTGCGGCCGTGCGGATCGACCACGCGCGACGAACCCGTCATTCCTTTGCCGCCCTCAAATCCGGCCAGACCGGCGTACAGAATATAGACGCCGTGCTCCGCCGCGGTCGCGTGCAGAATCTCCCGCCAGCGTCCGATGCTGCCCAGTTCGTCGTCCTCTTCGATGCCGCGCCCGGGTGCCGCGCTTGGGATGATGAGCACCTGAGCACCTTTGATCGCCGCAATGGTCGGCATGATTGCGTGCCACACGTCCTCGCAGATGAGCATCGCCGTCTTGCCGAGGCGGGTTTCGAAGACTTGCAAGCGGCGTCCGCGTGACAGAAAGCGTTCTTCGTCGAAAACCCCGTACGTCGGCAGAAACATCTTGCGATGCACGTGCACGATGCGATGGGCGCCGTTCGTGCATTCCAAGTACAGCGCACTGTTGTAGTACGTGCCGCCCGAGTTTTCGTAAAACCCGCAGACGACGTCCGCATTATTTCCGCGCGCCGCCTCGTTCCACACGCGCGCGAGATCGGCGGCAAACTGCTCCGCGCTGCGCGCGAGTTCGTAGACCGCGCCCTCCAAAAAGTAGCCGGTGAGCGCGGCTTCCGGGAGCACGATGAGTTCGGGCGGACTCTCACTGCCGGCCAACTGCGCGAAGATTTCGCGCAGCTCGTTCAAGTTCTCGTCGTACCGGCCTTTGCGCGGTTTACTCTGAACGATTGCGACGGCCACGTTTTCCGGCATTTACATTGCGACTTCCGGATGAATCTCGCCGGGACCCGCCAGCGCGAGCTTCTCGGCGCACTCTTCAGCCGGATACGTCCAAATCTCCGCGAGCGTGGGATGCAGATGCGGGATCGACATGAACTGCTTGACCGTCGCGCCGTAGTGCATCGCGACGATGACCTCGTGAATCAAGTCCGAGCCGTGCGGACCCAAAATGGCCGCACCGAGAATCTTGCCGTCTTCCGCGGACGCCATCATCTTCACGAAGCCCTTGGTTTTGTTCAAGCACATCGCCTTGCCGTGCTCGGCGAAATCATAAACGCCCTTCACGTACGCGACCCCGCGCGCTTGCAGCCCACGCTCCGTTTCACCGACGACGGCAACCTGCGGGTCGCTGAAAACCGTATGCGTCTTCACCAGATCGTACACGACGCGCTCGCCGGCGCCGGTAACCGCGTTGCGCGCCGCGACTTCCCCTTCGTAGATTGCAACATGGACCAGCATGTGCTTTGCGGCAACGTCCCCGATGGCGTAAATGCGCGGATTCGTCGAAAGCATCGTCTCATCGGTCGGGATGCCGGTGATCGGATGGCATTCCACGCCGATGTTCTCGCAGCCCAAGCCCGCGACGTTCGGCACGCGTCCAAGACAATAGAGCAGTTCCTCCGCCTCGAGGTCCGCTTCGACGCCTTCTTTCACGACGTGCACGATCTTTTGCTCGGCGCGCTTGCTCACGCGCATAATTTGCGTGCGCGTGTACACGTCGATGCCCTCGTCGATATAGTATTGCGTGAGTGCTTCGCCGACGTCGTGATCTTCACCGGAAAGCAAGTGCTGCGAGCGCAGCACGATGCTGACCTTCACACCCATGCGGGCGAAGAATTGTCCGAGTTCGCACCCGATATATCCGCCGCCGAGCACGATCAGCGACTTGGGCAGCGTCTCGAGTTCCAGCGCACCGTCGCTATCGAGGTATCCCACGTCTTGCAGTCCATGTACGGCACCCGCCGGCGCGACGACGCTTCCGGTAGCGATAATGAACCGCTCCGCCTGCAGAACGACGTCGCCCCCGACCTGCAATTCGCGGTCGGAAAGAAAGCGCGCACGCCCTTCATACAGTGGAAACTTCTCGATGCCCTCGATACGGTAATCCGCGAAACCTTTGATCAGTTCGCGCTTGCGGCTCATGATGTGCGGGAAATCAATCCTGATCGAACCGGCGTGCACGCCGAGTTCGCCCGCTTCGCGCATGTCATGTGCAGCATCGCTCGAAGCGATGAGCGTTTTGCTGGGCATGCAGCCGCGCAAAATGCATAAGCCGCCGAGCGGGCCGTGATCGACGAGCGCTACGTCGGCACCCAGGTCTCGCGCGGTGCGCGCTGCTGCAAAGCCGCCGGAACCAGCGCCGACGACCACCAAGTCATGTTTGTGCCTTTGCATCAAGTACTATGACCCGTGGGAGACCCCGCGGGCTTCGCCTGTGGGGGGCGCGCAGGTGCTTGCACCGGAGTGCCTGTTAAACCGAGGCGTGGAGCACGGGACGTGCTCCTAGACGGTGCACGGATTCGATGAAGCGCACCGTTCCGTCCGCGTGCATGACGATCGAATGCGTGCGCGCGTTATTGCCGAAGAAGCGCACGCCGCGCGTGAGGTCGCCGTCGGTGATGCCCGTCGCGCAGAAGACCACGTGCTCGCATTTGACCAAATCGTTGATCGTCAGCACGCGGCTGATGTCCCCGATGCCCATAGCTTTGGCGCGCTCGATTTCCTCTGCGTTACGCGGCTCGAGCCGCCCCATGAACTGTCCACCCAAACATTTCAGCGCAGCGGCGGCGAGCACGCCTTCAGGCGCGCCGCCCGTCCCCATCGCAACGTGAATGCCGGTCCCTTGCACGGCAGTGGCAATGCACGCATCGACGTCGCCGTCGGGGATCAGTTTGATGCGCGCGCCGGATTCACGGACTTGCTTGATCAGCTCCGCGTGACGCGGCCGATCGAGGATGACGACCGTGACGTCGGTGATGGGCTTTTCCAGGGCGTTTGAAACCGCTTCGAGGTTCTCGCGAACGGGCGCGTCGACGTGGACGTAGGGCGCGGCCTTGGGACCGACAGCGAGTTTCTTCATATAGGTGTCGGGCGCGTTCAGCAGTCCGCCGCGCTCGGAAATGGCCATGACCGCAATCGAGTTGGGGAGTCCGTTCGCGACGAGGTTGGTGCCCTCGACGGGGTCGACCGCGATGTCCAC
>Ga0070735_10002869_pt1 | contig 15321 bp, 18 predicted proteins | sample Coa_R1_FD_66443 | JGI IMG/M metagenome (GOLD analysis project Ga0070735, IMG submission 66443) | Surface soil microbial communities from Centralia Pennsylvania, which are recovering from an underground coalmine fire - Coalmine... | ecosystem: Environmental > Terrestrial > Soil > Unclassified ... | reverse complement strand
GTCGGCCGCCCGCTCTTTTGGATTCCACCGAGCACGCCGAGTTTGATGGTGGGGGGGCTTTCGGTCAGCCCGCGGGGTCCCTTGCGATTCGGAATAGAGATCAACTACCTGCTCTCCGCCCTTGCGGTCCGGGATATTTATGACGACTTGTTATTAAGCTTGCAATTGAAGCCTGCGTTTGATACTTTTCCACACGACAAAGCAGTCGTTACGAAGACCGTTTCAAATCGGTAAGACGGCTTTACGTATGGCAGCTTCTTCTTTGTATCCTGATTCGCCGTCTGATCTGTAGTCTCATTTGATTCATCCTTCGCAGCCTCGTGTGTACTCTGAGGAAGTTGGGACTCGGAGTTGTCATCGTTTACCGCCATGTAGGAACCTCCAAAATCTGCGCTAATTTAATTGGGGTTGAGATGCCTGAACGCCACAGCCGCCGGTTCCGGTCGTTCCGCATGTTTGGTCACTGAGAGTTGTGAAATATATTTGAGAAGTGCCGGCGAGAGTACCGTTCAATGTGTTGTCGATCACTACCCCACTCGCCCCCCCAGCGACTGGAAGGACTGCGATCGTGCTGGCTCCAGAGTTGATCCAGGTCACGCTGCCATCCGTAGTTGTGCCGCCCACGGTTGCATTCCATGAAGGTGCCGAACTACCAGTTGTCCCTGTTTTCGTCACAGCTTGAATATTTCCGCGACTGTCGACAATCCGGTTCCCAAGCTTGCTTTGGGCTGTTAAAGCCGTCCAAGTCGGGAGCGGGGCTGCGGACAGCGCTCCCTGATTCACCCAGTGAACGCTGCCATCGGTTTTGAGGGAACCTGCGGTCGTACTAAAGGAGACCGAAACCCCTGAAGTACCTGCTACCGTCACTTGCTCTATGTTCAGGTGGCTATCGAGGATCTGTTGGCCGAGTTGGTACTGTGTGGATGCCGCCCACAGAGTATCGATGAAATTCATAAGGCATCCGCCGGCCGCACATCCTGTAGCCACACCATGACTCTGGACGCTCACATATAGCCGTTCGGCAGCTCCGCCGGAAAGGTTCGGATTTAACACATCGGTAATGGGAGAGCAGGCAGGCGAGAATGAGGCCGAAGTCAGGCCAACAACCGCGATTCCGTTGGTTAGTACGCCAGCGTGAATGGGGATTTGATAGATCGCAGGATTCTGTCCGGTGTTACCACAAACATACAGATTCCCGGTTGCAGTGACGGAACTGTAGTAAGCGTTATCGAATCCGCCAATATACATTGGATTCGGCGTTAGCCCCAAAGCTACACTGGTTCCCGCGGTCGCCTCCGCACCCGAATCACCTTCCGGAAATGTCGTACTCAGTTGATAAACCGCGGCACAGGCACTAGTGCCGATCGTACATAACGTGGATCCATCACTGGAGGCAAAAACGTACACAAAGCCGTTCGTCGAGTCTACAATCGGACCCTCGACTATTCCGGTCCCATAATCTAATTGGGCCGAGGCCGTAACCGCCGCGGTTGTGGAATCTACCCCATACAGTAACCCACCCGCATCGCCCACAAAGACCATTCCTGAGCCGCTATCGTAGACCGGGCTGGAAAGTGTGTTGGGATTACCCGAATTTACCTGCACCGGAAAGGCGCCCGTTGTGATCTCAGTCGGGATACCTTTGAACATCCCCGTTACTTTGTGGAGCCACCCCCTGGCCCCACCTACCCACCCGATATCAAGGCTATAGTCGTAGAACACAGACGAAGTCGTATCGTCTGTCTGAACTCCTGAACCATCACGCAACAAGACCTCTGTCATGCAGGGCGCAGAGCAGGCACGATAGAGGGAGGGGGCAACCGGAACGAGGGTTGATGGGGAGCCTATGGTTCCGTTGGAGACCGCCCACTTCAACAAAACCAGTATTCCGAATCCGCCATTTGTTTCAACGAAGGCAATTTGCGAGCCATCCTGGGATATCACAGGAGAAGTCAATACCTGGCCGCCCGTGTTATAGGCCCAGTAGGTTAACGGTACCGTTCCGCTGCAACCGGAATACAGGTTGTCGAAAGCTACGACGCTGGCCTGCGTCGAAGATCCCGCCAGTCCTGTGCTATACACCACAAAGTCTGGGCTTGCCGCCGTCGCGCAGTTTGCGCTGGTCCCATGAAATGAGAATTTGGCGGGGTAGTTGCCTGCACCTGTGGTAGCGCCCGAGCCAAGATCGACGGACCAATCGCGCCTGATTTTCTGACGTTCCCTGATCTCCGAGAACGAATCCGCACCATCCAGGCTTAAGGCTGGGGAAGCCGTTAGTGGCTGACGGCGACGTTCTAACTGCTGCCAATAGCGAGGATCTCCGCCTACGCGAGCCAGTTGCTCCGCAGACTTCGGTTGGGCGAAGATCAGATGGCTATGACTCCAATCGGTAGGCAAAGCAGTATTATTCTGAGCAGGCGCAACCTCTTGGCTAACTGACACGCAACACAAGGCCGCCAGCGCCGAAACAATTCGAGTCAGACGCCAGCATAAGTCCCACCCTGGCGAGAATCGCTTCATCAGCTGTTCTAGGAACTCATATGCGTTCTCGTGCATTCCAAACAGAATGAAGCAGCCTCCTGCCGCCCATTGCGGACCTTCAGGTTGCTCCAGTTTCGGCGATTTCCATGAGAGCGATGTGAGGTCCACTCCCATTGCGCATCTGGTCTGGTGTCTCGCATCGACGCTAGCTGCCAAATGAAAATCGAGTCCGATGGCTCCAGAATTCATCTCGCTTCCTCCCCACTTTCAGATCCAGCCTTGTTTCGCGACTTATTCTTCACAATATGAGCACGGGCTTGCGAGTACAGCTCTAATCTCCATAATCCGTGGCATTCAGTTTGTGAAGCTTGCTTTTGGCTCTCCAACAGATGAAGGGCATTCCGGATGGTCTTCTTAGTCTCTCTGAGCCGAAAAGCCAAATCGTCTACGTTTACCAATACCCCTAGTTGTGGGTACTCATCGAGCCTCATGCATACGTAATCCAACACTGACTGCGCAAGATCGTCGCTGTTGCGGTCACCGCTGTCTCGACGGCGGACCGGGTGCTTGAGTAAGTCGGCAATAGGTTGAGCGATCCCTTCTTGCATGTGACGCACGGGAGTCTCCAGCGTGACAATAGTCGATCTTGTCTTCTATTCGGTCCTTTCCAACTCACTTCAGCAGCGGCGAAGACTGAACACCTACACTACTTCCCGACATCAAAGTCACGCGATCTGTCGCAACTCGGGACGAGCATCGATCGGAACGAGCGGCGCCTTGTCGGAATCGTCTATATAGACTCCACCAGCTCGCATGAGTTCAAAGAGGTCGATGCCGTAAATAATGCAGAGGCTCATGATTTTCGCCACATGTCTAGGTACTGTATTCATTGCCTCGTAGTCTGAGAGCAGTCCCAATGCGATAGCGTGCTCTCGGTTTCCGAGCAGCCTAGCTACTCGGATTGTCATTTCGTGGGCTGCACGGAGCGTTAAACCGCTGCGCGCACGCGATATGCGGAGTAGTGTTGAAAAATTCACACTGCTGTCACGGCTGTCCATCTGGAAGGGAATTTCAGATCGGGTTAAACGGCGCATGGGCCGGAACAGTCCCGGTTCGCGGGGGCGAAGTTCGAGATCGACCAAGCCCAAGATTCGTACCTCCCTGGATAGACGTAGCGGCCAACCTGACAAGGGAGGATGATTCGGCAGGAGCAGTACGTGTGAGGTATCAACTGGCTTCACGAAACAACACGTAATGCCACCGGGATGTTCGACCAACCAAAGTCGATCATCAGCAGATCCTTTTTCAAAAACGTCCGCGATATGGCATCGATCGGCACGTACTACGCTACCTGGGAGAACGTTGGGGTAAGCAACCGCATCGCGGCTGCCAATTTTGGCGAAAAGATAGCGATCATCTTTATTCTGAAACCCCGAGTTTCGGAGCAAAATACGGGAATCCGGCGATATAGAAGCTTGACTCTGAACAATAATGGCAGTGCGTTCAGTGTGGACTCTGAGCTGTAACGCACGAATCAACTCGAAATCAAATCCACAAAGCTTCATCCAGTCGACAAATCGGAAACCCGTAACTTGGCTTAGCGCTACCATCTGACAAATATGGGGCGTGATCCCGTGCCTCTGTCGGTGAAGAAAAGATCGCGGAATAAAATAGGCAGTGTCCTCCCCATAACGCATCTTCGTGAGTGATGAAACACGAGTCATCGTCAATCCCATTCGCCGCAAGACCTGTTTGACCTGCTTGGCACAAACCTCCTTGTCCCATCCTGGGGTTGGCTCAAGTGAAGGATCTACACCGTAAAATGCAGATTCCTCAAGCGGGAAGCGTGCTAGATCACACACCTTCACCGATATAAGTGCACCGATTGACAGCAGCCCAAAGCACTCTTGCCGTTTGAGGACGAACGCTCAGCGGGTGCTTCATGATCCGTTGTGTTTTTGAAGTTCTTCGATGCTTTCGAGCATGTGCTGTACTTCGGAATCGCCGGTATCAGCCTTGCGTAAAAGTAGCTCTTTTGCGACGCCCGGAGTGACACGTTTACATGTGGGTGCCACGTACGGCCTGCGCCTTTTCATCACGGGACTGCTGCTCATGGGTTTGTCCACATGAATTGAGTTCATTCTGTGTCAATACCGTCCGCTTCTCTGAACGTACCTGTGGGCATTCACCACCAATCGCCCGGCCCCGACTTCCATCGTTTCGTGACGGGAACAGAAGCGAACCCACAGACACACTTAGGAAATGCGGGAAGGATACCCTTCGATGGCGGTGCCACAAACACACATGTCGAATCGTCGGTTTGTCGACAATCGATTGAACGCAGTCATTTCTCTCGTGACGCGATGTTTACTGGCCTTCCTTGTTCGTCTCTGAGCTTCGAGGAAGGCCAACTACGATCAGCCGGAATCTATTTGGCGTCGGTACGCCGACAGCAGAGTCGAAACAGAAGACCTGGGAGATCATCCACGTCGTCTACAGGTCCATCGACACAAATCCCAGTGGAGAGGGATGCGGACGCAGATCGCGCAGTTTTCGAACATGCTGCGAACCTTCTCAGGAATGCACATAAGGTGTCTCTCAGTAATGGCGGCACACTAGCCGCTAAGGAGACACCTTATGAAAATGATTGTGCGCTTGCTTATCGCAACCACTATTCTGACGTTAGCGATGTCTACAGCCTCGCTAGCTGACGGAGGATCGCCACCCCCCATGTGCTCGCCAGGGCACTGTACAACCACAATACCGTCGTGACCCGGCACATCTGACCGGTCCGACGGGACTCTAGGCTACCCTTGTGGGCCGCTTGGTTTGCTAGTAGTCTGCCAATGCGGCCCATGATCTTCTCGCACCTCTTAACACGAACACTGTGGTCTGTCCCGCTTATTCTCCAAGGCGCAATCACGGTCGTGATGTTCGATCGTAAACTGGTTAGAATATTTCCCATCTTTTTCAGCTATACGATCTTGGTGCTCTCCCGGGATATCGTTTTGCTCTTCCTTCCATACCCGAAAAACCTTTACTCCCTGGTGTACTGGTGCGGGGAAGCCCTGGCGGTGCTCTTGAGCCTGGGAGTAATCTTTGAAACTTTGAGGCACCTCCTGCCGCCCTATCCTTTCTTAAGAATTATCTTGAAGGCGGTTTGGATTCTGGGTGGCATCGCGGGCGTTACCGCTGTCTTGCTGTTGGTGTTCTCGAATAGTGTTACAGGGAGTGATCGGGTTCTTGAAACGACTATCCTGCTCGAACGCGCAGCCAGATTCCTGCAAGTCTGCCTGCTCATTGTAGTAATCGCCCTCGTGTCGCGCTTAGGATTGACATGGCACCACTATTCGGTCGGGATCGTTGCAGGGTTTGGAGTCTACTCGGCACTAGATTTGGCGGCGTTGGAATTTCGAGCCCACTTGCATTTTCTGAGTGACGCCGCCTTTGTGTTAATCAGGCCCGCAGCATACAATCTGGCAGCAGTGATTTGGGCCGCCTACTTCCTGCGATCATGGTGGAGTACACCTGCGGAGCATTTGCCAAGAACCAATCTGGCGGAGTGGAACGAGGCGGTAACCGATTACGTTGACCAATGGTATCGACGCTACTAGTCTTGGCGGCTGCCGTCTCAGCTCTAGGCCTGGCCTGGTCACTTCTCCGCAAGGGGCCGTTAGAAATACGCGATGGCCAGGATTGGGAAGACAAAAGGCACGATATCGATGTTCAGATTTTTTGCACCCTGCTTGACTACAACGAAGAGCTCTATCTCCGTCGCTCTCTCTCGCCAAGACAATTTAAAGTCTTCTGCAGAAGGCGGATTCGTCTGACTTTGCGCATGCTGCGATTGGTAGAAGAGAACGCGGGCATGCTAATCAGATTGGGACAGCTTGCCCGATTGAAGCGCGATGAGGAACTCACGCGACAGGCTGACGAATTGATCGCCGCCGCAATCCGATTCCGCTTGAACCTTTTGCTAGCCAGGCCTTGTCTCTACACACAATGGCTCCTGCCTTTTTCGGGTTCGTCACTCGCCGCCTTAGGGCTCCGGTACCGGCACCTGTTGGATTCTTTGGCGCGCGTCCAACAGCGCGCCTGTCAGCCTCTCACTTCGTTCTTACGCCCCATCGCCGCTGGCCTTCCCACCCCTCCGAGTCACGAATAACTTGTTCGGTTTTCGTAACAAATCGTGTTCCCGGGGGAAGGGTAGAGACCTGTGCCTGATAATCTAGTGAAAATACGACGTAGGGATAGTTGTGTCCAATGGCTCACAGAGGGCATTAGTGGCCTGGAGTCCCGAATGACACAACTTTGGGAGCGCCAAGCTAGAAAACAAATGGAAACAGGAACATGGATTCGAGCGTTGCGGGAAGAGCGACAGATCAAGCCGAGCGACATCGAACGTATTACGAGGGCCATCGCGGAACTCAAAGGGAACACTGATTTTTATGTTCCACATTCGACCTTGGCGGACATCGAAGCAGGCTCCATCCCGAGCATACACAAACTGTTCAGTCTCGCTCTTTCTTTCAAATTACCATTGAACGATTTGTTGGTACCATTCGGCATTAATCCGCAGGAAGCAACAAGCCCTTGCGAATCGGATACGACGGCTGACGTGCTCACATTGCAAGAACCTAAAGTTCGTGAGCCCGCTTTCCGCTTTCAGCTTAACTTTGGCACGAATGTCAACAGTCACGAAACGACCTTGTTGAAACTTCAATCGCAGGATCTTCCGATCTTGCCATCTATTGTCCAGCCTCGGATCGATCCAGTGCGCTACCGCTACGCAGTAATTGGGTCAAATGATGACAGCATGGCGGATTTGCTTCCTCCGCGGTCCCTGGTTGAGATCGATACCGTACAAAAGACGGTTCAGATGTTTGCGTGGCAGACGCTGCGCGACCGCCCTATCTATCTTGTATGGCACAGCGATGGGCATACCTGTTGTTGGTGTCAAGCCGATGGGAAGGAGCTAACGTTGATCCCTCACCCCGTCTCCCGACAGCTGATTCGCCGTTTCAAAATGCCCAGCGAAGCTACTGTTGTCGGTAGGGTTATAAATGCCTGGCTTCCCCTCGACGCAGCTCAGACACAGCGCGAAGCTGCTTCCTGAGAGCCCGCGTCGGTCGGGGATTCTCGAGCTGTCAGAATTATCAGCGCCATTTCAATATTTAGAAAGAAGAGTTCACAATAGAGCGGCAGAGCGCCCACCGGCACGGTAGCGCGATAAGCCTGCAGGCACTGCCAAATCTCCAAAACCGCACCTTTCTCTATCTTGGCGTATCGGATGTACTCCAGGAGTTGTAGGACGTACCCTGATGGAGGCGTCGTCAGTAAACACCGAAAAACCTGATTGTGGCAGGCGCGTAAGGCCGCATCGGCCGCTTCTGTTCCCAGTGTCGACGAAAGCTGAGGATGAAGGTAAGACCCGTTATTGCAGTCTCTAAGCGAAGCCAAATACAACATTCTAGTTAGGTCGTTGGGAAGAAAATCTAGGCCCAGGTCTCGCACACAGTCTTTTTGGACTTCCAATCCAGCGGGAAGCTCTGTATCGGTCCTACGACTCGAGGGAAAAGAGTCGGAACTGCTAGCACCTCTTGCGTGCAGGAACAAGCTCTCGGAGGGTCGGATTGACATCTACGTCACCAGATTGTTGTGGATTGCTCGCATGCGTCGGTTTCCCGACAAAACGCAAAAGTCCTACAACATTTGTAAGTTTTGATGACAATGACCTACAACCGCCCGGTCAAATTACCGGAAAGGTGGCGTTTTGTCAAACAATCTGAGCAGCCAAACCATCCCTCACGCGCTTCCCCCAATCGTCGGACGTGCCCTGCTGGTGTCGAATGACCCGACTGTCGTCGTGCAACTCACCAGCGCTATGCAGCAATTCGCAATTGCAGCCGATGTTTGCTCCGATCTGATTACCGCCGCGAGCCTCATCAATACAAGAAAGTTCGAGGCGATAGTCGTCGATCTTGGATTGGGTGATCAAGCGGTACATATATTCGAGCGCATCCGACTATCTCCATCCAACGGGAACTCTGTGACCTTCGCTATCGTAGATTCGAGTTCTGGGGCGGATTTCAAGGTCCAACCAAACTTTGTCCTCCCGAAGCCGTTGAGCGAAGCGTTGATCGGAAGCATCTTGAAACCTGCTCTCGGTCTGATTATTCGAGATTATCGGCAATATTTTCGCTGCCCGGTGACCGTACCAGTCCTCCTCCGGATAGATGGCAAGGCACAAATACCGTGCGAAATGATGAACATCAGTGAGGGGGGGCTAGCGGTTAAGACAACCGTAACCTTTGATCCCGGTACTCCAGTGAAGGCCGAGTTTACTCTTCCAGTTGAATCCACAGCATTCGACATCGGCGCAGAGATTTGCTGGTGTGACAAGAAAGGTCGCGCAGGGGCGCATTTCAGGGGCATCTCGTCTGAGCAGAAAGCGCTATTACAAGATTGGCTCTCGCGTAAGATTGAACAGGGCATTCCGGAACCCGTGGCCCGCCTCTTTCAGAAAGTGCAGTGACTCGCAGATCTGAACCGTGAAGGCGGCGGATCCCAAGAAGTCGACCGCTGTGACCACTCCTGTTCCCTAAAACCTTAAGCGTGGGTAGCGGACACCTTCTTTTGTTCGTACATTGCACGATCGGCGACATCGAGAACCTCGTCCAGCGTTTGTCCGTCGTGCCACTCAGCGGTGCCTATACTCAGACCGAGTGATAAATTCTCTACATGGTGACCCGCGTTCCATTCCGCTAAATGGTCTGCAATTCTGCCAACGACACAACGAGCTCCCACCAAGTTTGTATCCGCCAGAAGAAGGAGAAACTCGTCCCCTCCATAACGTACGACAGCGTCACACCCTCGAATGGACCTCTTGAGCAAGGTGGCAGCTTCGGCGAGTACAAAATCCCCAGTTAGATGACCAAAGCGCGAATTGATATCTTTAAATTTGTTCATGTCGACCATCACAAAGGTCAACGGCACTTTGCGCCTGCGGGCATGGCTGATAAACCTCCCAACAATCTCATCCAGAGAACGACGATTGTAGATCTCAGTTAAGGGATCTGTGAACGACTGTTGTTCGATCACCTGTTTCTGGAGGGTGGTGGAAATAATCTCCTCACGGAGCCGGCGTAGTTCCCACCGTTTTCCAACGAGATATGTGTTCAACAGCAAGACCAGCACTACCAGACCTCCGGCTAGAGATCTTGAAATGGTGACTTCGAAGTGGAAGCTGTCATTCGTCAGAAAGGTGCTCGGCAAAGTAATGGCGAGAATTGTGAAGCTCGCGAGAACTCCGGTGAGGGAGATGATCGTCCACAGCTCCCAGTCTCGTTTTTCTAGTTTTCGGAGCTGCTGGCTCACCTTCGCCAGCAGGCTCTCACTTGATCCATGCATATTTAAATGGCTCGGAAGAACAACTTTACCCTGATCCAACAATGGGTGCATGAGTACTTTGGTGACAGAGCTATTGCTGTTGCGAGAGAGTACTTCTCAGACGAAGCAGTGCCGTCGGTTAACCGACGGTGTTAATATTTCGCCTTTTAGGTCTGTTGATATCTCAACGGGTGCCCTGAGTCGGTCGCTTGTTGGAGTTTTGTAGTCCCCGCGCCACCGGGTCCCGACGGACAGTCATAGTATCTCGTGGTTGCTTTTCGTCGCTTTACCGACGGACATTCTCGTTGCGACCGGACGATCAACAACACACCGCACTGCTTAGTATCTATCACGAATGTAATAACTATTCACTCCAAATTAGTGTGTTTCCGCGGATTTGAGTCCAGACTATGTAAACGATATTAATGAGTTGGCACTTATGTATCACTCAACGTCAAGTAACCACGGCAATGTTGTCCGAGCAATTAGGTTGACGATAGCTGTCTGGCTGTTGTGCGGCGTTGCGCCGGGACAAACGTTGATGCCAACCTGGCAGGAAGAAGTGCGGAGATGTGCGGAAGCGCACGATTGGATCGCGGCGATGCGAATCGTCGATCATGAGATCAGCCGCGCGCCTCAGGACATGGATGTACGCGCCTGGCGAGCCCGGATTCTGGCATGGTCTGGAAGACTCGCAGAAGCTGAAGGCGAATATCAGGGAATTCTGGCTGCAGCTCCGAACAACCCTGACCACTGGATGGGTTTAGCGAGTGTGTACTCACGCGAAAGCCGGGCCAGGGAGGCAGTGCAAGCGCTTGATCGCGCAGTCGAACTCGATTCGAAACGTGCCGACATTCGGGTGGCACGCGCTGCCGCGCTGAGAGCACTCGGTGATCAAAGGGAAGCGAAGGTGGAATTTCGCCGTGCGCTGGACTTGGATCCGACAAATGTGGACGGGCGAGCCGGCATCATTTCTCTGCGCCAGGAAACCAAGCACGAACTGCGCGTGGGGGGGAACAGTGACTTGTTCAACTTCGCAGGCGCCAACCAGGATGAAGGATTAACCTTTGTGTCCAGGTGGTCACCTCACTGGGGTACCAGTGTCGCCGCTGATGGTTATCACTGGGGTGGCCTGGACGCGGAGAAGTTCCTGGGCAGCCTGACGGGAAGGTCGCCTGCCTGGGGTGCGCTGACGGTCGGAGGGGCGGTAGCACATGATAACGGCGTCATTCCGCGGGAGGAGAGCTTTTTTGAGTATGACCAGGGATTCAAACTTCGCGGGGATAGTCCCTTACGAGGAATAGAGATCACATACGGACAGTTGCTTCCGACTGACTCCTTATCCACAACGAGCAGACGCAGATCAACGTCGCTGCGGTACAGCCCTCGGACGGGAGCGCTCGCTACCTGCGGCACATAGATTGCTCTTGCCGGGCGCAACCGGAATTCCTTCTGCATGACCTGCAGGGTGTTATCCGCCGATCCATCGTTGATCATGATCACCTCGAGCTCGGGATAATCCAGATCAAGCAGGTTCTTGACCGCCGTGCAAATGAACTTATCCTCATTATGGGCGGGTACGAGCAAGGTGATAGGAGGTACCATCGGGGAAACTTTAATCCAGTCCAAACGGATGCTTTGAAGGCTCCGAAGGTGCGCTGCGCTGGTTCGCAGCGCGATGACGAGCATCGTCAGGTATGCGAGATTGGAAAGAAGATAGTAGTAGAACAGCGCATGGTTGGCCCAATCCAAATAGTGTGTCATGATTGGGATGCCGCCATGGCGCGAGTATTTTCCGCCAGTCGATGTGGCTCGGCAGGCAGCTTTGCCGTCCGCAGTACCTCAAGCAAGATCCCCTTTGCTTCCCGGGAGCTGTCCTTGATGCTTGCAACAAGACTGGACTCCAAGCCGGCATTTTCCAGGGCCGTTAAGAAAGCATGCAGCCCATATTGGTCTCGGAGAGCTATTACCTCCTCAAAAATCGGCACCAAGTCTACTTTGAGCTCTAACAGGCCTTCTGCGGCCCGCAGGCGCACCAGTCGATTCGAATCCGTCAATCCACGCAGCAAGAAGGGAATAGCCGCGCGGGGTGGCAGAGCTTGCCCAAACTTACGATTGCGCGAAGCCTCACAAACCATATCGAATCCTTCGCCAATCCGCTTAAGACCTCAAGGGCCGTGCTTGGGTTCAAATACAAAAGACCGCGTGCCGCCGCGGCCCGAAGTTCGGGCAGATCGTCATCGGCGAACCGTAACAACTCCGGGGCGAGCGACGGCGCAGCTACCTCGCTGAGCACGCGTCCCAGGACTTCGCGCACGGTTTGGTCCGGATGCTGGAGATGAGGCAAGAGTACTTGCGGGCGTTCGGCGCAAGTTTGGATGAGCGCGCTCTGTATTGGGAGTGCGGGCAAGACCAGCCCGAGGTCATCGATCCAATTGAGGATTTCCGTCGCGGCCTCCGGCGAAGCCATCCGGCCGAGTCCGCGCAGGGCGGCCAGCTGGGTTTCCGAATCACGATCGCGCAGTCCTTCCGCCAGGGCTCGAATGCCCTCGGAGGCGCGGGTTCGAGCGAGTGCCACCAGAGCTGTGTGCCGCCGCCATCCTGTGTAATGCCGTGCTTCCAGGATGCGTTTCTCGACCAATCCACTAGCCCGCATGAATTTCAGCAAGCGCGCTGACTCTTCCGGATTCGCGACTTCGTAAGCGTCCAGAACCATGGCTTCGATAAGTTCCCGCTGCATTGTCTTTGTCCGCCACGTGCTGTAAGGAATCTCTCCGGAAATTAGAGCCTGCCACCGTTGACGGATTGCCAACATGCGTTCGTCGCGTTTTGCGAAATACCACTTGCGGTAAGTTCGGCGAAGCAGAATAAAAGCCAACAGCAGCACATCTGCGACGATCACCGAGATGATCGCCTTTAGCACAAAGGCCGCCGGACCGAGCTTGCGAAATGTGTTAAAAGCGGATCCCATAAGTAAAGCCAAAACTGGATTCGATGCGATTCTGCGATCGTCTTTGATAGGCTGCAAACCCAGTCACGTCCTGAAGCCTTGTCAATTGAAAACGCATCCCTCCGCCGAAGGTCTGGGAAGAAAATTCTCCAATCTGGTTGACCTGCGCGAAATTTTCTGTTCCGACGGCAAAAAATACATTTCCTCCCAGGCGGCGCTCTTCCCAATGTGTGATTGGAAATCCCACCCGTGTCATTCCCGAAGGACGCCATTCTGCTCCGGTACCCGAGAAATGGCTGCGTGCCTCGATCAAGCTTAGAGACCATGTCCAGTCGCGCGGTAAATACAACAGCGCGGTTTCATTCAGGGTCAGAATCCGTGCTGTAGCGATACGATCCCCGGGCAACCGCGCGTGGACGGCCGCAAGGTGGCGGTTGCGCTCATCAGCGGCCTGTACCCGCAGACACTGGGGATTCCGCTGCGGCGGGGACGGGAATTTACTGAGGCGGAAGTCGAGAGCGGGACGCGCGTGGCGCTCATCAACGAGAGTGCCGCGCGGCTTTGGCCCGCGGGCGAGGACCCGGTGGGGCGGGCAATGCAACTCGACGGTCTGGCGCAGCCGCCTGATGATCCGCAGGTGCTCGCGGCTCCGGGAATTGCAGCGGGCGTGACGATCGTCGGCGTGATCGGCGATACAAAAAATGATGGCCTCGGGGAGGTTCCGGCTCCCGCTGTCTACCTGCCGTACACGTTGTACGCGCCGCCCGATCGCCAGCTCGCGGTACGCACGACAGGCGCGGCATATTCGGGCCTTATGACCTAAATTCCCAGAAAGCGGACCTCTGGGCCTCCTTGCCTCACGGTTCAGTCCTTGGATCGACGAAATTTGAATCGCAGTTTCGTCTACGAAAACCCAGGATGTGAAAGAATGTTGAACTCCGCGAGTGGAGGTTCCCAGCCGAAGATCACCGCGAGGAAGAGAGCACAGTGAGAGCCTACGCCCCGGTGTTGGTCATCGCATTTGCGTTCATTTGCTCAGGACGTTCGTTTGCGCAGCAGGTTGAGAATGAGGGCAAGGCTATCCTTGAGCAAACTGAAATGAAGAAAGATCATAGCGGGATTAATCCCGCCTCGAAACCAAGTGGCGACGGGTATGTGGAATGCCTGGGGGCTCCGAGAGGTTGATGGCTTCATCTCCGCCGTTGTGCGGAGTGCGGTCATATCGGATACTGCGATAGTTCGCCGAGTCAGCATGCATCAAAGCATGCGGCGGCGACGGGGCATCCGAAATTGCCAGCGTTTTCGAGGCATAGCTCCCGTGTCGTCCACCCGGAGACTGACCATAGACGGACTATGGGAACTCAGTGGAAAAGGGTGAGCGTATGCCTCCGCGCAACGCCTGTCGGGCAAAAGGGGATAACAAAAGATCGGCGGTCCGGCCGGCACCGCCGTGCTCCTCAAAAAGCTTGCGAGAACCGGGCTTCGAGGAACTCTCCCAGCTTGGCTGTCGCCTTGAATTGCGGAATCGGGTCCAGCCCCTTGAATGCCGACGTGAACGCGTTGGAGAGACTCCAAATGGTTCGCGACCGGAATTCCTCGTACTTCGGCTCGAAGTAGAGGTCGTGTACCGTGCGGGCAAGATGCTTTGGAGCTTCCAGTTTGCCTTCCACGAACGCCTCGTAGATGACTACCTTTGCTGTGACATCCGTGAGTTCACATTTCTGCCATGCTTCGACCTGTCTGCGCATGGGTTCGAAGTTCCGCTGCATCCGGTCGACCCCGACGGAGATGCAATCAATCAATGAAAACGACTTCGAGTGCTTCGCGAGGACTGGCGTAAAATCCCCCGAGAACGCCATATTTGAGCACACAAACACGCGATAGCCGCAGGTCATCGCCAGGCGCATGCTCTTGTCGTGCGAGTTTCTTAACCCGATTGAGAACCTACAGCCATTCATCTCGGTGGCGAGATCGAGCACACCGAACATCTTCATGCCATCCGGCGAGATCGCATATTCATCGTGGACGACTCCGATGTGGCGGAATCCAAGCGCTTCGATCAATGCACCGATGATCTCGTGATGGGGGATCGGGCGGTGCGTTTCGGTCGCCGGTGGTGTAGCCACCAGCGCCAGTTCTTCGCGGCCAATCGTCCGGCCGCTATAGCCAATGAGCGTACTTGTTTCTGACATACTGCTGTTTCCTCCTTCTTCGGGTGAAATGAACTGCAAAAATCTCAGAAGTCGAAGCCAGATCACGGTGCGCGCGAGCAACACACGGCGGACGTGAGTAAACTCACGAGGCCCTAAAGGAGTCCGCTATTCTTTTGATGGAAAGGAAAAGGCAATGAAGAAGCCGACCCTGCGCGTTACGAAATGGCTGGCTGACATCCCGGTAGAGGCGCACTGCACGCAGTGCCTAACGGTGTCGTTCAAGGCGCAGGGTGCTGGTCATCGCCCGAACCGCGAGGAGTATCAGAAGTCACTGCAGGCCCAGTTTGA
>Ga0070735_10002867_pt1 | contig 15324 bp, 10 predicted proteins | sample Coa_R1_FD_66443 | JGI IMG/M metagenome (GOLD analysis project Ga0070735, IMG submission 66443) | Surface soil microbial communities from Centralia Pennsylvania, which are recovering from an underground coalmine fire - Coalmine... | ecosystem: Environmental > Terrestrial > Soil > Unclassified ... | reverse complement strand
GCGAATCTGGGCCGTCAGGGACTCCTTCAGATTCCAACGCCAACCGAAGAAGAACGTCTAGCCGCAGGCGAATGGATTCGCAATACTTTTGAGCATCTCGGTACGGCCATCACCGAACCGGCAGCGTGAGTCCTGGAATTACTTTTCCGAACCGGCTAGACGCCGATCCCGGTGCGGCTCTGTGCGGGGGAGGCCCGTGCTCAGCTCGCACTTTTCCCCAGGTTTTGCGCCGCATGTAGGGCAACGAACCGAAAGAGCCAGTTTCCTTGTCGCTTTCATGGCCTACACAATGCGCCATCGCGCCGCAATAGGATGGTCAATAGTGATCAGTTCGATTGGGGACGATGTTTGTATTCTTGAAAGATGACGAACATTAAATTTGTGGTAAGAGTGAATCACGGTGGTAGTCGCGCTCCAGCCCATGTGCAGCGGTTTGATCGGATTCCGGTCCAGATGACGACCAATCGAAAACTGGCGCTCATGATGGGAAGATTTACCGCTGAAGACGCCGCGAAGTCACTCCAAACCTCGCGGTGCACACCGGAATTGGTGCCCGTGGAAACCAGCGCCTAGGCTCCGGGCACCAACAAGAAGCGTGAGCCGTTCTGCCCTGTTTTCGCCGAAGTAGGAACAAATGTCTTTGCCAAACACTCATCTACCAAATGTCCTCTTGGAAGTCGTTGCCTCTCAACTTCGGCCGCGCGACATTGCAGCAGTAGTTCGGAACCGATTGCAATCGAAGGTATCTCTACCGAGTCGGATCGCGGTTATTGGGAATTATCTTCCGCGGCAGTGTGGAATCGCCACGTTCACCACTGACCTGTGTAGCGCAATTTCCGCGGAGTACGGGACCGCTCGACTCTTGGCGCTTCCGGTCAACGATACCGACGAAGGGTACGACTATCCTTCGCGCGTGCGATGGTCGCTGGCCCAGGACGACGTGAGGTCGTATGAGGAAGCCGCTGAATTCCTGAATTTCAACAACATCGACATGGTGTGCCTGCAGCACGAATATGGAATCTTTGGCGGTCCGGCGGGAAGCCATATTTTGCATCTGCTGCGCGGCCTGAAAATGCCGGTAGTAACCACGCTGCACACGGTCTTGCGCGAGCCAAATCCTGACCAAATGCTGGTCATGGAAGAGATAGCAGACCTCTCTGACCGCCTCATTGTCATGAGCCAGCTGTCGTCCCAGTTTCTACAGGAAATCTTCAAGGTGCCGGGCAGCAAGATCGACATGGTGCCGCATGGCGTTCCGGACCTGCCGTTCCTAGATCCGAATTTCTATAAAGACCGCTTTGGTGTTGAAGGCAAGGCTGTTCTCCTCACCTTTGGCCTGCTCTCACCGAACAAGGGAATTGAAAATGTCATCCGAGCTTTGCCGCAGATTCTGTCGAAACACTCGAATGTTGCTTACATCGTCGCTGGCGCGACCCATCCTCACATCCTCCGTCGCGAGGGGGAGAAGTATCGAGATAGTTTGCAGTCTCTGGCGAAGGAAGTAGGAGTGGAATCGCAAGTGATCTTCCACAACCGCTTCGTCAGTCCCGAAGAAATGGTTGAATTCATTGGTGCCGCCGACATCTACGTCACTCCGTATCGCCACGAAGCCCAGGTAGTTTCTGGAACGCTCGCCTATGCGCTGGGTGCGGGGAAAGCGATCATTTCCACACCCTACTGGCATGCGATTGAATTGCTCGATGATCGCAGAGGCGCGCTGGTCCCGTTCCAGAATCCCGAAGCGATTGCGAATAAGACAATCGAATTACTCGATACTCCTGCAACTCGTCACGCGATGCGCAAACGCTCCTACTTGTTCGCTCGGGAGATGGTATGGAAGCGCGTGGCGCAGGGTTACATGGAGAGTTTTGTTCGGGTACGACGCGATCGTATGGAGAGTCCAAAGGTTCAGTTCTCGGCGCGCGTTATTCAAAAATCGCTGGATCAATTGCCTGAGTTGAAGCTGAATCACTTGCACCAAATGACCGACGACACCGGGATGCTGCAGCACGCGATCTTTACGATCCCGAACCGTGGGGAGGGCTACACCACAGACGACAATGCTCGTGCGCTGGCGCTTGCTGCGCTCCTCGAACCCTTTGGCAAAGATCAGCCTGGAAAGTCGGGCCCAACCTCCGTTGGCCTGTATCTATCGTTCCTCGAACACGCCTTCAACCCCACCGAGGGCAGATTTAAGAATTTCCTTCGCTACGATCGTCGCTGGAACGAGCCTGTCGGCTCTGAAGATTCTCACGGACGTGCGCTGTGGGGGGTGGGGACCGTTCTCGGTCGATCCCACGATCAGGGATTCAGGGGAGCCGCAGGGCGCTTATTTGAGTTTTCTCTGCCTGCAGTGCTGGAGTTCAATAGTCCGCGAGCTTGGGCCTACGCGCTCCTCGGAATTCAGGAATACCTCAATTCGTATCCCGGCGATCGTGACGCGCAGAAAGTGCGATCCGCGCTCAGCGTGCGACTGCTCGAAATGTATGAGTCCATCCGCCGGCCGGAATGGAAATGGTTCGAGAATGTTCTTGCCTACGGAAACGCGCGGTTGCCCCAAGCCTTGTTGCTGGTAGGCTCCGCTTGCTCGGACGATCGCATGATTTCTGCCGGCCTCGAATCTCTGGACTGGCTGTCACAAACGCAACACTGCGACATCAGTCGCCATTTTGTACCGATCGGCTCGCAAGGTTTCTATCGACAGAATGGTGAGAAGGCCCGTTTCGACCAACAGCCGCTCGAAGCCGCTGGCGCCGTTTCTGCATGTCTGCAAGCGTACCGAGTAACGGGGGATGGTCGCTGGCGCAATGAAGCGTGGTCTGCTTTCAACTGGTTTCTCGGCGACAACGATTTGCAACTGCCCCTATATGATTCCTCAACCGGCGGTTGCCGTGACGGGCTGCATCCCGACCGCGCCAACGAAAATCAGGGAGCAGAGTCAACGCTGTCGTTCTTGATGGCACTCCTCGAAATGCGATCCCTGCAAGAGTCCGAACAAAAGGAAATCCCTTCATGACCGTACCCGCAGAAAAGCCGGCGAGCCTGTTGAGCACGCGCTTCGAACCGTTGCTTCTTCGCCATTCCCAGAACCCGATCCTGACCAGCAAGGATTGGCCTTACCCTATTAATAGTGTGTTCAATGCGGGTGCAACGCTTCTCGCGGATGGCATGACACTGCTGCTTTGCCGGGTGGAAGATCGACGGGGCTTGTCGCATCTTTGCGCCGCGCGATCGCGAAATGGCGTCGACGGGTGGGAAATCGACAGCGCACCTACTCTGATGCCCGATCCCAAGAATCATCCGGAAGAAATCTGGGGCATTGAAGATCCTCGCATTACATTTGTCCCCGAACTGCAGCAGTACGTCATTACTTACACCTCCTATTCGCGAGGCGGCCCCGGAGTTTCTCTGGCGCTGACTAAAGACTTCCGCACATTCGAACGATTCGGCGTCATAATGCCGCCGGACGACAAAGACTCCGCACTTCTGCCTCGGAGAATCGATGGATGCTGGGCTCTGATTCATCGTCCTATGACAACCCTCGGGTCTCATATGTGGATTTCTTACTCGCCGGACCTGCGCTATTGGGGCAGGCACCGGCTCATGCTCGAAGCACGTCGCGGAGCCTGGTGGGATGCAAATAAGATCGGTTTGTCGCCGCCACCCATCGAGACTTCGAGAGGATGGCTGGTGTTCTACCACGGAGTTCGGCATACACCTTCCGGTTGTCTATATCGACTAGGGCTGGCGCTTTTCGCTCTCGAGAATCCGGAGAAATGCCTGCTGCGGGGAGATTCGTGGATCTTCGGGCCGGAAGCTTCATACGAGCGCCAAGGCGACGTCGACGATGTTGTCTTCCCGTGCGGATATACGATGGACGCCGACGGCGATGGACTTAATATTTATTACGGAGCGGCGGATTGCGCGATTGCGCTGGCTCGGGCTAGTGTTCGTTCGCTACTCGAATGGCTGGATGCGAATGGAAGTTGCGAACGCCGCCAGCGGGCACAGGATTGATGAAACCACTGCGCTGGATCCTCCAGTTTGCTCTTGGTTGCCGGCATCGTCACCTGAGCCGTGTCTTCACGATCAAACACCGCACCTACCGCGTGTGCTTCGACTGTGGGCGGGAGTTCGATTTACCGTCCTCGCGTGCGTCTGTTCCCGTTCGACCTTTCTCTTGACATGTGAGCTATCTTGCTCAGACGCACACTCCCCGACCTGTCATTCTTACTCTACTGACTATGGGTATGAGCGGCGACCTCTGATTCGCCGCTCCCATTCTTAAGCTGGAGTCGAAGCCAATCAGGATTTTTCTTCCGTGCCTGCCGCCAAACCTTGCGGCAGAACACGATTCGACCCTAACTCGTTCCCGAAAATTTAGATCAGGGCAGCACCTCTTGGCAGATCAGGAGGGCTAGCCCACGAAACTCAGCGAAAAAGGAAGGTCAACATCGTGCCTTTAATTCAACTCCTGGAAGTTCTCATCGTGGTGGGTGTCCTGCTGTGGCTGGTCAATCGCTTCATCCCCATGCAGGGATCCATCAAATCAATCCTGAATGGCGTTGTTGTGATCGCCGTGGTCCTCTGGTTACTAAATGTCTTCGGCCTGTTTCATTCACTGTCAAGCATCCACGTTGGCACGCTTCTGATCCCGTGAACAGGTCAGCCATAAACCCAAACGCACCACTCAAGATTCGCACCAAGCAATGCGGCGGACATCTGCCTCAAGGAGTCATTTTGAAAACGAAGCTGTTACTAATAGCAGGAATCACCCTCAGTTTGAGCGCTTTTGCTCAAACCAATTCGCAAACGTCCGGGAACTTCGAGCATGTGAACCCGACTCCTACATTCCGGGTCACTGTCATTAGCCGCAGTGTGCAAGCCATCAACTACAAGCACCGGAGCGGAAGCTCAAAACTGGATTTTGCGGGAACCGATCTTATGCCCTCTGCGAGTGGCGTCGCCGAGATCAACAGTAAGCGCGGATCCATTGCGATCGAAGCGGAATTCGGCGATCTGCAGAAACCGACGACATTCGGCAATGAGTATCTGACTTATGTCTTGTGGGCGATTTCACCCGAAGGCCGGGCAGTAAACTTGGGCGAAGTTCTCCTGGGCGGCGACCATCGCAGCAAGCTGAACGTGACCACTGACCTTCAGGCATTCGCTCTGATTGTTACCGCGGAACCTTACTATGCAGTCCGCCAGCCCAGCAATGTCGTCGTGCTCGAAAATGTGATTCGCGAAGATACAAAAGGCACAAGCGAAGCAGTGAACGCAAAGTATGAACTGATGGAACGTGGGGGCTATATTCCTACCGGCTATAAGTTCGATCCCGTGGTCCTGAACGCCAAACTGCCGCTGGAATTCTTTGAAGCGAGGAATGCGGTGCGCATTGCTCAGTCCGAAGGAGCCGAGCAGTATGCCAGCGACAGTTATCAGCATGCCGTCAAGTTGATGGACAGCGCCGATACCTATGCCACGGACAAGCACATCGACAAGAAGCCGTTGATCGCAGTTTCCCGTGAAGCAGTTCAGACCGCAGAAGACGCTCGTGCCATCGCTGTTAAGAAGATGGACGAAGTCCGCCTGGCGAACGAACGCCTCGATTCAGCGGATGCGCAAGCGAGAGTGCAAGGCCAGGCCGATGAGGCGATCCGAGAGAAGAAGCAAGCTGAGTCCGATGCCGCGAACGCGCAGGCAGCAAAGGTTCAAGCGGAATCAGATACGGCGAAAGCCCAGTCCGACTCCGCCGATGCACAAGCGGCGGCTGCGAAGGCGAAGTCCGATATGGCGGACAGCCAGGCCTCTTCAGCAAGCGCACTGTCGGCAGCCCAGGCCGATGCAGACCAATCCCGCCTGGCAGCGCAGCAGGCAAACTTGAACGCGCAGCAAGCCGAAACCGACAAAGCGGCAATGCGCGCAAAGTTGTCCGAGCAACTGAATTCGATTCTTCAGACTCGCGACACCGCTCGCGGCCTCATCGTGAGCATGTCTGATGTCTTATTTGACACCGGGAAGTACTCGTTGAAGCCGGGGGCGCGCGAGAAACTGGCGAAAGTTGCCGGCATCCTGCTTGCCTATCCGGGGCTGAACATTGAAGTCGGCGGCTATACAGACAACGTCGGCGGCGATGCGATGAACCAGACCCTATCGGAGAATCGTGCCGATTCAGTTCGTGATTACCTCGTCCAGGAAGGCGTTGCGTCGAATTCGGTTTCGGCTAAGGGATTCGGCAACACGTTGCCGGTGTCGTCGAACGACAACTCCGCGGGCCGTCAACAGAATCGGAGAGTGGAACTTCTGGTATCGGGCGAAGCCATCGGAACTCCGGTCAACGCAACAACTGGAAGCCTGCAGTAAGGCAAGGGTTATTCGCGATCGATAATGGAGGCAATACCTTATGAAACTCGTTGGAGCGATCAGTACCGCAGTTCTCTCTTTGTCCCTCGGAATCGCTATTCCGGCATACGCACAACAAGAGCAGCACGACCAACAGGAAGAAAACAAAGATAAGCCTGCCCAGGCAAAGGAGAAGAAGGCGCAACCCGAGAAACAGGCCAAGCCCGAAGAGAAGAATGCTCGGCAGGAAGAAAAGAACACCAAGCCGGAAGAGCAGAAGGCGCAGCAAGAAAAGAACAATAACAACAATAAAGAAGACAGAAACGCGCAACAGCAGCACGAGCAGAACGCCAAGGCGGGCAAGCAGGAAGATCATGCGCGTGGGAACGGCGGTGGACGTATTCCCGAAGACCGTTACAAGGCCAATTTTGGACGCGATCACAGGTTTCGTGTCACCGAAGCCAACTATAGGGATCGCCGCTTCCAATACGGCGGCTACTGGTTCGGATTTGTTCAGCCGTGGCCATCGAACTGGCTATACACGCAAGACGTCTATGTGGTCGAGATCGATGGCGTGTATTACCTTTGCAATGCGAGCTACCCAGGCGTGAACCTCACTCTCAGCATCAATCTGTAGCTTGTTCCCAGCTCCTATTAGTCAATCGGTGCGGGCCGTTTTTCGGCTCGCACCTTTTCTTATTGCAGGACCGAAGTGCCCGGTCAGTACTCTTCAATCCCGTTGCCACGATGACGCCGAATGCCAGAGGCCGATCCAGTTGAAAGGTTCTCCACGGGCAGACTGTTTTGCTGAAGGCTCGCGCAAGCCACAAGCGAAGACGGCGAAGAAATCTCGCGCGGCTTTCCCCCTGCTGCGCCAAATATCCAACGGATTCAGACGGTCCGCCCACCGGCCTAGTGCGAGATCGTTCCTGCGAGTCGACTTTCCCGGTTCCAATACGGTCAATTCCCTCAACACCTTGTTACTGGCGTTAGTTTCTCCGCCGAACGCGGCTGCCTTATACTTCTCCAACGTTCTCGAACAAAATGTGTGCCCGAGATTTGATCTGTGCCTAGGAGAAACAGTTGGCCAGCAGAGGGGAGCGGGCTCAAAATGGCTAATCGCTGGTGGACCTACCAGCGCGAGCGTTTCCCAGTTTTCGCGCACGCTCCCGTAATTGCGGCTTTTAGCTTCTCCGCGGTCAGTTATTCGACACTGATACGTGGCGCGCACAATTTTTTGGCGTGGAAGCCTTGTGTTGTAGCATTCGGCAGTTCGTTCCTGTTCTTTCTCCAACTTCGGATCGCCGATGAATTCAAGGACTTCGAGGAAGACTCTCTCTATCGGCCATATCGTCCCGTGCCGCGCGACCTGATCAGCCTTCGCGATCTCGCCTGGGTATGGGCCGGCTGCAGCGTCCTCCAACTGTCGCTCGCCCTATGGCTCGCACCGAGACTTGTTGTGCTGTTGCTGCTTACTTGGCTCTACCTCGGTCTGATGAGCAAGGAATTTTTCGCGCGGCGCTGGCTCAAGGCAAGACCCATTACCTACATGGTTACGCACATGGCCATTATGCCGCTGGTTGACCTCTACACGACATCTTGCGATTGGGTTCCCGCCGGTCTGGTTCGACCGCCTAAAGGCTTGCTGTGGTTTCTCCTCGTCAGTTTCTTCAATGGCATGGTGATTGAAATCGGGAGAAAAATCCGGTCCCCGCAAGACGAAGAAACTGGCGTGGAGACCTATAGCTTCCTGTGGGGCCGGCGGAACGCCATTCTCACATGGTTGGGCACGCTGGCTTGCACTGCCGGGTTCGCCTGTATCGCCGCTCGATCCATCGGCTTTGAACGTCCTGTCATGACTCTATTGCTGATTCTATTCTTGGCTGCGCTGGCGGTTGGGGTGTTCTTTTTGCAAGGTGCTGTCGCGAATCGTGGCAAGTATGTTGAGACAATGGCCGGTGTTTGGAGTCTCCTGATGTATCTGAGCCTGGGCGTCGTTCCGATCGTATTGCGGCACCGGGGCGGGGCATGAGCTTCGTTTTTCACGAAGGCGGGTTGCAGGATCTTGGTGGAAAGGCACTCGCTCTGCTGCAGTTGGAGCAGGCCGGCTTGCCCGTTCCCCCATGGTTCGTGATTGCACCATCTGCATTCACGGCCAGTTTGACCATCGCAGGCCTGACCGAGAAGCAAGCTGAGGCGCTTGCGTGCGGGAGAGCCGAGCGATTGAACTCAGCATTGCTCTCGCTTAGGCCGTCGGCTGAAATCGAACGCGAGGTCAACGATGCATTGCGGGACTTGTCCGTCGATAGCAGTCGTTTCGCGGTTCGGTCGTCGGCCGTCGACGAGGACGGCTCGCAGCATTCGTTCGCCGGACAGTTCGACACTTTTCTCTTCGTCGACAGGAAGGGAGTCAGCGGCAAAGTTGCCGCCGTTTGGCGGTCGGGATTCAGCGACCGCGTTCTCGAATATCGCCGTCAGAACGGGCTCTCGAATGCAACGCTTGCGGCCCCCGCAGTGCTGGTGCAAAGGATGGTAAACGCAACGATCTCTGGTGTCGCCTTCAGCTCCGATCCGGTCACCGGCCAGCGTTCGGTTGCCGTGGTCTCGGCAGTTCCTGGACTTGGAACGGCGCTCGTTGGCGGCGAAGCGGCGGCGGATGTCTTCAAGGTTGATCGAGCCGGAGCCGTTATTGACAGAACGATAGTGCGAAAGAACATCGCCCATCGCTTTGATCCTGGCGCCGACGAGGGCATCTCTACCGTTAACTTGAGCGCGGACGAAGGCTCGAAACCTACGCTCACCGACGCACAAGCTATCGCGGTGGCGACTCTCGCTCGCCGCGCCGGTCATGCTTTCGGGAAGCCACAGGACATTGAGTGGGCTATCGAAGGCGATCAATTGTTTCTGTTGCAATCGCGTCCGATCACTACTCTGGCTGATCTCGCCGACCCCGACGGCACGCTCAACCTTTGGGACAACAGCAACATCACCGAGAGCTACAACGGAGTCACGACACCGTTAACGTTTTCTTTCGCGCGCTACATCTATGAAGGCGTGTATCGGCAGTTCTGCGTGATCCTGCGCGTGCCGAAACGCAAGATCGCAGCCAATGAGAACACCTTCAGCCGGATGCTCGGGCTGATAAGGGGCCGGGTTTACTACAACCTGCTCAACTGGTATCGCGTTCTGGCGCTGCTGCCGGGATTCACGGTGAATCGCCGCTTCATGGAACAGATGATGGGCGTCCGCGAGAGTCTTCCCGACGAAATTGTCCGCGAATTGGGGCAGGCCAGCGCCCGAGAGCGAATGATGGACGCGCTACGCAGCGTGCGTATGGTGGCCGGCTTGGCGCAAAACTACGTGATGCTGGATCGTCAGATCGAGCGATTCTATGTCCGTCTCAATCAGGCGCTGGCTCCGCCGGAGCCGCGGTTTGAGGACATGCGCTTCGACGAGTTAGTAGCGCACTACTACAAGCTGGAACAGCAACTGCTCTCCCGCTGGGACGCGCCCCTCGTCAACGATTTTTTCGCCATGATCTTCGATGGCGCTTTCCGGAAACTCACCGGTCGTTGGTGCGGAGATGCCAACGGGGTGCTAGCCAACGATGCGATTCGCGGACAGAGTGACATTATCAGCCTGGAACCGGCTGCGCGGGTTCGGGAGATGGCAGCGGTGGCGGCTCTTCATCCCGAGTTGGTTGCCGCTTTGCACCAAGCCTCCACGCCTGATGCGGTCCGCATGGTGCGGAAGTATCCTGATTTTGCGGTGTTGTACGACGCTTACCTTTCCAAGTTCGGCGATCGCTGTTTGGAAGAGTTAAAGCTGGAGAGCGAGACTCTCCACGAGGATCCTCTGGTGCTGCTGAGGAGCGTTGGCGAAGTCGCGCGCGCCGCTTCGATTTCGCGTACACCGCAAGCCGAGAGTCTCTCCCCTGATCGAGTTCATGGTGACCGGGCACAGGGCGATCAAGCTGAGAAGAAAATGCGGGCTGCTCTGCGGGGTTCGCCCGTTCGCCGCACGATGTTGTGGTGGGTCATGCGTCAGGCCCGCAAGCGGGTGCGCAACCGAGAGAATCTCCGCTTCGAACGTACGCGTCTGTTCGGTACCATCCGCCGCCTCTTTTTGGAAGCGGGTCGCCGTCTGCAAGCCATTGGCCGTCTAGACCACGCGCGAGACATCTTTTACCTCGAAGTGGAGGAGATTCTTGCCTTCAACGACGGCACTGCAACGACCACGGATCTGCGCTCTCTTGTAGCAGTTAGGAAACAGGAATTCGCCGTCTACCGCGAGGGCCCGGTTCCCGCCGAGCGCTTTAGTACTCGCGGCCCGGTGTACCATGCGCAATCTTATCGTTCGAGCAAATCGACCGCGGCGTCGGAACCAGGCCGCGATGAGCGGAAGGGCCTGGGGTGTTGTCCCGGGGTCGTGCGCGGAAAAGCTTGCGTGGTGCGCGATCCCAAGCATGCGCGGTTGACTGCTGGCTGCATCCTGGTGGCCGACCATACCGATCCTGGTTGGATCATGTTGTTCCCCTCCGCCAGTGGCTTACTTGTGGAGCGCGGCAGTTTGCTCTCGCACTCGGCGATTGTGTCGCGTGAGTTGGAGATTCCAGCAGTAATTTCGATTCCGGGCCTCCTCGACTGGCTCCAGGATGGAGATGAAGTCGAGCTGGATGGCGCAACCGGCATCGTTCGCCGACTCGTGGATGTTGCCCCAACCAAGGAGACCAATGCGTAGCGAAGCTGCCGAACGCGCCGTCCTTTCGGGCATTCGTTACGCACAATGCTGGGAAGACGCGGACGTTCTGCTCGCCGCGCTTGAACCTGCGCCGGGGAAACGCTGCGTGTCGATTGCGTCGGCAGGCGACAATACGCTAGCTCTTTTGTCTCGCGATCCCGAGAGCGTACTTGCGCTCGATCTCAGCCCGGCGCAGATTGCTTGCCTGGAATTGCGCGTGGCGGCGTATCGCGAACTCAAACATGGCGAACTGCTCGCACTCATCGGTTCCGTCGAGAGCGACGCGCGGCCGCGCCTCTACCAATCCTGCCGCAAGCACCTTTCACCCGGCGCTCTACAGTTCTGGGATAAGCGCCCCGATTTGATTGCTGCTGGAATTGGATCGGCCGGTAAGTTCGAGCGTTATTTCAGACTGTTCCGCGAGCGGGTGCTATCGCTCGTGCATCCAAGAGACCAGATCGACGAACTTCTGCGTCCCAAATCGATCGGTGAACGGAGATCGTTCTATGCCAAACGGTGGAACAATCTTCGCTGGCGGCTTATGTTCCGCATGTTTTTCTCACGAAGAGTAATGGGATGGCTCGGTCGTGACCCCGAGTTCTTTCGCTACGTCGAGAGTAGCGTCTCCGACCGCATCCTCAAACGCACCGAGTATGCGCTGACCGAACTCGATCCAGCAGAAAACCCATACATTCAATGGATACTGACCGGGCGCCACAACGGTGTTCTGCCCGCAGCATTGCGAGAAGATAACTTCGAGCGCATCCGTCGCAATCTCGACCGCTTGGAGTGGCGCTGCGGTGCGCTGGAGGGGTCGCTCAAAGGAAAGCCAATCTTTGATTGCTTCAACCTTAGCGATATCTTTGAGTACATGTCGCCATCGTCCTACGAACAGCTGTTACAACTGATCGTAGCGAGCGCTCGCCCCGGAGCGCGCCTCGCCTACTGGAATATGCTGGCTCCGCGCCACCGTCCCCGGTCGTTGGCTGCGACCCTCCACCCGCTCACCGACTTGAGTGCCCAGCTGTTCGCCCGCGATCGAGCCTTCTTCTACAGCGCACTGGTAGTCGAGGAAGTTGCATGACCCAGCACGACGCCGTAGCGACCGCTGCCGTGCTGGCTTGTGCACTGGCAATGCTGTTCTTACTGCGTTTGTATCGCAAGTGGATGGGCGCCGATGGCGAGTGGATACGGAAGTTGGCTCACATCGGAACCGGGCTGCTCTCAATCAGTCTTCCGTGGATATTCTCTAGTCCCATCCCCGTCTACATCATCTGTGCAACCTCGATCGCGCTGCTGCTCGCAATCCGATATATCCCCCTTATCGGCAATCGTCTGTCCGGTGTGCTGGATGACGTCGATCGCGAGTCCTGGGGGGATATCTATTTCCCGCTATCAGTGGCGCTGCTTTATCACTTCGCACATGGCGGCAAGCTGTTGTACGCCGTTCCAATGGTTGTCCTTACTCTGGCAGACACCGTTGCCGCGCTGACTGGCGCCGAGTACGGAAAACACGAGTACAAGGCGACCGGAGTCACCAAGAGCATGGAAGGCTCCATTGCGTTCTTCTGCGTTGCTTACTTCACCGTCGATGTGGCGCTGGTCGTTTTTTCGGACGCGGGACGCATCGAGACCCTGCTCATCTCTCTTGACATCGCGCTGATCGTCATGTTGCTGGAGGCAATTGCGTGGCGGGGGTTGGACAACATTTTCATACCCCTCGGCGTGTATATTCTCCTACGCCTGTATCTTGTGATGTCTCTCGGCCAATTGTGGAACCGTTTCCGCGTCGGAATGGCATTAATTATTTTTGTGACTGCCTACGCTCGCAAAACTACGCTGCAGGGCAGCGCTCTCTTAGCCTCCGCATTGGTGCTCTACGTCTCGTGGGCGCTTGGAGGATGGCAATGGCTGATACCGCCAGCCACATTGTTTCTGGGATATACGTTCTTTTTTCCCGGGAGGATCACCGATTCCGATCGAACGCACAATGTCCTTGCGGTGCTGAGTATTGCCTCGGTCGGGCTAATATGGCTTTTTCTGTCCCGTGTCTGGCAGCAGCCAGCATTGCTGTTCCCTTACACGCTTGCGTTCACCATTCATCTTGCCCTGATTGCTTGGAATCTCCTGTACCCTCGATATTCTTCCGTTCGTCTGATGATGGTTGCTTGCGTCCTGGTGTCATGGGCGTTGATGTTCTTGCCCTACGTGCTGATTGAGGGCAGGTCGAGGTTGTCGCTGCTGCAAGCGAGTGCCGCTTTGCCTGTTTGCGCCTTTGCATTCGGACTGTTTTACTGGTTCGAACCGCGGCGTGATGGCATCTACCCCGCGACCAGAGCCCGCTGGTTGCGGCAGGCTGGCATCGTGCTTTGTTCAACGCTGGCCGTCAGGATACTCTAAGAATGCGGGTCATTGATTGCGCTACGGCTTCCGAAATCGCCAGCTCAACCGCGGCTGCAACCCTGCTGCCCTTCAACTCGTCGGACTTCGAAACCCATCGCGCTGATCTTCACTTGCGTGCGTCGTCAGACAGGAGTGCAGCGCATTGCTCGCTGTGGTGGAACCAAGTCCCCGCCTACGAGCACCACCGCGTCGGCGTCATTGGGCACTACGCCGCCACAAGCGATGATGCTGCTGCGGCCCTCCTGACCGCAGCACAGCAGCGGTTGCGCGCAGCCGGATGTACACTCGCCATCGGTCCCATGAATGGAAACACTTGGCGAAGTTACCGCTTCATAACGGAGCGCGGTGACGAGCCAATCTTCTTCCTTGAACCGGCGAATCCCGCCGAATGGCCTGCGCAATTCGAAAGGGCAGGGTTCTCGTCGCTGGCATCCTACTTCTCGGCACTCAATAGCGATTTGTCCCGCCCTGATCCGCGCGTGCACAGCTTCGAAAGGAAGATTGCGAAAGCAGGTGTCGTGTTTCGTTCGGCAAATGCCAACCTCCGGAGCGAACTCAGGAACATATATGCGGTCAGCCAAATTTCATTCCGGGACAACTTCTTGTACACCGAGATTCCCGAGGCAGAGTTTATTGCGCTGTACGAGCCCATTCTGCCAATCGCACGTCCTGAACTTGTGCTCATTGCCGAACAGGCCGGCGAATGCGTCGGCTATCTTTTCGCGATTCCCGATTTTGCGTTGAAGGCCTCCGGTGCTGACGTCGACACGTTCATCATCAAAACAGTCTCAATTCGCCCACGTCCCGAACTGCGAGGCTTGGGCACGTTGCTGGTGGCACGCGCCCAGCAACTAGGCCGCGAGATGGGCTTCCGTCGCTGTATTCATGCGCTCATGTTCGAGAACAACGTCTCGTTGAACATCAGTCGCCACTATGCCACCATGATGCGCAAGTACACGCTGTATTCCAAGGATCTCGCAAAATGAATATCGCCGAGATTCTGTTGCAGCGCGCAGAGGAACTGGCGGGAGACGCGGCGATTATCGACGTTCATCGGAATCGCGATCGACGCTACTCCTTTCGAGAACTCGATGCCGCGACCGCCAATGCTGCCGATCAGATGAGAAGTGCCGGCCTCAATCCGGGGGACGGCATTTTGCTGCTGCACCCCGTATCTGCGGAACTCTACGTGGCCCTCATCGCGGCGCTCCGGTTGGGGTGCGTAGCAATCTTTCTGGATCCATCCGCCGGGCGGGCGCATATCGAGCGGTGTTGTGCGATCTTTCCACCCAAAGCCTTTCTCGGCACTCGACGCGCCCAGTTGTTGCGGTGGACAATCCCGGCACTTCGCCGTGTTTCAAAAGCGTTCTGTTTTGGTTGGTTTCCAAGGTCTCAGCGTCTTGAAATGCGCATCGATGCAGAGGGGACGCTCTCACGCGAAGTTTTTCCCGCATCCTCCGAATCTCCTGCGCTGGTCACCTTTACCAGCGGGAGCACGGGGCAACCCAAAGCAGCGCTTCGTACTCACGGTTTCTTGCTGGCTCAGCATCGGGCTCTGGAGGCGAGCCTTGCGCTACGACCTGGCCGACGCGATTTGACGACCTTACCGATTTTTGTACTCGCGAATCTGGCTTCGGGCGTGACCAGCGTCCTTCCCGATGCAGATCTGAGATCGCCCGCCAAGATTGCTCCGCGCCCGGTACTGGCGCAAATCGAACGACATAAAATCGAAACCGTTGCGGCATCGCCCGCCTTTATCTCTCGATTGTTGGACGAATGCGAACGGAGTGGCGCCACAATGCCATCTTTGGCGGGAATCTACCTGGGCGGCGCGCC
>Ga0070735_10002866_pt1 | contig 15332 bp, 14 predicted proteins | sample Coa_R1_FD_66443 | JGI IMG/M metagenome (GOLD analysis project Ga0070735, IMG submission 66443) | Surface soil microbial communities from Centralia Pennsylvania, which are recovering from an underground coalmine fire - Coalmine... | ecosystem: Environmental > Terrestrial > Soil > Unclassified ... | reverse complement strand
CGCTGGGAGGCGCGCTCGGTGTGGTGTTCGCTACCTGGGGCATTCGCGTCCTTACCGCTCTGTTAGCAAACGGCCGGGAGAACTTCACTCTGCGCGCGGAATTGAACTGGCACGTTTTGAGCGTCGCGATCGCACTTTCCGTTCTTACAGGCCTGCTTTTAGGATTGGCTCCCGCGATCCAATCGACGCGCGTCGATGTAATTCCGGCTCTCAAGGAGGCGCGGGCGGGCGAACAAGTCCGGCACTCGTTCCTGCACATCAACCTCAGTCAGGTCCTGGTGGTGTCGCAGATCGCCATCTCGCTGCTGATGCTGGTTGCAGCCGGGCTTTTTGTGCGGACTCTTTCCAACCTTCAGACGATCGAGCTTGGATTCAATCGCGAGAATCTCCTGCTGTTCCAGTTGAACGCGAAGCAAGCCGGCTACCAGGATGCGGGCATCGCCACGTTTTATGCGGACCTGCAGAAGCGTTTCAGCGGGATCCCCGGAGTGCGCTCAGCGACGCTCTCGAGGGTTCCTTTGGTGGGTGGCGGGACGATGGGTACGATCATCACTGCTGGGGGAGACCAGCAAGTTGGTAATCTTGTCCTGCCGGTCGGGCCGTCCTTCTTTTCGACCATGCAGATTCCCATGCTGCTCGGGCGGGAAATCGAGGAACGGGATCAGCCGGGCTCTCCGGTCGTTGCGGTAGTGAACGAACTGTTCGCCAAGGCCGCCTTCGGCAACGATAATCCTATAGGCAAGCACATCAGCTTGTTCGGAAGACCGCCACGCGATTTGGAAATCGTGGGTGTATCTAAGACCGCCAGATACGCTGAGCTGAAGAGCGATAACCAGCCGGTCGTCTACATTGCATACAATCAGGGCGCTTTCGGTCCGGTGAGCCAAATAGTTTACGAGCTTCGCACGGTCGGAAATCCGCTGTCGTACGTCAATACTGTGCGTGAAATCGTACACCAGGCGGACGCGCGCGTACCGCTTTCCAACGTGAAGACTCAAGCGGCACAGGTCGATCAGGCGATCAACCAGGAAGTCATCTTCGCCAGACTCTGTACCGCCTTCGCGATCCTGGGACTGGTGATCGCCTGTGTCGGACTCTACGGCACCATGAGTTACAACGTCGCCCGGAGAACGAATGAAATCGGCATTCGCATGGCGCTGGGGGCGCAACGGGGCGGCGTGATCTGGATGATACTGCGGCAGGTGTTTGTGCTTGCGATCGCGGGCCTGGCGATCGGCCTGCCAGCGGCGCTCGCTGCCTCGAAGCTCGTGGAATCGTTCCTGTTTGGGATGAAGCCGGATGATCCTTTGGCGATCGCTAGCGCCGTCACCGTACTGGTAGCTGCGGCGGTTGTCTCCGGCTATGCCCCGGCGCGGCGAGCTTCCAAGATCGATCCCATGGTCGCTTTGCGGCACGAGTGAAACATAAACAGCTCGTGGGGTATCCCAGACATGGGTGCAACCATGACAAACAAAAGCGCTGCGACATTCGCTTTCATTGGCACGCTGCTGGCGGCAGCTCTGCTGATTTATGACTTCGTCTTCGACGTCATCAACGTGGCAGACGGTCTGACGCCTCTGGTGAAGCTGTTCTCATCGTTCATTTACGCGTTAGCGGCGCTAAGCGTGACCATATTTTTCTTCGTTTTCCAAAAGAGACAGAGCTGATTCGACGATCCGCAGGGTAACGGAAGCCTCGCAGCCTGGATCTCCCAAACGAGGGGCCACCCTAGACCGGCCCTGGAATAGAAGGGATTTAAACACGATGGCAAATAAAGCAGTCTTCGGACTCTACAGCTCTCGGCGGCAGGTGGAAAACGCGGTTGATGAATTGAAGGCGCAAGGATTTCGGAACACAGACATCTCGATACTGCTTCCGGAAAACGTTGGAACCAAGGATCTGGCTCATGAAAAAGGCACCAAGGCACCCGAGGGCGTGGCCACCGGTGCAACTTCGGGGGCCGTGGTGGGTGGAGCGCTCGGTTGGCTGGCAGGGATAGGAGCCCTGGCAATTCCGGGCGTAGGACCCCTCATCGCCGCCGGACCCATCATCGCTGCCCTGACCGGAGTGGGCGTCGGCGGAGCTCTGGGCGGCGTCACCGGGGGACTTGTAGGATTGGGAATCCCCGAGTATGAAGCGAAGCGCTACGAAGGCCGGATCAAGAGTGGGAACATTCTGCTATCGGTTCACAGCGACGATTCCAAGTGGACCGACAAAGCAGAGCGCATTTTGAAGGATACCGGCGCGGACGATATCTCATCGACAGGCGAGAAAAAAGGCGATTACGCGAATGCGGATAAGCCCATGCCTCGCTATCAAAAATAGCGAGGGGTGTTCAGACCGCCGTGCTGACGGAGGGTGCGGCGGTCTGCGGCGGGAGATTCACAGGCTGCACGGCCACAACGCCTCGGATGGTCACCTGCGTCCCGTTCGTCAGCATGATGTAGATCAACTCGGAGTCGACTAAAACACTGTGGATCCTGGCTCCGGTCAGAGTTTCGGCAAAGTAGCTCATTAGACACCTCTCCCTAGCGGCCCCACAATCCCTTTTATGGTCGGCTGGTTAGCTCAAACTGTCCTTATATCGTCAATTATAGCTCCGAGGTACATACCGGGGCGTCATCGACCCGACCAAAGTGACTCGTTCCGCGCTACAGAACGCGGCTTCGATTAGCACCCTGATGCTGACCAGCGAGGCCATGATCTGCGAGAGTTCGGAGAAGAGTGCCACGGAGCCTGGCCATGGCGGTCACTGGTCGGGCATGGAATACTAGAGACACCATGAAACCACTCCATGACTGCCGCGGCTCGGAATCGATGCCGTCGACTCACAGCCCGATACCGAGCCGCGACAGTCATGGAGCGGACATGTACTCGTTTTTAGTCCCGATGGTGGTTGAACAGACTTCGCGGGGCGAGCGCGCCTCCGATATCTACTCGCGTCTGCTTCAGGAAAATATCATTTTCCTGGGGCAGCCGATCGATGACAATGTCGCCAACCTGGTGATCGCCCAACTTCTTTTTTTGACGGCCGAGAACCCGGAGAAGGACATTTCGATTTACATCAACTCGCCCGGCGGATCGATCACCGCGGGCCTGGCGATCCTGGACACCATGCGGGTGGTCCAGCCCGATATCGTGACGTACTGCGTGGGCCAGGCGGCCTCGATGGCGGCCGTGCTGCTGGCCTGCGGCGCCAAGGGCAAGCGCTACAGCCTTCCGCATTCGCGCATCCTGATTCATCAGCCATCCATGAGCGGCCTGGCGGGACAAGCCACGGACATCGAGATCTATGCCAAGGAAATCCTGCGCATGCGCCATACGCTGAACAAGATCATCGCGGAGGCCGCCGGCCAGCCGCTTGAGCGCATCGAGCGCGACGTCGACCGCGATTACATCCTGGGACCGGCCGAAGCCCTGGAGTATGGCCTGATCGATCGCGTGATAAGTTCAGCGAAAGACACCGTCAACTTACCCGTTGAGCTCGTACGATAAATCGTTCGGGAGCCGAGCCGACGTAGTAGAACGGGTAACAAGTCACTAGGGTCAGAATCTCTTTTCCATCGGGATCCAGCACCGCTACGTTGTCGGGGCTCACCACCTTGGTAGACACGACCCGGTAACGATACGATCCGCCTCGCGTCGTCAGCGTAACGATGTCGTCGGGCTGAATATTTCGCAAGGGCCGGAAAAAGGTATCGCGGTGCCCGGCGATTCCCACGTTGCCAGGCTGTCCGGGCAGCCCCGTGCCGGCAATGTGTCCGACAGCGCGCCGAAGGGTCTGATTGCTGGTTCCTTCCATCACCACAACGGACACGCCCAGCCGCTGGACCTCTATGCGGCCGATTAATCCGTCCGGACCTATTGCCGGTATTGCCACGCCGCGAGACGCCGGGCGCTCAGGGACGAATCGTTCGAGTTCGGCGCTTTCCCGCGCCTGAAAAACCCAGGTATCCAACACAACATATCCGCAGTAACCCAAGAGCAAGATACCGACGGCGAACAGCATGCGCTGCGCCCAGATCAACGCCGATCGCGAAGTTCCAGTCTTGACGAGTAACTTCATTTCCAGGTCACAAACATGGCCACGGTGGCCGCTGTCATCACCACCACGGTAATCCAACCGAGCGCGGAAAGCCATAGAGGATTCGATCGCGCACCCATGATCTTCCGGTTATTCGTCAGCAGCAGCACGATCACGATGAGAGGAGGCGCCAGTACCCCGTTCAGGACCGCCGACCAGAAGAGCATGGAGACCGCATTGAATCCGGCGAAGTCCAACGCAAGACCCAGGGCCAATCCCCCGATGATAATCACATAGAAATTGCGGGAACGCCGGGGCCGATCCGCCAGCGATCCGCGCCAGCTCGCGGCTTCCGCGACCGCATAAGCGCTCGATCCCGCCAGAACGGGCACGCCGAGCATCCCCGCACCGATCAAACCCAAACTAAAAAGCCAGTAGGCTCCGTTTCCGGCAAGAGGGCGCAATGCTTCCGCCGCGTCCTGGGCAGTCGTAATGGTGATCTTGCCGTGGGCGTGAAGCGTCGCTGCCGTGGTCAGGATGATGAAGTACATGATCAGGTTCGAGAAGAACATTCCCGTCACCACATCATTCCGGGACTGTCTCAAGGCCGCATCGTTAGTTCCTTTTCGTTGCTTGAGGGTCACCAGACCCTCTTTGCGCTCCTCCTCCACCTCTTCCGAGGCCTGCCAGAAGAATAAGTAAGGAGAAATGGTAGTCCCGAAGATCCCCACCAGCGTGGCCCAATACTCACTCGACATGTCGAAATGCGGGATGAACGTCGAGCGCAACACCGCGGCCCAATCGGGCTTGGCAAGGAAAGCCGCGCCGACGTAGGCGAACAGGACCAGCGTGAGCCACTTGAAAATTCTCGCAACGGCACCGTAGGACGACCAGATCAGGAAAGACGCGATCACCATCGCGTAGATCGGCGTCCAATATAGGTCGCTGACCCCAGTCACCATCTGCGTGACCTTACCCATGCCGCCGAGATCGGCGCCGATGTTGACCGTGTTGGCAATGACCAGCAGCGTGCATGCACCCCACAGCACCCACCTCGAATAGCATCGACGGATCACGCCGGCCAGCCCCTGGCCGGTCACCATTCCGAGGCGCGCACACATCATCTGCACGGCGGTCATCAACGGAAAAGAGAACAGAGCTGTCCAAAGCGAGGCGTATCCGAACGCTGCGCCGGTGACCGAGTACGTCGAAATTCCCGAAGGATCGTCATCCGCGGCGCCGGTGATCAGGCCGGGTCCCAGGCCGCCGAAGAATCCTCGGGAGCTCCGTGGCACAGCAGGCGGCACTGCCGGGCGTTTTTGCTTGCGTGCTGGCGGACCGGTCATTACGATGCTTGAATTCGGCGATACTCCGGCTGCCACATTGCGTCTTGCACCTGTTGCACGATATCGGCGAGCTTGACCTCGGCCAAGCCCTCCGCCACGGCGGCCTCCGCTACCGCTACCGCCACGGTTACTGTCACGCTGCGCAAATCATCGACATAGGGCAGCAGTGACGCGCCTGGAAGCCGGACCGCGACCAAGCTGGATAATGCATTTACGGCCGCGGCCAGCATCCCAACACTGACCAGCCGGGCTCTGGACACAATCGTACCGAGACCCAAACCGGGATACAACATGGCATTTTCCGCCTGGCCGATAACGTGGGTGATTCCCTTGTGCGTGACGGGCGTAAACGGACTGCCCGTGGCGATCAAGGCCCGTCCGTCGGTCCAGGCGATCAGATCGCCGGGAGTTGCTTCGGCGAGCGCGGGCGGGCTCGAAAGCGGAAAGATCATGGGCCGATCAGTATGCCGGGCCATATCTCTGACAATGGCCTCTGTGAACGCGCCTCCGATTCCGGATGCACCGATCAGCATGGTGGGCCGCACCTGGCGAACCACTTCGGCCAGGCCGATGACTCTCGCATCCGTACTCTCGGCCCTCCAACTCTTAACCTCGGCGGCGGGGCGGGCGAAGGTCGCCTGATGGTCCAGCAGCCGGTCGCCCATGTGACTGGTAAGCAGCCCATGTGCGTCCACGCACCACAATCGGCGTGTCGCCTCCTCCGGGGACAGACCCTCACTGATCATCGCATCACGAATCAAGCCGGCAGTGCCGGTGCCGGCGAGGCCCATGCCGAAGATGACGATGCGTTGATTCCGCAGCAGCGTTCCACAGATCCGCATCGCGGAAACCGCGGCCGCCAGCGTAACCGCGCCGGTGCCTTCCAGGTTGTCATTGAAGGTGCGGAGCCGGCCGCGATATTTTTCGAGGATGCGGCGCGCAGGGCCGGGCCCAAAATCTTCCCACTGCAACAGAGCGTTGGGAAAGAACTTCGAGGCGGTCTCGACGTAGGCGTCGATGAAGGCATCGTAGCGTTCCCCGCGGACCCGGGCATGCCGGTTGCCGGGGTACATCGGATCGGCCAAGAGGCTTGCCCGATTGGTGCCTACGTCGAGCATCACCGGGATCACGCGCGTCGGGTCGATTCCTCCCGCCGCTGTATAGATTGCCAGTTTGCCTATGGAGATTTCAATTCCGCCGACGCCCCAATCGCCGACGCCGAAGATCTGCTCGGCATCCGTTGCCATGATCAGGTCGATGTCGCCGGCGCCGGCCCCCAGGTTTCCCAAGGCTTTCTCGATCGCATCGGGATGATCGATGGAAAGATACACGCCCCTGGGACGGCGGGTCTCGTGGTGATACTGCTCCATCGCCAAGCCCACCGTCCGATGATTGACAATCGGAATCATCTCGCGCAAGTGCTCGGAAAGCACGCGGAAGAATAGTACTTCATTGCGATCGTGGAGCGCGGTCAGATAGATATTTTTGCTTACGGAATCCGGCAGCAACTGGTATTGGGCGAACGCGGCGGCAGCCTGAGCCTCCAGCGTGCTAATGAGGTCCGGAAGCAGCCCGTTGAGGCCCAAAGCCTCTCGTTCCTCGGCGGTGAATGCCGTGCCCTTATTTAAAGAAGGCGTGGTGAGGACGGCCATGCCCCGCGCCTTGGTCTCATAACAACCCGCCTCGCCTGGCCGGCCTTTCCGCAGCGGCGGTACCAATAAAGGGACCACTCTCTGTCGCATACTCTGACTTCTTCCATTCATTTACTGCTTCCTTCTGCCTGTCGGCGCGCCAGAGTTCGACGCGCCAGGCAATGAATGAACTACAGGCTGCGGTTTCGGACCGGCCGGAGGCTCAGGGCGCCGCCCAGCGCGAGCAGTCCACACAATGCGATCAGAGGCAGGTTGCTCGACGTAGGGGGAAGCTGCGCGGGGTAATTCCTGGCAGCGGCCGTCGCTGCCGGAGGCGGAGGCTCACTTTGGACCTGCGCGAGTTCAACGGTTTCTCCGGTGGGCTTAGCGGCCATAACTGGCGCTCGCTGCAGGACCGCGACGACGGCCGATTCCTCGGGCTTCGCTACTTCCACGGCAACATCGACCTGGAGCGCCGGTACAGGTGCTTTGATGACCTTGGCCAGTTCTACCGCCCTGGTTTTCGGATAGACGAATTCTTCGCCCCAGTTTGCGCCAGGATAGAACCACGCCCGAATCGGCTGCGGTGCGCCGGCGATGCCCTCGTTAAACGTCATTACCGTCTTGCCCTTTGCCACCAGGCGATAGTTTGGAATCGCGAGAACCGTTGCGTAAATCTTGGTCTCGTCTTTGTTGAAAATCTGGACAATGTGACGATTGGACGAGGAATCCGTCAACTTGAACACGTAGGTGCCGGCCGGCAATATTCGCATGCCTGTGATATACACCGGCGGAATCTCCACGGGACCGCTGAAAGTAACGATGGTTTTGTGGTTGACTTCGTCTGCTTTGGCGTTGGGCGATAACGCCGCGCCCAAGAAGGCCATGCCCAACACAACTGATGCTGCCCTGCATAACTTCATTTTCTTTTCTCCTTATGGTGAATCGAGACTCTGCGCGATCCCCCTTGAGCAGGTCTCGCACACCACATCCGGAAGCACTCGGGGGTCCATCGGGCGCTGGCCGCACTGGACCGGGACTTAAGAGCGATGCTGTCGTGCGGGGGGACAGCGGAGTGCGGCCTGGAGTCACAGTGCTGACCGCTCCCGGTCATATGACCGCATAGGGTCATGCATTTTCATAACCCACCAGTCATACCTCTAACGCGAGACCCGATAGCTGGATATCGGCCCCCACAATCCAGTGACCTGCAATACCCACACACCAACGGAAACCACGACCACGATGTTCAGTATCGTTTTGATGCTGGAGGCCATGGGGATAAAACGATTGATCAGCTACAGGGCCACTCCGACGATGATCAGTGCAATGACGATATTTGCCAAAGGCATCTTCTTATACTCCTCAGTGAATTGCTGGGCACTTCGCGATCCACTCCGTCGGAGTCTCCCGCAGCGGCCGGGCCGGCGGATTCGCATCTTCTCGTTCCATCTCACTGAGGACCGGCGATTTGCGCGCGGGGGCTACTCGGAGGTATGCACCAGAATCAAGTCTGGGTGGCGACCACATTGGTCATATAGCAGTGACTATGACCAATTCTGGTCACAATAAGAGCTCGACAAGATCGAGTCAGTGGTAATATGAGGCGTCCGCCGTAACTAGGGTTTCCCCCAGTTTGCAGAACACACCAGGCCGCGGGCTTCCTGGATTAGACGGGGTAATGGAGGAAAATAGCAATGGCCTCTCAGTCACAGGTCGCCGGATGGCTCGCGAAGAACGGCCCCAAGGAACTCGAAGGGCTGTTCCGGGCCATAGTGTTCCATCCTTCCGTGCCTCTTCTGCTCGCGGATAACGATCGCCATAATCTGGAAGCCAGCGTCGGCACCAGCAAGCTCTTGGGTCTTCCGCGAGAAAAAATCATCGGCCGCAGCCTGGACGATTTTGCGGAGCCTGACTTCAAGCCGGTGATTCCGGAGCGCTGGAATGCCTTCCTCAAGGAAGGCGAGCAAGAGGGAACCCTCAAGCTGGTGGGTGCCGACGGAATTCCGCGGGAAGTGGAGTACACCGCCAAAGTTAATGTGCTGCCGGCGCGCAATCTTTTGGTGCTGCACGACAAGGCCGCCAATGACGGCGAGCCCGTCGAGCCCGATAAAGAGGCCCTCAAGAGCCGTGTTCCGACTTGGGTACAGGATTATGCACTGTTCCTTTTGGGTGTCGACGGAAAGATTGTCGCCTGGTATGCCGGCGCCGAACGCATTTACGGCTACAAAAGCGGCGAGGTCGCCGGCCAGCACGTGGCGCTGCTCTATCCGGACGAAGATACCCTCCGCGCAAGGCTGGATGAAGAATTGAAGAGGGCCTCTCTCGAAGGGCACTTCGGAAACGAAGGCTGGCAGGTGAAAAAGGACGGATCCCGATTCTGGGCCAACGTCATCACCATGGCTTTGAAAGACGAACAAGGGGACTTACAGGGCTTCGCCAGAGTGGCGCGCGACTTTAGCGATCGTCACGAGAGAGACGAAAAGCTACGCCGCAGCCGCGCGCGTATCCGGCCAATACCCACCCAGACGACGGTTGCTGGAATCGTTTCCGGCGAGTTTGACCGGATTCCAGAGGCGAACGACGCGTTTCTCGCCTTGGTCGGATACACTCGCGAGGACCTGCAGGCTGGCCTCCTACACTGGCCCGAACTGACCCCGCCGGAATACCTGCCTCTGGACGAGCTGGCACATGAAGAAGGGTTGCGGTTCGGAGCCTGCACACCCTTCGAAAAAGAATTGATTCGCAAGGATGGGACCCGGGTCCCGGTCCTGGTGGCCACGGCCGTTCTGAAGCTCTCTCCGTTCCGCTGGATAACCTTCGTGCAGGACCTGCGGGAACGTGACAGGCTGGAAAATGTCGACGAGGAAGCCGTCGAGGTCACCACCAACTTCGAGGAACTTGTGGGAACCAGCCCGGCCATCAAGCGGGTAATGGCTCAGGCGGAGGTGGTTGCGCCGACCGACGCGACCGTGTTGATCCTGGGCGAGACCGGCACTGGTAAAGAATTGATCGCGCGCGCGATTCACAGAATGAGCGGCCGCCGGAGTTTTCCCTTCATCACTTTGAACTGCGCGGCCATCCCGACCGGGCTTCTGGAAAGCGAGCTTTTCGGTTACGAGAGAGGCGCTTTTACCGGCGCGTTATCGCAGAAAATCGGGCGGTTTGAGCTGGCGCACCGCGGGACTCTGTTTCTGGACGAGGTGGGCGACATTCCCTTGGAACTACAACCCAAGCTGCTCAGGGCGCTGCAGGAAAAGGCCTTCGAGAGATTGGGCGGCACCAGGACTATCCCTATCGACGTCCGCTTGGTGGCGGCAACCAACCGTAATCTTACCCAGATGATGGGGGATAAACTGTTCCGCAGCGATCTCTATTACCGCTTGAAAGTGTTCCCGATCATCACACCGCCGTTGCGGGATCATCCCGACGACATACCCATACTTGCCCGTCACTTCACCAAGAAGTACGCAACGAAGATGGATCGGACGATCGAAAAGATCCCTTCGGAAACCATGCGAGCCCTGGTGAGCTGGCCGTGGCCCGGGAACGTGCGGGAACTGGAGAATTTCATCGAGCGGTCGGTGATCCTTTCGCGGGGCCCCAACCTCCGCGCACCCCTCGCCGAGCTGCGCGCCGCAGTGGCGGAAACCGCCGGTGGTTCGACGCTTCAGGAGGTGGAACGGGATTACATTCTGCGGGTTTTTCGGGATACCGGCGGCGTGGTCACCGCGGCGGCAACTCGTCTAGGCATGCCCCGCACGACGTTGAACGCGATGATGAAAAAGCTGGGCATCTCGCGCGGCGACCTTTGATGACAAGCACAAACCTAAGGAGAAATGCTCAGCAGGAAACGGCCACCCGCATGCAGTCATCTAATGTGCGATAAGGAGCGTGCAAAAAATGCTTTGGACCATTGCTGTCATCTTGTTTGTCATGTGGGCGCTGGGATTGGTCAGCGGATACACCATCTCGGGGTTCATCCACATTTTGCTGGTGCTGGCGATCATAGTGGTTCTCATTCGTGTGATCCAGGGGCGGCGGCCGGTTCTCTGAACCGTTTTTCGCCCGCGGACCCGGCATCGACCCTGAATGGCTGCTAACCTGCTCGTAGCAATGGCGATCTCGCGTCACGCGACGATAAAGCGTCACGGGATCGTCCCGAGGCCGAATTGGAGTGCATGGTGAACGCCTGGCAACGTATTTCCTGCTCGCTGGTGGTCCTTGCCTTGTGTGGGAGCAGCGAGGTCCGGGCGCAGACACGGAGCGGGACGGCTCCGGACGCCGAGACCATACTGAGCAGAATGGCGCAAGCCCGGGCCGAAAACCGGAGCCACCTTCGTCCTTACAGTGTCACCCGTGACTACAAACTGTTCGGCAAGGAAAAAACAGCCACTCAGGCGGAGGTGACTGCCGATGTTACGTTCGTTCCCCCGGACCTCAAACACTACGCGATCCGGCAGGCCAGCGGCTTGGGATTGGGCGAAAAGATCGTCCGCCAAATGCTGGAACACGAAACGAACATCGTCAAAGATTCGGGCGCGACCGACATGACGCCGGCGAACTACGACTTTCGCTTCGTCCGTGAGGAAGAAGTGGACGGGCAACTCTGCTACGTGCTGGGGATAGTTCCACGGCGCAAGAGCAACACTTTGCTTCACGGCCAAATCTGGGTGGACGCGACCAGCTATCAGCTTCGCCGAGCTGAGGGCGAACCGGGAAAATCTCCCTCCTGGTGGCTGCGAGAGTCGCGCATCGTTTTGACCTATGGCGATGTCGGAGGCATGTGGCTGCAAACGGCCTCCGAATCCACCGCAAATGTCCGGTTCGTCGGGCCGCATACCATGGTTTCGCGCGACGTGGAATACAAGATCAGCGAACTCGCGGCAGGCATAGCCAGCGCAACAAGCCGCTAGATATGCGACCTCCGTTCCTCCCCCGGCTTGTTTTTTTGATTGCGGTATCGATCCCGGCCGCGTCCGGTTATTCCGTGCTCACCCACGAAGCCATCGTTGACTCCCTTTGGGACGCCTCCATCCAAAAACTGCTGCTCAATCGCTTCCCCGCGGCGAGTCCCGAGGAGTTAGAGAAGGCTCACGCCTTCGCATATGGCGGGTGCATCCTCCAGGACATGGGATATTATCCGTTCAGCAGCCACCTTTTCAGCGATCTCACGCACTACGTCCGTAGCGGCGATTTCATCGTCGCGCTGATCCGCGAGTCGCAAGATATCGACGAATACGCCTTCGCGCTGGGGGCCCTGGCCCACTACGCGGCCGATAACAATGGCCATCGCATCGCTACCAACCTGGCCGTGCCGATTCTGTATCCGAAGCTGCGCAGGAGGTTCGGGACGCAAGTCACCTACTGGGACAATCCGGTTTCGCACCTCCGGACTGAGTTCAGCTTCGATGTGCTCCAGGTGGCGCAAGGGCGGTACGCTCCCGAGAAGTATCACAAATTCATTGGTTTTGAGGTATCCAAGCCAGTGCTGGAGCGTGCTTTCCTGGACACCTACGGCGTCGAGCTGAAGGATGTTTTCGGAAACGTGGATCTGGCTTTCGGATCCTTCCGGTATAGCGTCGGCTCGATCATTCCAGGTATGACGCGCGTAGCATGGCAGCTCAAGAAGGAAGAAGTCATCAAGGAAGTTCCCGGGATTACCCGAAAGAAGTTTCTCTACAATCTTTCCCGTTCGAGTTACGAACAAGAATGGGGGACCCATTACCAAAAGCCCGGCATTCGCGTTCGCCTGGTGACTTCGATCCTGAGGATTATCCCGAAAGTTGGTCCGTTCAAATCGCTCGCCTTCATCCCGCCGACTCCGGAAGTCGAAAAGATGTACATGGCGAGCTTCAATGCGACAGTCGATAACTATCGCATTCTGCTCGCGAGTGTAGGTGCCGGTAAGCTTGAACTCGCGAACGATAATTTCGACATTGGCGAACCCGTAGTCGCCGGGAAGTATCTGGGAGCAGATCAGACCTACGACCAGCTACTGGGGAAACTCGCGGACCGGAAGTACGCTGGTGTTTCGCCGGAGTTGCGCGGGAACATCCTGGGCTATTACAAGGATCGAAAAGCACCCGCAGCCCCTGCCGCACATAAAGCCAGCGAGGCCTGGGCGAAAGTACTTGTCCAGCTCGACGGGCTCCAGGCAGTGGCTGCTGCTTCCCCGGCTGAAGGTCCGTAGCTGCCCAAGCCGACGTTCTGGTCATTCCTCAGTGGGCGATCCGCGGGTTGTTCTGGACCGCCGACCACTGCGCCTCTAAAACGTGGCGCCTATCTGACCGTCCGCCGCCAGCTGACCGCATAAGGTTACTCGGCAGCGCCTGATTCTCCACTCTCAAGCCACAAGACCGCTCGAGAGTGATTGCATGCAACACTTCGCCCGGTCGGTGCTGCGCGTGCCCTAGCTAAAGAAGTCGCGACAATGCGCGCGACGAAAGAGGTTAGGACAAATGAGATTGATTTTAACAGCCGTCGTGGCTTTAGCGCCCATTATAACGATCACGCCGCTCATGGCCAAAGATAACGAACCCGCACAGCGGTTGGATGCGGCAGCAGCCGTATTCGCGGAAGTCATGGGGGCGCCGGATAAAGGTATTCCTCAAGAAATGCTGGAGCACGCTCACTGCATCGTGATCGTACCGGAGCTGAAGACGGCAGCGTTCGTCGTCGGAGCGAAATACGGAAAGGGAATTCTTTCGTGCAGGAACAAAGTCGGATCAGGCTGGTCCGCACCGGGCACTGTGCGCATCGAAGGTGGAAGTTTCGGCTTTCAAATCGGCGCCTCTTCGACTGATCTGATCATGTTGGTGATGAATGAGCGCGGTGCGGATAAACTGCTTTCGAGCAAGTTCACGCTGGGCGGCGAAGCCTCGGTCGCAGCAGGCCCCGTTGGACGCACTGCCACGGCGCAGACCGATGCGCAGATGCATGCCGACATTTTGTCGTGGTCGCGCTCGCAGGGTCTGTTCGTAGGTATCGCGCTCGAGGGAGCTACCTTGCGGCAGGATATAGACGATAACGCGGTCATCTACGGCAAGAAAGTGGATAATCGCGACATCGTCACCAAGCGGCACCGCACTCCTCCGGAAGCCGCCAAGCTCATCAATGAGCTGAATAAGTATTCGGCGCGCGAAGAAAAGCATTAAGGCCCGCCAGCATCGAGGGCGCGACCGTGCGCGACTACTTGAGGGCTATCATCGGCAAGGAAATCGGCGTACCGATCGCGGCCCGATAGTTCACTTTCCCTGCTTACGCTTGGGTGCCGACTTCTTGGAAGCGGTCTTACCCTTAACGCCGGTGGCCGCCCTGGCTGCCGGCGCTTTCTTTTTCGCCACGACCTTCTTGGCCGCGGCGGCCGTTTTCCGAACCTTCGCCACGCCGGCTGGCGGTTTGGCGATACCCGTCCTTACGGCAATCTTTCCCAGCGTGGTCCCAATGGCCTTCGCAGTTGTCGTTAATGCATCGTTATCGGTTGCGGTCATCTCTTCCTCTTGTTTGAACGTGAGCGTTTCCCTCAGGCGCTTCATATCCTTAAGGTCCACTCGCGGCCGGTTGCTAACCTTTAGTCTTTCGCGGATGTAATCGAGCACCCCCACGGGATCGGGGCATCGGGCCACATAGGCCCGCTTGGTAATCTCGACTTGGATTTCACAATAGCGGCAATCCAACTGGTAGGCGTCTCCGACGCTAACAGCATAGGCGTAGTTCCCACAGAACGGACAATGATTGGTCACGGGAGTTTTTTACATTCCTCTATTCGGCGGGCTTCTGTTGACTGGACGGCGGAGCACCCCGCTAATGGTTTTCAAAACCAAGAGCACCCGAATCACATAGTATCACTGTGGGTGATCGATTGAGGCTTCATTCGGCCGTTATTGTCGCCCAGCGCTTCCACCGCAAGGTTCAGGTCTAACTGTGCACTTTTTCTTCGCCGACGCCTCGTGTTGCGCATTCTGGGGACTGCCCTCGAGTGGGAAAATAATTCTGTGGGTGCGTGATGACACCAGTAACTGATACGGCTCTCCACTTCTCCGGCATGGACAGCGCGCTGTATGAGCGCCATCTGTTCTTCGATAACGTGACTGCTCTGGCCGACACAGGCGCGCGGGATCGCTTTGAGGCTTTCGCTCGATCCGTTCGGGATGCACTTTCGCAGCGATGGGCACTCACCCAAACCACCTACGACCGGCGTGATCCCAAGCGCATCTACTATCTCTCGATGGAATACTTGATCGGTCGCTCGCTGTCGAACAATGTCACCAATCTTCTGCTCGATTCCGTCGTGAAGGAAACGGTTCGGCAGGAGAACCTTAACTGGAT
>Ga0070735_10002865_pt1 | contig 15333 bp, 26 predicted proteins | sample Coa_R1_FD_66443 | JGI IMG/M metagenome (GOLD analysis project Ga0070735, IMG submission 66443) | Surface soil microbial communities from Centralia Pennsylvania, which are recovering from an underground coalmine fire - Coalmine... | ecosystem: Environmental > Terrestrial > Soil > Unclassified ... | reverse complement strand
TTCGCGTCGGCCTCCCGCCGCTTCGCGTAGGCCTCCTGCCACTTCGCGTCGGCCTCCTGCCACTTCGCGTCGGCCTCCCGCCGCTTCGCGTAGGCCTCCTGCCACTTCGCGTAGGCCTCCTGCCACTTCGCGTAGGCCTCCCGCCGCTTCGCGTAGGCCTCCTGCCACTTCGCGTCGGCCTCCCGCCGCTTCGCGTCGGCCTCCTGCCAATACTTAGGCGGAGTAATGGTCCCACGAACGGGCTTCATCAACCGTAACCGCGTCTCGATCTCGTTGGACGGCTTCTCCCACCTGATGTAGGCTATTCGATTCTCGATGGGCTCCGTCAGGCGCTCCACGAGTATCTCGTGGTGGACGTGCCACACCCAGTCGCCGACCTTCGGTCCGCTCATGCGCTCCCCTCCGAGGTCGGCGGGACGAACTCGAAACCCTCGCACGGACAAAACGCGGGCCCGTGACCGACCTCGTTAGAGATCTCAGCGTCGCAGTATCCCACAAACCCGCCGTGCGGAGAGCCGTCGGGGTTCAGGGGTTCCGCTCCTTGGATGGATTGGGGATGCCCGTACATCGCGCACCGCTGGGCCGGGGGTGGGGTCATCGTCATGGGGTCCTCTTCGGGTCGCGGTCCCCCGTCGCTCGCTCCAACCGCTCCACCGCTTGCCGAAGCCGCGTCTTCGCGTCGAGGAGAGGAACCTCCGCCATGAAGGTGAGCTCGGGGCCGATCCCGGCCATCCGCTTCTCGGCCTTCTCCGCCCATACCTGCGCCTCTTCGACGCAGTGGAGAGCGTCCTCAAGCATCGCTCGAGGACGGAACATCAGGCCCTCGCCTCCACGATTGCCTTCAGCATGATATCCACGCGGTCGATAGGAACCCACGCCGCGATCTGGACGAAGACCCGATTTTCCGCGCCGTTTCCCTCGTGAAGCGGACCGGCCGTAGCGGGGCCGGCCGCGAGCGGCGCCGTCGCATTCTGGAACGCAGGTGCTTGCGGCGGGCACCTCTCGTGAACGACGAACTTGGAATCCAGGTTGGGATAGCAGACGATCTCTCCGACCAAGATGGCTCCGTGACACCTGGGACAGGTGTTCGGATACTTCGACGGGAAGGGATTGGACATTATCGCTTCCTCGGCTTCAGCTTCCCGCGGATGAACTCCGCCAAGAAAACCTTAGGCTCCGTGTTCTCGTCCCTCGCCATGTCTAGCAGACGCTCGTACTCCTTGTCGGTCAGATAGACGCTCAAGCTCGGCATCGGTGAAGGGTTAGACTCCCCTACACATGAACCTGTCTAAACGCTCGGACCGTTAAATGATACGATGAAACACCTCCGACGAGAGGGTGTTTCATCGGGTCCTGCGCGGGTAGGGCGTGACCTTCAGGATAGGAGTTTAAGAGGGGGTAGGCAACTACCTACCCCCGGGCCGCCCGAAGCGGCCGCCGGGACCACCATGGTCCACATCGAGCAGAAGGTACAAAAGGGTTTGCCCGTAGAGCCGAACACGCCTTTCTCGACCCTCCGTCCCGGCACGGGGTCCGCCAAGTCCACATGCGGAGAGTTCCGCAGCGTCGGGCACAAAGCGGACGAGGGCATGATCCACGGTTGTACCTACGCGATGAGGTGCCACCGTTTCGAATGCCCTGCTTGCTGGGACCAACGCAACGGATGGGCTGACCGCAATCGACAGCGGATAGAGCAGGGCCTTCTTCGTGGCACCCCCCCAGGTGCCGCCCAAGAGGTTTCCGAGTTCATCGTCACTCCCCACGTTCCCATCGAGATGTTCACCGACCCGGCCTATACCCTACAGGTCATGACCCGGTTCCGACGGGCCTTCGGGGACATAGTGATACCCCCCGGGGCATGGGTGCGCCATGCTGGCCCCACGGACGAGGACCGATGCCCCCAGGATCCCCACTTCCACGTCTTCATACGGGTCCCCGAGTCGGCAGTGCCCAAAGGGGCCGGCTTTGGGGAGGTAAGCGCCCGCTTCTACGGCCGGAACCGCATACCTGGGCTAGAGGGGGTACTGAAGGGAGTGGCACTCCTAGTACCCTCTAGCCCAGGTATGAAGCCTGTGGCTTCCCTGGGATGGTTCGGCCGACGGAGGGTGATCCGCAAGGAACCCCTTCCGGAAGGGGTCCCAGCGCCCGAGAAGACCCGCCACTGCGGGATCTGCCACTTGGAGATACCCAAGAGGGAGTGGAGAAAGGTGGTGTACAAGCCGGAATCCGCCCGGGAGGGCTCCTGGGAGGCCCCGGAGGCCGGGGTGGAGCTCCCTAACCCGGTGTTCTACGACCGTACGAGCACGTCCTACATCCAAAGGGTCGAGATGGAGGGGACGTGGTAAGGCCACTGAAAGAAGCCGGGGATATCGCCGATACAGCGGTAGCCATATCGAGGCTGATCGAATCGAGGGTTCAGAGAATCGTCCGTGAGTTCGAGCGAAAGCAGGAGAGGGAGCTTACCGTTCGGGAAAAGGACGAACTCACCCGAGAGGCCACCAAGCTCGTATTCGCCTCGCTGCGGCGAGAGTTCGCCTGAACGTCCATGCTCATCCTCCACACCTCCGTGGATGGGGACAGAGCTACCTACCGCGAGCATGCCACGTGGGCCTGGTTCGACCGGCACGAGCACGAGCTTCCGCAGGATTGGACCTTCGGCCATATCATACTCGAACGGGGCGAGGCTCACAAGTTCGACTACGACGGCATCATCAAGCACTTCTGGGGCATGGATGACCTGTTCATCTGGGAAAGGGACATGGTGCCCTACTCGGTGGAGCAAGTCTTAGAGGTGGCGAACTGCCTCGAGGAGAGCTGCTCGATCGACTACGCATTGTGGCGGTGTTACGTCTTGGACGTGGAAACAAAGGACGGCTCGCCGCTGCTCCTAGGGGACAAGGGGTCGCACTTCCTCGTTTGCGCCGAGCATCAGGTCAAGATGAGCATGATGCGCTCCCCGGCTTCGGGTGAGAACCCCTTCACGGCGAAGAAGGTGATCTGGAACGACGGGACGTGGACCCACTGCGACGTGCCGCCCCTTGGTCTCACGAGGCTTCGGAAGGGCTTGATGGAGCGGGTACGGCCGCAATGGCCTCCCACGCACTGGCTTGACGTGGACCAGATGGTAGGGAACACTCTCGCGCTCGCCGGGGTCAAGACGCACATTCACTACCCGATGGCGAGGCACATGCGCAAGTTCAAGCCGCAGGAATGCGTCTTTGTCGCCACGATTGAGCGCAAGTGGCCGGTAGTGCCGCTCCACTTCGTTCGGCCCGAGTACCGGGATAAGATCGTGGAAACGCATAAGGCGATGTGGACGCACACGGACTTCCCGAAGGTGGTGGTGCCCTGATGGGCAAGGAATCCTCGGAGCCCTTCACATCCGACGAGGTCCGGCTCATCATTGAGGAGGCCAACGCGCTCGGCCCGGACCCGGAGCACCTTTGCCTATTCCTCCTCCACTTCGGTATCCATCCCTGCCTGGTTCAAGAATTGTCCGGTGAGGACGTGAAGCTCCATCGTCTCGACGGTCGGGACGCCTTCTACTTGCCTTGGGGCCGGGCCAAGACGGGGGCGGTGGTCCGCTTCCCTGTCATGGAGGAGGATCTGCCCTGGATCGTGGAGTTCCTGGACCGAACCCCATTCGGGTCACGGTGGAGCATCGACCGGCAGCTGACGCGGATCCAAAGCCGGCTCGAAAAGCGGGGGTATTCGATCAACGTTTGCGCCCGCAGATTCCGCCACACCTGCGCCGTGTTCCTGCTTCAGCGTGGCTTCCCCGAGGTCTTGGTTCGCATCCTCCTTCGGGTGACTCCCAAGACGCTGGAGACCTACGGCAAGTACCGCTTCGAGACGGTGTATACGATGCTAAGGGATAGTCAGTGGGGGTCCTACTTGGGACCCCCTCCACAGTTCTCGGGAACTGTAGCAAAGCCCGTGGAATGAGCCATCCTACCCTTTCGGGGGAGGAACTGCCGGCGTACCACGGAGAGGCTTCCGGCGGTTCGGGTTCCGGGTAATAACATTTAAGGAAAGGTGGTACTCTCCCTTAGCGTGGATGTCTCGTGGGTATTCGACGCGCCAACCAACATCCAGCTCCTGCTCTTCGAGACGACCATCGGGGTGTTCTGTTACCTCGGTTGGCGCACGGCGATGGGGACCTACCGGAAGTTGACACCCATCCTCTCGATGATCGAACGGCTCCCTCCCGAGCGCATCCAGAAGGCGGGGGCGTTTCTTGAGCGTAAGTTCAAAGAATGGGAACAGGCCGAGCGCAAGTTGGAGGAGCAGGGACTTTGAGCCTCGCGCCCAAGTGGGCCCATAAGGCGGCCGTCGTCGGACTGCGCCTACAATTCCAGGCTCTCCTCCTTCAGTTCGGGGACCGCATCACCACCGAGCAGCGCCGCCTCTACCAAGAGTGGATCGACGAGGTCGCCTCGATGAAGGACTGAGCCATGCCCAAGATACCATGCCCCGCCGGCCGGACCCGAATCCGCGCCGGCAAGACGGAGGCAGTATGGCACAAGAAGGACGGCTCGGACTGTCCCGTATGCTCCAAGACGGCGCAGCTCGCGCCCGCAACTGAATCTTCCCCGCTTGTCTCGGCTGGACCGGCAGCCGCACAACCGGAGGGGATGGGGAAGGCGGAGGAGATCCCCTCCGTAAGTCAGTCCCCTCCGGACCGGCCACGCGGCCTCATGCGCCGCCTTGGCTTCGGCACGCGCGAGACTTCCCCCGAGCTGCCCGTCCAGCCTCCGAAGAACAAGGCCCCGGAATACTTCGTCGATGCGAAGCACACCATAGAGTTCGCCAACCTGATCTATGGCGGAGCCCGCTTTGTCTTCAATCTCGCCGACAAGCTCCTCTTGACGAAAGAGGCGGGCATGAAGCCCTTTACCGAGGAGCATCCCGACCTCGTCAAGGTCTCGGACTTCGAGAAGGAGAGTATCACGATGGATCCCCAGACCGACCTTTGGGGCAAGTTCGCTACCGGCGTTACGCGCATGGTGGGCTGTCAGACCCAGGCCCAGGCGCACTCGGCTATCGACACTCTGTCTTTCCTCGGCCACTTTGGCATGTTGATCGGCTTCGCGCTCGATCACTATGTGCGGGCATGGCGTGAGGGGAAGCCCTACCGGCAGGCGAAGAGCGCCGCCAAGAAGGCGGCCATCGCCGCTCGAAAGATGGGGGTGACGGATGGACGAAACCCCCAAGGAGAAGGCGGAGATATGGCGTCAGCTGGACGCCAAGGTCTTCCCGCTCCTGCGTGAGACGGTAGCGGGCTCGCTCGCCCCCGAAGGCACGGCCTTCGAGTACGACGCGGACCGCTGGGCCCTCCTGATGGACTGGCTCAAGTCGCGCGCGGCCATCGGGCTTCTGCGCTCGCTCAAGGAGGCCGAGCCTCCCGTCACCGACGTGGAGCAGCACGCGCAGTGGCAGTACCACTACGACAAGTTCCGCGAGCGGGCCCTCGGCTTCGTGAAGCTCCACGATTCCGGCATCCTCACGTCTCCCGAGGTGGTGTACTTCGCCATCATGCTCTTCCGGCGGATGAACCACCTCTCCACCGACGCGCTCGCCTTCCTGCGGGTCCGGGAGCCTACGGTACCGGCGCTACCGCCGGGGCCGCCAACGAGCAATGAATAGCCCGCCCCAAGACGACGCGGTCATAGACCTTCCCCGGGACCGCGAGACGGGGCTCCGGGTGGGGCGCATCACTCTGTTTGGGCCGACGGGGTCCGGGAAGACGGAGATGGGCTGTGCCTTCGCACGGCTGATGGCTCCGCCCTCATTCGAGGATATCTACGTACTCTCCCCGAAGCCGACAGCGGCGAACAAGCTGCCCCATGCCAAGTGGTTCCAGATATCGCCAACCGACAAGAAACAGGTCGAGGCCTTCATGTCCTCGATGAAGAACAAGCGGGCCCTGCTCCTTATCGACGAGGCTGATTCCTACTTCGGTGGCAGCGGCCGGACCTACGGTACGCCAAGCATGTTCGAGGCGGTGAACTTCGGCCGAAACGATTGCCTCGCGCTCATCGTCATCGCTCACGGCTCGAACGTAGCGCCGAAGAACCTCATTGAGAACAGCGCCGCCGTGCTCTTCTTCCGGACCTCCACGCCGGGCCTCATCGACTACGCCGAGGATTACATGCCCGAGATCCCGGACGTGGCGCACACCCTCCGCAATCTCCCGGACCACGTCGCCCTGGTGTACGCGCCGCTATCCCGGGAGAAGTTCGTGGGATTCGCCAAGTACAACATGGAGACGCAGGAGATCGAAATATGGACGCCGAACCTGGGGGAGACGGAAGAGAGCTCGACGGAACCGGACGATACCGAGGAGGACACCTCAGGATCCAGCAAGAGCGAGGAGGTCCCCGCGTCATCTGCGACGAGCACATCATCGGCAGCGAGTTCCTTGAGCCCGGAGAAGCCGAGCTGATCGTGCTGTGGGTGGAGGCAACGCGGCGGCTGGACAGGCTGAGTATGCCGGGCCGAAGAGCGATATCCGCCTTCGTCACCGGACCTTGCTTGTGCGCCGCCATTGCGCATCTTGCGGAACCATCATCCCCGACAAGTATTGGAGTGGGTATTGCCGTGAGTGTTACCCGGCCCACCGGGACTACTTAGCCGGCCTCCGAGTGAAGCGGGCCCGGGACCGGAAGCGCCGCCTCGCCGGCAAAGTGGACCGTGAGTGGCTTAGGAGGACTGCCTCCGTTCCCCGATAGAAGGAATGCGTAGCGCCATAGGGGCATGTCGGACACGGCCACATCGGCCGCGCACACTGCGAAGACCGTCGGCTATGAGTTCGTGGATGTAGTCATCGACTACCTCGTCCCTCTCGGGTCGGGGCTCGCTGGCTACGCCGCTGGTCCGGGCCTCATCGGAGGCAACCAGATCGGGACCTACATCTTCCAGTCCCCGAACGGAATCCCTTCCGCGACCGCGACCCGCGTCGGCGGCGCGATCATGGCGCTCGTGACGGGCCTTATCGGCTACGTCTTCTGGCGCCTCGGGAAGCACGACGGCTGGGCCATGCGCCTCGCCGGAAAGGCCGTCGGAGGCTTCTTCCTCGGCACGGCCGCTAGCTACGCGATCAACAACGCCCTCGCGGCGCAGTCGGTCCCCAGCGGCGGGCTCCTCGGCTCGTTCCAGAATGGGTTCATCGCCATCGCAGGGGGTACCTGAAGATGTCGGCGAAGTTCACGCTCTACGCGGCGGACGTCATGGAGAACCTGTCCGGTGTGTGCCGGCCCACGGTCCTCCCCGGAACCTACGCGGCCGGAGGGGGCTACACTCCCTTCTTCGCCGTTAACGCGCCGCCCGGGCAGAACATCGGCGCGCTGCTCGTGATGGCGACGGGCACCTTCGTCGCTTCCGCCACCTGCGCTACCAGCGCGGGGACGGACGCGCTCGACGCCGTCACGGCGGGGTACAACGTCTCGGACGCTCCCAATGCGGACGCCCGGTGCCGTACCATCTCGAGGACGGGCGTCGAGGAAGCCGAGCGGCTTCTCGTCGCTCCCGGTTCGGGTGGATTCGCCACCTTCCTCAAGTACCCGCGCTCGGCGGCCTCTTCTCTCGCCACCGGGACGACCACGTATATCGGTCAGTGGATCATCCCTTGCGGGGAGCCTACGGACGCGGTCCAAGTGCAGTTCAAGCTGCCGGGGACGAACCAGCTCTTTGCCTCGGGCGTGACCTCGAACTCGATCAACTACACGGTGTACGTCATCCCGTCGGTCCAGCCTCAGACGGTAGCCTACGTCGAGAGCCCGCTGCCGCCCTACGGAGCGAGCGCGGTGGTGCCGGTGGAGCAGTACCAGCCGACCAACGTCTCGCCCGACCTCGTGGACATGGTCGGCACGGCCTATTCGGGCCTTCAGCAGGTCCAGGGCTACGACACCAGAGGGATCGAGTTGGTGAACATGCTCGACAGCACCACCATCGAGGCGTCGCAATACGGTTGGCCCAACGTGGCGCTCAGCACGGCCTCTACCTTCGTGAACATGAAGGGGAGCCGCGTGTCGCGCCTCGCGGTGACGCTCGGAGCCTCGGGGACGCTCACGACGCTCTGGCTCCAGCTCTCGGACGTGCCCACCCCCGGCATCAAGGAGGGCCACGACCAGACGCCGAGCCCGCCCGCGACGCAGAAGGTGGGAACGTCGGTGCCCGGGACCATCGCGGCCACGCCTCGAGGCGGGGCGGTCGGGCGCGGCCCGCTCATGAAGGGCCGGTAGGGGCCCCCGAGGGGGGCTCCTCATGCCGGGCAAAACGAGCAAGTTCACGTCCACGGGCACGGGCACCGACGCACGACTGTCGGACGTCCTCTTGGGGACGCCCGATCCTCGGCCGCAGTTCGCCATTAGTGTCCGCGCCTATTCGGGCAACGCCGGCTCCATCATGATCGGCCGTCAGGCGGCCATCGAGCCCTTTGCAGCGAACGATTCGCGCACGTACTATTCATGCCGGATGGAGGAGCTCGTCGTCAACGACGGAGGCACGTCGGGGCTCATCCTCTACATAGATGAGAGCGGTCCGATGGACCCCCAGGCTCAGTACTCTACGGTGGTACAGGCCAATCCGTGGAGCTTCCTGAAGGCTCCGAACGACCCCACGCCGTAGGAGTCCAAAGTGCCGACTCCAAGCACGTTCCAGCCGAGCCCGACCGGTTCTACGGCGGCCCCCATCGTCTACGTCGGGGCCAACTCGTCCACGGTAGACGACAGCCCGGGGCTGCTGTCGGCGGTCCAACGCGCCGTCGCTGCGGGAACGCCTCTCGCCATCCGAGGCACGTTGAACCTGCTATCGACATGCACGCTCGGGGCTGGCGAGGACATGGCGCTCATCGACCTGCAAGGTGCCACATTCATCGACGGTCTGACCGCCGGCACGGTGATGATCAACGTGAACGGGGCGACGGGGGTCTGGTTCGAGGGGGCGGCCACCTTCCGGCCGGCGAACGGCCACGTCGGCATCCAGTTCTTGAATAGTGTCCAGTGCGGGACGAGTGCCTACCTCGTCGGGAGCCCTCTGTCGGGGGCCCTTTTGGGCACCTACCTCCTACAGGTCAACACGGGGTACGACGTCAGCATCGTCGGTACTGAGGTCATCGACTACAACTGCGCGATCAAGGTCATTGACCCCGACGATCTCGAACTGTCAGGGATGCGAACCCCGAACGGGGGGGCGACGGGGGCGGCAACCTTCGTACTCGTTGTGTCAAATTCCGCTGCGGCTACCTATGGGAACGCCAACATCCATGATTTCCACCTCGACGGGGGCAACCTTGCCAACGCCCACCCGGCCATCTCGGCCGGACCGAACGTGATCGGGACCGACTTGAGACCCATCAACATCCGTATCCACGACGGGGCCATCGTCAACATGAATCCCTCCTCGGGCGGCACGCACGGGGATGGCATCGACCTCCAGGCCGACTTCTCCAAGATATACGGTGTCCGTGTGGACCATGCGGGCACGGGAATCGACGTTCAGGGCGTCGGATGCGTCGTATCGGGGTGCATCGCCACGAACTGCTACTTCGCCGGCTTCGAGGTGGGCGACCCGGCCGATGCTTGGAACGTCACCGACGTTACCGTTACGGGATGCGTGGGCATCGACAATGGGCAGGGCGTAGCCACGGCGGCGTCGGCCAACTTCTATGTGTCGGCCGGGTACGTGTCGTCCACGGGGTACAACACCCAGCGGGTAGCGTTCGTGGGGTGCGAGTCCTACAACACCCAATCGGCGACAAAGTACGGCCTGGGGGTACTGGTCCCGCCGAGCTCTACGGGTACCATATCGAACGTGTCTTGGGTCGGCGGAAACTTACGCGGCCAAACGGCGGCCTACCTAGAGACCGCAAACTCGGGGACCATCTCATCGGTGCGGATCGTAGAGGCCGACGGATACAACCCCGTGGGCTATCTCTCCTCGCAACCGGCGGTCGTGACCACGGCCGTGACGGACCCCGTCCCGTCGCCCGTCGACGTGCTCGTTACGGTGGGCGCCACGGCCACGACGATCACCAAGAACGGCACCTCGCTCGGGAGCTACACAAGCGCGAAACAGTGGGTCCATTTGGAGCCGGGGGAATCCATTACGCTATCGCAAACGACCTCCGTCACGTGGCAATGGTTTGGGGAGTAACGGGTGGTGGTCGAATGAGCGACCCCACGCTGCTCCTCCTCGACGACCCCGTGTCGTGGCCGGTCCTCGGCCTCGCCATCGCCGCCTGGTGGAGCATCATTAATCGCATCGACTACACGAACCGCCGGGTCGATGGGCTCTACGCAGCCATGGGGAAGACCCCTCCGCAGCCGCGCCGGCTCCGTTGGAACCGGGAGCCGGACCCGGTGCCTCCGATGGATTCGACCCACGGCCTCTTCAAGCGTTACGGTCCTCGGTAGGGGAAGGGGGGTGACATATGGATCTGACACCGCTTCTCTACGCCGCTGGAGCCGGAGGCTTCGGAGGGGTGCTCTACGCCTACAAGAACGCCCTCTTGACGAAGGCGAACGAGCTCTCCGCTGCGGGCCACATCGGCGCCGGTGCCTTGGCGGCTCTCATCGCCGTGACGCTGGCCGGCCTCGCCATCCCCAGCGGGATCGACTACACGGCGCTACCCGCCATCGGCGTGGGGTACGTCGGCACGGAGTACATCGGGGCGTTCCTTTCGAACCTCCCGACACCTTCGACCGCGCCTCCACCGGCAAAGCCATCGGCGTAGGTCTTTAGCCAACCCCTTCCTTCCCCTATTGAATATGGCTCAGCCGTTCCGACAGACAGTTCTTCCGGGTTCGGCCGGGTTCATCTCGCCGGAGCTCGGCGGTTTGTGCTGCTCGGTGGCCTACCGCGAGACGGCGGGACATGCTTGTACGGTCACCTTGGAGGGTCCGGATGGAGATTCGCTCGACGTGGTGTCGGCCAACGGGCAGGGGCTCGTTCGCAGTAAGAGGCTGAACAAGATCATCATCACCGGGAACGGAGCGTCGGTCGTCGTCGATGCTCGGCCCGAGCCGGAGTGGATCGACCCGCAGTACCTTACCGCTACCGTCCAAGGCACCGTCACCACCGATATCGGGACGACGAACCCGAACCCCCTTGCCCTCGAAAGCGGTGGGAATCTCGCCGCCGCTGTGGCGGACCTTGCCACCATCGTTTCCAAGCTCACCAACATCATAACGAACCTTCCGCAGGTATCCACCTCACACGGCACCGTTCTCGCCGTCCACGACCAGGGGGCCTGATGAGCGCCGCCGTAGCGCCCATCATGGAGGCTTTCCAAGCCAAGGCCTCCTCGATCAAGGAGGAGGCGGAGCGGATGGGCCCTCTCAAGTTCGCTTCGGCGGAGATGGTGAAGTGGGGCTCCTACACCCTCATCGGTGGTGCGCTCGCCTCCATCATCGGCTACTTCGCCTCCAAGGCGGGGGCAGCCGCCGACGCGGACGCTACGAAGCGCATCGGGTCCATCGCCAACGTCTTCTCCAACGTCGGCGGAGCTTGGCAGCAGGGCTCGGACCTCGGCGCTTGGCTTGGGGGAAAGCCTATTACCACCATACAGGTCCTACCTGCTAATGGGGCCATCTCACCGCCCTTCATAGCCGATAGCGTCGCCGGCTTCTCCTCCTTCACCCCGGCGGCCGACCGGGCCTTCCAACTCCTCGTCACGATCCTTGGACCAGGCGGGACCCCCGCCACCGATGCGAACGGAGTTACGTGGAACAACTATGCCGTGTTCTTCGATCCCAGCCCGGCGACGGGCGGACACAGCCTGACGCCGCTGGGAAACATCGCCCTCCCGGACGGGCCGAACTACACGGTCCAACTGACGCTGCTCGATGGGACGGCGCTTTGGAACTACAACGCCTTCATGCTACAGTGGGAGGTCGCGATGGTCCTCTACAACTTGGGGCAGGGCCCGAACCCAGGCCCGGCCCCGCCGTACCCCATCCAACCGTTCCAAGTGGCTTCGGGGCGGTACGCTACCGTCTCGATCAATACGGACGGCCTCGCTGCCGGGTTCATCGTCGCGCCCGCGTCACAGATCGTGAACCCGACGACCGCGCCGCAGGGACAGGCGTTTGTCATTCAACCGGGAGGGACACCCGGAGCGAACGGGGTGCCCTTCGTGAACGTGAGCCCCAACGTGCCAGAGCCGACCTTCGGGCCTCCGCCTCCTCCGCGCGACACTACGCCCTCGGTCCCGATTCTCTCACCGCTCTTCGGAGGCATCTCGGCCGTGGCGACGACGATGGACGACCTCCCCAAGGCTCTCTACGCAACCGCCACGAACCTCCCTTTCCTCGCCGCTGATGCCTTCGTTTGGCTGACTGGGTGGGGCATAGGCAACCTCCTTGCCGAGGTGGGCCCTTGGCTGATGCTCCTGGGAGGAATGCTCCTCGTCTCCGGGTGGGCCCTGTCCCGCTTCGGGGAGCGCCTTCTGGCTCGGATCGAGCTCGCCGCCAACGCCCGCTCGGCCCGCTTCTGGAACCGCTTCGACAAGTGGTTGAAGACGCGGAGTAAGATCCGGGAGGTTTGGACGCAGAAGTCCACCGAGGGGATGATCTTCTCGGCCAATGCGAAGCCGGTCTTCGTCCCGCCTACGGTGGAGGCCAAGACGCCCGAGACGCCCCTTACCGAATCCCCCACGGAGGCGCCCGCATCGGTCGTTGTCCCGGAGGTATCCGAACCCGTCCCAAGCCCTCCGGATGCGTCTCCGTCGATTCCTGAGGTCGGACCGGCGTCGGACAAACAGCCAGAAGCTGCTCCGGAGGCCGAGAAGCCCGTCCCGGGGGGCGCTACTACGGCGGAGGTCGAAGCTGCCCTGGGCGAGGCTCCCAAGGCCGCGCCGCCTGTTCCTCAGCCCGCCCCGCCCGAGCCTACGCCCGAGGAGCTGAAGGCGCAGGAGGCCGCACGCGAGGCGTCCATGCCGCCGGCCCCAGCCCCGGCGGTGGTAGAAGGCGCACCCATGCCGACCTACCGGGAGAAGAAGGCGGTGCGGGATCGGAAGCGGTCGGAGGCCATGCTACGCGACATGGAGGGGGCTTTCACTCCGAAGACCGACCCGGCGGTCAAGATCAAGGCGGGGCGATACCGGGGCTTAGAGCACCCGAAGATAGAGCCGACTTCGGAGGAGCTTCACGCGGTCGCAGACTTCGTGGATGGGTCGGACCCGAAGCGGAGGGAGCTGTACCGTGATGCGGCCGCCACGACGGCCGAGCGTGAGGAACGCAAAGCGAAGAAGGAGAGGCTGGCGGCCGGGGACTACTCCGACATGGAGAAGGAATGGAAGGAGGATCAAGCCTCTCGGCCGTTCCGGCACCGGAAGTACCGTGGCTTCATGGAGGGGGCGGACCCGGCCTTCTACGACAACCAGGCCCTCTGATCGTCACGCCCGCCCCGCCTCCTCGCAGACGGCCCGGTGGACGGCTTCGGCCAACTCTCGCGGTATCTTGGAACGGTCGCCGGTCCGGTAACGAGGTGGGCCCGAAGGTGTGGGTTTAGACCGTGCGGCCCGGCCCTTGAGCCACTTGCCCCACGTTTGGATTCCAACCGGCAGGTTCGACCAGACGCACCACGCATCCTTGCGGAGCCAAGGAGCACCGAACTCGGGTGCGATGAACTGCTCGGATCGGCGCACGTTCTCGACGCACCACCACCGAGCTCGCTGGGCCTGCTGGAAGGCGACCCGTACAAGTTCCATGCCCTTCTCCGGTTGAGGGGGCAGGCCGCCGGGATGGTACACCCGGAGAAAGGTGAGTTGGGAGAACTCGGTACAAGGAGGGGAGGCCCATACGAACTCCGGTCGGCAGTTCAACGGCAGGTGCCTCACATCCGCCCTCACGTCCGGCTTTCCGGCGATGTCGATCCGCACGACCCGGTGCTTCCCACATTCGACGAACGGTTGGGTCGCCGAGCCGGTGCCGGAGAACAGGTCCATGACGAGGGGGAGATCGCTCACTTCCCCTCCCCGAGCGCCCGTCGGGCCTCTTCGGGACGATGCGTCGATGGTCCGTGGGTACCGAGGTAGAGCCGCCCCTTGAGTTCGTCCCGTTCCGCCCGCAACGAATCCCGCTCGTCCCTCAGCAAAACGACGTCGTTACTCGCCGATTCCACGACCTTCTGTTGGCGCGTAACCTCCGCGCGCAGGGCGGCGATGACCTGTTCGGGGGTGAGGTGGCACCAATCGCAGCATGTATCGTCGGTGTAGTTGAAACGGTGCTCGCACGGCCCGCTTTCGGGTGGGGTCATGATGCGTGAATCTCCGTGTGGATATGGGGAGTCGTAAGAACCGTTCCCACGGGACACGACCATCCGCAAACGGGGCACGTCCAAATCTCAGTGTTCATCTATTCCTCCAACGGCAGCAGCGCGGTCGGCCCCAGAGGTGAGGCGGCCGGATTCACCCGGATGTAGCTATGCGGAACTCGCTCCACCCCAACTCGCAGAGGGCGCCTCACCTCCTTCATCGGGTCTGCTACGCCACCCTTCGGCTGAGCCTTTGCCCTGTGTTGGCCGGGACACTTCTCCGCGCCCGAGTCACCAATCAACGTAATCGCCCTCGGCCCCCCGCGATAGAATCGAAGCGTCATGGCTCTCTCACGCACATACAGCCGTTCGGCTGATGGCAGAACGCATAGCCGAGGATATTTGGCTCAACCTTGTGGTCACTTTCGGGGTGTCCGCATCTTGGGCATAGTTCGTCGCTCATGCCTTCTTCCGCTCCGCTTCCAGCTTTCGGATGTAGGCGGCGGCGTTACCGACGACGATAGACCCCATCGGGCTCATCGCCGTGGTGGCGAGGTTCATCCACCGTTCCACTTCGTCGAGGTTCTTCGCGTGATGCTCCCCCTCCGTTTCCTCGGGGATGGGGCGCAGTTGAAGGGCGATATCTCCGACTTCGACGTCCGCCGAGTACTCCCATGTAAACCCCGTCTCGGGAGCCTTAGTTCCACGGTCAACGATAAGCCACTTCTTCCCGTCCCGATCCGTGAACGTCTCGGGCCCCTCGGTCGCTTTCGCGGGGGTCATGGCTTCTTCCTCTTGGTGTACATCAGCCGAAGGACCCTTAGCAGGCGAAAGAACTCCCGCTCCGAATCGACGGACACCGTAACATGCGCAAACGATCGGTCGTTGGGCGGAATCGGAGAACCGCGCACCTCCGTCCGAATCAGTTTGAACGTCACGCGCTCCCCTCCGAGGTCGGCGGGAATATCGTCCTCCCGTCCCACGGGCAGTTCGGACACTCCTTCGCATGGAGGGCTTCCACGGCCTTCCACGACGGCGAGGCCTGACACTTCGCGTCGGCCTCCTGCCACTTCGCGT